>ERZ772924.768-NODE-768-length-15384-cov-4.656860_pt1 | contig 15384 bp, 9 predicted proteins | sample MGYA00512116_ERZ772924 | MGnify/ENA primary metagenome ERZ772924 (study PRJEB29015, sample SAMEA2737920) | human oral metagenome | biome: human oral; feature: human-associated habitat; material: dental | place: China | collected 2134 ...
CATGTCGCATGACGAGACCAAAATGGCCGTTGAGACGCCGTCGTGTCGCATGACGCTCGTTCCCTCAGGAGAGACGAGGGGTGTCATCGCAAAGACGCCCCGCCATCTCTCGGATAACGGGGCGTCTTTTTATCGTTTCGACCTATTGCAGGGCGCGTTCGGCGGCGTTCACTCCTTGCGCAGGGCACGGACCACTTCACCGATGTACATCGTGTGGAGGCCGGCCTTGCCGCGTTTGGCGTAGTGCTCGCGGGGCACGTCGTCTTTGAACGCGGCCGAGTCGAAGGGCGCGGCGTAGAGCAGGCGGCACTCCAGGACAAGGTCGGCCTCGGCGTAGTAGGGCGTGCCGTTCTCGGTGTAAAGCGTGTGGAGACCAAGCGCAGCAGCCTTGTCGCCGTCGCGTCCGCTGTGGTGGCCCATGTAGCGGAGGATGCTGTCGCCCTCGGCAAAGGCCATGACGGCGAAGTAGGGCGAGCGGTCCATGAACTCCTTCGTGTAGCGCTTTTCGGCCACGTAGACGGTGACGGTCGGCCGTCCCCAGAGGGTGCCCATCGCGCCCCAACCGATGGTCATGGCGTTGCTCTTCTCACGGTCGCCAGCGGCCAAGAGGAGGCCCTCACGGAAGTAGGTGAAGGGGTTGAGGGTGAAATCTTCGCTTACGGGAAACGCTTTGAAGGTGCCGGTCGGAGCAGCCGTCTTCGGGGTGTCGGCCAGCATGGATAAGGTAGGCAGGGCGAGCAGCGTCGCAACCAATAGGAGGTGAAGGAGGCGGGAGACTTTCATCGTGAATACGTATGGGGGGTTAAGGGGTGGATAAAAACGGCAAGCAGTCCTGCCGGGTCATGTGTAGACCGACAGGACTGCTTGAATACATACATCTGCGCAACGAGGCATCAATTGATCACCTCGGGCGGAGTGGCTACGGTGGCGTCTTTGCCAATCTCTTTGAAGGCGGCGATCATGCGCTTGGTGTCCGTCTTGGTGGGGTTGTAGGTGACGGTCACTTGCTGCTTGGCCTGATTGACGCGAACGTCCTTCACACCTTTCTCATAAGCGAACTGCTTCTTGATATTCTTTACGCAGCTGCTGCACACGATCTCGACGGCGAAGGTGACGCGCTCGTCTTTCTTAGGCGCCTTCTGATCCTGCGCCATCGTGTGGGTTGCACCCATTGCCATTATCAGCAGGGCAACGATCATTGATTGAATTGCTTTCATACTCAGTTTTGTTTTGAGGGTGAATAATCGAATGCGCCAGTGTGGCGCGGTAGTTATAAGTCGTCATTGCAGGGGCGAGTCCGATGCTTGCCCCGAGGGGAGCGACGCCGGCAAAAATAAGATAACCGATTAACCCGCCGGCGGAAAAGTCCCCATGAAGAGAGGTTAGAGCGACCAGCGCAGCCCCGCGTAGATCTTCCGACCGTGCACCGGCCCCCAGACCATCGTGGCGTCGAAGTCGTTACCCCAGGGGTCGGACGAGGCGACGATCGGGTGAGCCTGCTTGAAGTTGAGCAGGTTCTCGGCGCCGAGGTAGACGGACATCTTCTTGAAGCGCTTCGTCACCTGCGCACCGAGCATCGTGTAGGGGTCGAACGTCGGCTCCCAGAGCGGGCGTGCGGCGTCGGGTGTGGGCATCGAACCGGCGCCGTTGAACTGTGCCGTGGCGTCCAGCTGCCAGCCGTAGCGCGGCGTTTTGTAGCCCACCGTGAGGAGGCCTTTGTAGCGGTTCGTGAGCGGCTTCTCCATCAGGCGCCCGTTGTAGGTCTCCTTCGCGTCCGTCCAGCGCCAAGCCGCGCGCACGTCGAGCGCCTTAAAGAAGGTGTAGGCCGCCTCGAGCTGGATGTTGCGCGCATAGGCCCGGCCGTCGAGGTTGTAGAAGCGCACCCCGTGGGCGTCGGTCATCACGTCGGCCACCACCTGATTCTGGAAATCCGTCTGGTAATACTCCGCCGAGAGCGTCAGCTCCTGTCCCGCGATGGGGAGGTAACCCGTAAGGCTTGCGCCCCAGTTCCAAGCCGACTCCATGCGCAGGTCAGGCGCCACGCTGAGGTTGCGCACACGGTTGGAGGCGAAGAGGAAGTTGTTCTCCACAAAGACGTTCACCGAGCGGTAGCCCTTGCCCACGGAGGCGCGCACGCTGAGGGCCTCGATGGGGGTGTAGTGGAGGTGCAGGCGCGGGGTGACAAAGGCGCCGTATTCGTTGTGGCGATCAGCGCGCAGGCCGGCCATGATGTCAAGGTTGCGCATCGGCTTCCACGTGTATTCGGCGAAGGCGCCAGCGGTCCACTCCGTGCGCAGGCGGAGGAAGGCGGGATCGTCGGCGAAATAGTTCGACGTCTGCTCCGTGCGATCCATATTCAGGCTGAGGCCGGTGCTGATCTTGTGCTTGACGCCGAGGTCGGTGTCAAAGAGCAGATTGGCGTAGACGTTCGACTGGCGCAGGTCGTAGGGGATGGCGCCATAGGTCGCGTCCTGCTTGTGAAACGACCCGGCCAGGATGAGGGCTATGCTGCGGTTGGCCTCGTCGTCGAGCACGTAACCGTTCTTCGTGAACACCTCTCCGCGCAGCGTACGGATGTCGATGCGATACAGCGGATCGCCGGGGCGAGCCGGCGTGGCATGCGCCGTCTGACCGTTCTCACGCGTCTCATGAATCAGCTTCACACCCACCTGCGAGACGTAATTCTTGCGGTTATAAAACCAGCGGTTGAAGACGTTGAACTGCTCCGTGAGCGGCAGATCGAGGAAGCCGTCGCCGTCGGCGTCGTGCGACTGCTTGTCGCGCGAATAGTGGGCGAAGAGGCCTGTGGAGAGGTGCTTGGAGAGGCGGATGGCGGCGTCGGCATTGCCCTCCATGCGGCCGGCGTCGGAGGCGAAGAGGTTGAGCGTAAGGGGCGCCGCCTTCATGGGCTTCTTGTACTCCACGTTGATCTGCCCCGTGACCGACTCGTAGCCGTTGCGCACCGACGCGCTGCCCTTCGACACCTGGATACTCTCCATCCACGGCGCCGGCACATAGTCCAGCCCGAAGAGTGAGGCGGCGCCGCGGAAGTTGGGCACATTCTCGGTCAGCATTTGCACATACGTGCCGGGCAGGCCTAAGAGGCGGATCTGCTTGGCGCCCGTGGCCGCGTCGGAGTAAGAGACGTCGACCGAGGCGTTCGTCTCGAAGCTCTCCGAGAGGTTGCAGCAGGCGGCACGCGTCAGCTCCTCATAGTTGATCTTCTCGGTCTGCACCGTGGCGATACGCGACTTGAGCGTGTTAGCCACGCGGCCCTTGACGACCACCTCGCTCACCTGCTGCACCTCCTCGCGGAGGACGATGGCCAGCGCGTTCGCGTTGGCCGCGGTGATGTCGATCGTGTCCGAACGGAAGCCGATATAGGCCGCCACGAGTCGGTCGGTGGCGTGGCTGCTGTGGAGCGTAAAGTTTCCGTCGGCGTCGGTCGTGGCCACTTCGCCCGAACGGAGCAGGCGCAGCGTGGCGCCGATGGCTTTGTCGCCGTTGTCGAGGGCGACGTTTCCTTTCACATTGAATTGTGCCCGGGCCGCATTGACGCTAAGCGCGGCGGCAAGGACGGGCAGGGTGTACTTGAATCGTAACTTCATAAACGTAAGTCGTGTGTATAGAATCTTCGAGGGGCTTTTTGTCACCCTCACTTGTCATTTGAGGGCTGCAAAAGACGTGCAATTTCCTGTGGAAAGCGCATGGATAAACGGTTTTTGAGTCTTTTGTAGAGACTTTGGGCAGGGGAAATGCGAGCTTCAAGGCCTCATCCTGGAGGTCATCTCGCCGAACACTTCGACAGCCTCTCGCAGGTTTGCATGGCCTCGAAATACATTATTTCTGGCCGCCGCAGAATTTACAACGCCCGAAATACACTATTTCTGGTCGCCGCAGATTTTACAATGCCCGAAATACATTATTTCTGGTCGTCGCAGAATTTACAACCCTCGAAATACATTATTTCTGGTCGTCGCAGGTTTGCATGGCCTCGAAATACATTATTTCTGGTCGCCGCAGATAATAAGGCTCCTATTTTTGCGGCCATCAATCACCCATTAAATCCCATTCAAATGATTACGCATGCACTCATCAACCCGCGATCAATCGCCGTCATCGGCGGCTCGAACCACATACACAAGCCCGGCGGGCGGTTAGTAAAAAACTTGATCGAAGGCCCGTTCACGGGCGACTTATACATCGTCAACCCGAAGGAGCGTCTGATCCAGGGGCACCCTGTGACGCGCAATGTGAACGACCTCCCGACGGGCATTGAACTGGGCGTGCTGGCCGTCTCCGCAGCGCACTGCACGGAGGCCGTGCGCGTGTTGGTGGAGGAGAAAGGTGCGCGCGCCATCATCATCATCTCAGCCGGCTTCAGCGAGGAGTCGACCGAGGGCGCGGCCATCGAACGGGAGATCTGCCGCATCTGCACCGCGGCTGGCACGGCGCTTATCGGCCCGAACTGCATCGGGCTGGCCAACCCGTACCACCACGCCGTCTTCACATCGCCCGTGCCCACGCTCGGCCCCGGCGGCGTCGACCTCATCTCGGCCTCGGGCGGCGTGGCGCTGTTCATCATCGAGTGCGCCCTGACGAAGGGGCTGCGGTTCCACTCACTCTGGTCGGTGGGCAACGCCGCGCAGACGGGCATCGAGGAGGTGTTGGAGTATATGGACGAGCACTTCGACCCCTCCACCGACGCGCGCATCAAGGCGCTTTACATCGAAGACATCCGCGACGCCGAGAAGCTCGTGCGCCACGCCGCATCGCTCGTCCGTAAGGGGTGCCACATCGCGGCCATCAAAGGTGGGACAACGGCAGACGGCATGCGGGCGTCAGCCATGCACACGGGTGCGCAGCCGACGAGCGAGGAGGAGGTGGCGTCGCTCTTCCGTCGGGCGGGCATCGTGCGGTGCTACAGCCGCGAGGAACTGATCGCCGTAGCCTGTGCCTTCGCACTACCACGACCGCAGGGAAAAAGTTTTGCGGTCGTCACCCACGCCGGTGGTGCAGGCGTCATCCTGACCGACGCGCTCGTGCGTTGCGGCATGAAGGTGCCGGCTTACCGTGGTGCGATGGCCGACGAGCTGAAGGCGCGTCTGCTGCCGGGTGCGTCGGTAGCTAACCCGATCGACATCCTCGGCACGGGCTCTGCGGCGGACTTCGGTCTGGCCATCGACTATGCCGATCAGCACTTCCCGGAGACGGACGCCATCGCCGTGATCTTCGGCAGCATCGGTCTGGGAAAGATCACTGCGGCGGTGGACGTCATCCTCGAAAAAATGCAGACATGCTCCAAGCCGATCTACCCCATCCTCCCCTCGGTGCTCAACACGGCGGAAGAGATCGCCCACTTCGTCCGCCACGGCGGCATCACCTTCCCCGACGAGGTCACGCTGGCGCAAGCGCTGGGGCGGATCGCAAGCCTATGAGTTATGTTTGCCCTATCAATCCATTAATAAAAGACGATCATGACAACGATAGAATTGGGCGCAGCCATCCAACGTGAACTGGACAGAATGGAAGGCAATGAGACGATGATGAAACAAGCGCTTCAAGCCCTGCGCCGCATCGGCCGTGAGGTGAAAAAGAAGGAATACGCCGGACAGGACGACGGGGAGATTATTGCCGGCTTACGGCATGCTTTCTCGGAATGGAAAGACGTGAAAGAGGGTAAGCTACAGACCCGATCATTAGAGGAATTGCTTGATGAGTTATAAGCTGCGAACCATCCGCTCGTTTGATCGAGATGTCAAACGGTTAGCCAAGCACTATCACTCTCTACGCGACGATCTCCGGCAATTGGCCCGGCAACTACTGGAAAACCCGTTGCAAGGTGCAGACTTAGGAGGCGGCATCCGTAAAATCAGACTTGCCATCACTTCCAAGCAGAGCGGTAAGCGGGGCGGTGCAAGGGTGATCATCCACATCGAGCTCTTAACCGGAATGCACGAGGGCACGATCTGTTTCCTCGCCCTTTACGACAAGTCTGCTCAGTCTTCCATCTCTGACAAAATCATCCGCGAACTACTCAAAGAGGCCGGCATCATTTGATACCGACCTTAATCCCTCCCCACCGGCCGGGAGTGGTCATAACCGCTCTAACTCACCGGTGCCCGCGCCCGTGCCCTTGTATTTACTCTTGGCCGCGTTGAACCGGTAGCGCAGGGTAAGCTCGAACTCCTGCGAGTCGTAGCGGTCGACCTGATAGGACTCCATGTGGGGAGAGCGGTAAATGGCGCCACCTCCCTCGCCGCGAAACACGTCCCACCCCCGCAGCATCACGCTTAGGCGATCGCTGAAGAACGATCGCGTCAGCCCCATATTGACCACCCACACATCATCCGTCAGGTACAGATTGCGCTCGTCGCCCTTGCTCCGGTAACGCACGTCGAGCGTGAAGAGTAGGCCAGCCGGCAGCCGGAGTGAGTTGTTCAGCGAGATGCGGAAAATAGGCCTGTCATAGCGCACCGGCTTCCCGTCAATCTCCACCTCGGCCCACTGCTTGACAAATCCCGCGCTGAGCTGTGGCGTCCACACTCCGAACGTCGGCGTGACGGTGGCAAAAGCCGTCACCAAAGGCAGCCGATCGAGGTTGGTGTAGGTGACGAGAGACACCTTCGGATCTATTCGGCTGCGCTCCGTGCGATCAATCACGGCGTCGCGTTCCTGTCGGTAGCTCGCCGTCAGTTGCACGATGCGCCACGAAGCCGTGAGGCTTACGTCGTGCGTTAGGGTTGGCTTCAGCAGCGGGTTACCCGTTTGCAACGTGAGGCGGTTAGCGTAATACACGTTGCTTGTTAATTGGCGATACGACGGGCGCTGCGTCTTCGCCGTGTAAGCCAGTTGCAGGTCGACGCCCTTCACCCGCGTGCCGAACGAGACGTTGGGGAACCATTGGTTGTAGTTGCGGTTCAAGCCGTCGAGCGGTCGGCCGTCGCTGAGGTAGTCCGAGCGAACATGCTCATAGCGCAGCCCGACGCCCAATTGCCCGATAGGCGTCTCCCGTGCATACTCCGCAAAGAGGCTACTGTTCCATTCGTCCACAGTCATATCAGACGACGGGACAATGCGCTCGGGGTTGCTGTACATGTCCGTGCGATGCGTGCGGACGTACTCGCCACCGACGGACAGTTCGCCGCCAAAGACGGGGTACGACAGGATCAGCTTCGACGCTGCGAGCCGGTTGCGCACACGATTCTCCGAGTTCACCACGCGGTCTTCCTGCATGCGGCTCGTCTCCACGGCATGCGAGCGCGACGTGCTGCCACTCGTGTAGAAATCGACGTTGAAGTCGATCCCCAAGCGGCCCACCGTCCCGTTGTAATACGCATTGAGGCGGTGCGATGGGTCGGACGTCTCCCGCCTATCCTCACGGTTCTTCCATTCGTCGTAAAAAGTCCCGTTGGCGTACACCATACTGTTGAAGGTCGGGTGTCCTGTCTCGGAAAGCATGCCGGGCGAAAGCGTGTAGCGAAGGCCGACGTAATGCTTGGGCGAGATCTCCCAGTTGGTGCCGGCCGTGATGTGCACCCACTGATCTACGCCCGTGCCGTAAAGCTGGTTCTCCTGCCGCCAAAGCGTATCCAGGCGCGTCAACTGCGTGATGCGGCTATCCTGTATGTACTCGCCGCGACCGTAAAGGACGGTGCCAAAGACATCCCAGCCACTCTTGCGCCAGTTCACATTCACCTGCTCGCGGAGGTCGGTCGTCTCGCCTTGATACCAACTTGATCGTGCGTCGAACCCGAAGCCATCGCCTGCGCGCCGCACCGTGTTGATACGGATCACGGCCTTCACCGAGGCATCGTAGCGTGCGCCGGGATTGCGAATGATCTCCACGTCGCGGATGTCGGCCGAGTTCAGCTGATCCAGCTCCGAGAGGTCGCGCACCTCACGGCGGTTGATGTAGATCTTGGCCTCACCCTTTCCAAAGACGGAGAAAACGCCCTTGTTATCGGTCGTCAGCGAGGGCAACCGACGAAGCACATCATTCGCCGTACCCGCCTGACTCAACACCGAGCCCTGCACCGACGCCACGAGCGCATCGCTCTTCAGTCGGATAGCTGGCCGCTGAGCCCGTACCGTCACCTCGCCCAACTGCGTGGATTCGGGATTCAGCGTGACGGTCACGCCTGACTGTGGCGCCTCGACCGTACGCGTCTCGTAGCCCACGAAGGAGACCTTGAGGAACGTGCGCTTGGCCGCGCCACCTTCTAATGCGAACGCCCCGCGAGCATCGGTGATTGTCCCCGTCACAAGCGACGAGTCGGGCAACGCATACAGTGCCACGTTGGCAAACTCAATGGGTTGGTTTTGCACGTCTACCACGCGCCCGGTCAATGTTTGTTGTGCGTAAGTAGCACATGCTGCGGCCAGTATGCCGATCAATAGGAGATAGATTCGTCTCATGTCCGTGTCTATTTAGGTTTTCTACAGACATGACGCAGGGAGGAGCCGTGCGTTACACTTTCTCCACAGCTCAGAGCAAGCCAGAGGGCAAAAAAAAGAGAGGCGACTCGTTGAAAAGTCACCTCTCTCTCGTATGAAAGCCGCACTGTGGAATTGAACAAACTCCGAATGACAAGATTTGAGTGCCATTGACATCGTTGTAATCTGCTGTGCCTCGAGAGGCAAACCCGAAGGTTGCAGCCCGCCATTGGTGCCAAGAGCGTGTCTCGGAATTCTGATATTTATGATGAGTTTCCCAATCGAACAAGTGCGGCTTAACTCAGTGTTATGATCGCTCTCTTGCGTTATCGTGTCGCAAATATAAAACGAGAATGAAGACCGGCAAGGATCTGTGAAGAAAAAACGCACCGTGACGTTTTGCGCCTATCACTTAACGCAGGGTCGATAAGACAAAAAAGAGAGGTCGGTGCTTTTGTATGTCAAACCTACGTCTATCTTTGCGGCGTCTTTTTGAAACAAGAGGCGAGATAGCTCAGCTGGTTAGAGCGCATGATTCATAATCATGAGGTCCCCGGTTCAATCCCGGGTCTCGCTACCGACAAAAGATGAGAAGTGGCCGCAAGGCCATTTTTTTTGCCTGACTCCCCCACTTGTACCGCAGTGTGGTGGTATTTCAGTGCGAGGAATCGGATTTTCTCGAAAAAGAGTGATCTCGACTGTCTTTGTATTCAATTCGTTTCCGTCGAAGCCCTGTCGCACTGCGCGACGGGGCTTCGTTTTTTGTCAAAGGGGCATCATGTGATGTGTCAACACTTCGCCTTTCGTCGAAAGGGTAGTGCGCCTTATGAGGGAACTTTTTCGCTCGACAACTAATCATCATAAGCTATAAAAATTCTTCTACAAGCGAATGACTACTTTCATAGGCTATGAAGATCATTCCACAAATGAAAAATGATTCTCCCAGACTATAATCGACCTAATTCCATACCGTACGTAGTTTCATAGGCTATGAAAGTTCTTCTGCAAGCGAAATATGATTTTCATAGGCTATGATTGTTCCTCTATAATCGTGAAAAGATCTCCATAGACTATGAACGTTCTTATGCAAGCAGAATACAATCTTCATAGGCTATGATGGTTCCTCTATAATTGTGGAATGATCTCCATAGACTATGAAAGTTCTTATGCAAGCGAAATATGATTTTCATAGGCTATGAAAGTTATCCGACAAGTGAAAAACGATTTTCATAGCATATAAAAGCAGCTTATGAGAAGAAAAAGAGTTGTCATAAGGCATAGCGAGGCTTAGATGGGAATCGAAGTCTCGGTATAAGGTATGGCGGGGCTTGGATGGGGGTCGAAGTCTTGGTGCGGCGGGCAAGTGGGCATGGACGAGCGTCGGAATGGTGGATTGCGATGCAACGCCCGCCTCTATACTTTACAAATGCAAGAAAGAGCGCAAAAAGAGCGGCGATTTGTTACGATCATGGGCGAGTTAATGAAAGTTTCTATTTTCGCGCCGTTCATTTTGCTCGGTGCCAATGTGCATCTGACGAGAATGAATGGTGAGATTTCAAACCAAAACATCGACAACGAATACTTTATATCCATACACCTTATGACCTACAAATACGATTGTAAAAAGCATGGCGGGCGGAGGCTTGGATGGGCCATGATGTCACTCTGCATCGTGGCCGCAACGGGGTTACAGCCAGCTTGGGCTGCGGAGTTTGACCCGACAACAGGCCACATGACAGCAACGCAACAGAAAGGAATCATCACGGGACGGATCGTGGACGAAACGGGCGAGCCGGTGGTGGGTGCGAACATCGTCGTGAAGGGTACGACGACGGGAACAACGACGGATTTAGAGGGGCGCTTCTCGCTCACGGTGGAGGGTCCGAACGTTACGCTGGTAGTCTCTTACGTGGGCTACGAGCAGATGGAACTGCCTGCGGTGGCAGGTAGCACGCTGAATCTGCGATTGGTGCCAGACTGCAAAATGCTGGACGACCTGGTCGTGATCGGCTATGGAAGCAAGGACAAGAAGAGCCTGACGAGCTCCATCTCGTCGCTGAAGAACGACGACATCGAGCGGCTGGCACGGTCGGCCTCGACGGTGGACGGCATGCTGGGCGGCGCTGTGAAGGGCGTCTTCAGTGTGCAATCGAGCGGTGCGCCAGGGGCTGGGCCACTGATTAATGTACGCGGCATCACGTCGCCCATACCGCGGGATAAGATGACGAAACAGTCCAACGCCCCGCTGTACGTGATCGACGGTATGCCCTACTTCGTCGAGGACAACAACCTGAATCCGCTGCTGGCCATCTCACCGTACGACATTGAGAGTGTTGACATCCTCAAGGACGCCTCGGCCACGGCCATCTATGGTTCGCGCGGTGCCAATGGCGTGGTGATCGTCAAGACGCGCAACGGGAGGAAGAACGAAAAGATGACGATTGATGCGGGCTACACCCTCTCCGTCGGCAACCCGATCAAGGAATACAGCCCACTCAACCCGACGGAGTTCAGGCAGCTGCAGGGCGAGATCATGGACGGAACGGTGCGCCACATCCGCGAGAACCTGGGCGGAATGATGGACGCAAACATGTACACCGTGCTCCAATCGTTCGGGAAAGTGGAAGCGACGCTGGACGAGGATACGTACCTCTATAAACTGACGGCTTACAACGGGTTGCGTGACGACGTCTTCGGTCGTGCAAACACGAATTGGAACGACGAGATCACGCACCGGAACGCCACCACGCAGCAGTATTACGTCTCGCTCCGAGGTGGATCGGCGGTGACGAACTACTCCGTGTCGCTGAACGCGATGGATCAAGAGGGCCTGATGAAGAACGATCGCCTGAAGCATTACGGCGGACGGATGGCTATCGACACGGAGGTCTCGAAATGGGTCAAGGCTGGGGCTACGCTGAGCTATTCGGGATCGGCACGCCATTCGGGCAACCTGCGGGAAGGCTTTCAGGAGGGCCTGACGGCGTGGCGCATGCGCCCGGATCTGCCGGTACGTGATGAGCAGGGCAACTTCATGCGCTTCGATGCGACGCCGCTCTACGGTGTGCCCATCATGAGCCCGAACCCCGTGGCGGTAAGGGACCGGAAGAACCGCGCCGTGTCGAGTCAATTCATGGGCAATGGGTATGCGGACGTGACGATCTTGGAAGGTCTCAAGGCGCATGCTGAAGTCAACGTCTCTGTCTTTGGTCAGCGCGACCGCACCTTCATCCCCTCGCATGCGCAGTCGCTTATCCCGGGCGTGGAGCTGAAGGCTGAGCTGGGCGAGGAATACAGCACAACGACGCAGACGTCGGCCAACGTCCGGCTCGATTACAACCGCTCTTTCGGGCACCATAACCTGGCGGCCCTGCTGGGTGTGGGTGCTGACCGTACGCACTATCAGCTCCGGACGCTGAGTGCTAGCGATTTCTTCAACGAATCGGACATGGACAACATAGGGTCAGCCAATACCTACCTGCCCATCATGGACGCTTATGCCCGCGGCGGACTGAACTCCACCTACGCGCGTGTCAGCTATGACTATGCGCAGCGTTACCTGACCGAACTGAGCCTCCGCAGCGACGCCTCGTCGAAGTTTGGGCCGAACAATCGCACGGCTGTCTTCCCGGCCGTCTCTCTGGGTTGGCGCTTGGGCAATGAGCCGTTCATGGCGGGGGCGTGCAGCTGGTTAGACGACCTTAAGCTGCGACTAAGCTGGGGTAAGACGGGGTCGACGAACGTGGACGACTTCTCCTACCTCCGCTACTACTCCAAAGGCGGGCGCTACGGCGAGAAGCCGGGCGTGTGGTTGGAGCGCAACCTGCCCAACCGTGACATCCGCTGGGAGATCACCACGGAGTATAACGGCGGTATCGACTTCTCCTTCTTCGACCATCGGCTCTATGGCTCGATCGACCTCTACAACCGCACAACGAAGGGCGCACTTGTCAATTCGCCCTACTTAGCCGAATCGGGCATGAACAGCTATACCTCCAACTTGATAGACATGAGTAATCGCGGCTTCGAACTGGAGCTGGGTGGCGACATCGTCCGCACGGCGGACTTCACCTGGAGCACGTCGTTCAACATCGCCTCAAACCGAAACAAGGTCTTGAAGCTGAACGGGGCCAACCTGAACAGTCAGATGCAGGATCTGATCGTCGAGGGGGAACCCGTCGGCGTGATTAAGGGCTTCCGGACCAAGGGTATCGCCAAGGATCAGGCGGAGATCGACCGCCTTAACGCCCAGGCAGCAGCGAAGGGTTACGGGGCTTACCAAACGTCCCTCGGCGTGGGGGACTACATTCTGGAGGACGTCAATGGCGACGGCCGCATCACGTCGGACGATCGCACCGTGATCGGGTCGCCCCTGCCCAAGTTCTTCGGCGGATGGAACCATACGCTCACCTATCGCAACGTGGACCTCTCGCTTTTCATGCAGTTCTCGCAGGGCGGCAAGGCGTTCTACTCCGACGTGGGGCTGGACCTGGAGAGCACCCTCGGGCAGAGCATCACCCGGGAGACCTTCCGCCGCACCTGGACGCCGGAACGCCGCGATGCGCTCTTCCCCCGACTCGTCTACGGACAGTACAGCAGCTACAATGCGAAGACCAACGACCGCATGATTTACTCCACCTCCTATTTGCGGATGAAGAACATCACCCTGACCTACCGACTCCCCAAGGCGGCTCTGCGCCTCGTGGGCGTACAGAGCGCATCCGTCTTTGCGATGGTCACCAACTTGTTCACCCTCACGGCCTGGCCCGGACTGGATCCTGAGCTCGTGGGCTCCGGCATACACCGCGGACAAGGCAACGACGCCGATCCGTACCCCCTGAGCCGCACCGTATCGTTTGGCGTGCACCTACAGTTCTAATTTCCACCCATCCCCAACTATACAATAATGAAAACGACACATGCTATCATAGGTCTCTGCCTTGCCTTGGCCCTCACGGCCTGCGAATTGGTAGGCAGCTTAGATAAGATCGAGCCGGAGCACAAGCTGACGGACAACAACGTGATCACCGACGCCAAATCGGCCGAAGCGGCCCTCAATGGCGTCTATCTCTCTTGGCGCACCTACCGCATTGGCTGGATGCGCCATCTGCTCGGTGCCCTCACCGGGGTCGAGAACGAAGTGAACATCGCGGGCATCGACGGCTTTGCCGACAACGAGGTGACGGACGACAACACCGGTGTGGAAAGCAACTACATCGAGCTCTACTTCGTGGTGCAGAACGCCTCGGCGATCCTCGAGCACCTGGAGTCCACCGCCGCCATCCAGTCGCTCAGCCCCGCGCGCCGCACGGAGATCGTGGGCGAGGTGAAATGCTCGCGCGCCTTGGCCCGCCTCATGCTGCTGCGTCAGTATGGCGAGTTCTACGACCGCACGTCCGCTTATGGCATCGTCCTCTACCCCGGCAATCGCTCCATCAAAGACAATACGGCTCTGCCGCGCGCCTCCGTGGAGGAGAGCTACCGCGCCATCCTCTCCGATCTGGACGAAGCCATTGCCAAGGCCCCCGAGACGAACACGCACTATCGCATGAGCCGACTCACAGCCAAGGCGCTCAAGGCCCGCGTGATGCTCTACAGGAAGGAGTTCGCCCAGGCGGCCACCCTGGCGCGTCAAGTGATCGCCGAGGCGCCCGCGGCCGGTTACGCACTGGAGGACAGTTTCAAGCAACTCTTCGTGAACAGTTTCCAATCGCAGGAAATGCTCTTCGCCGTCTACGCGATGGCCCCCGACGAGCTCTACAGCGACGGAGTCTGGAACCGTTCGACGGCCGGCCCGATCACCAGTAAGCTAGCCAGCGTCGTGGCCCCCTCCGATAGCGTGCCAGACAAGCGCTTCGCAGCCATATACAAGGACCTCGATCCCGGGCGGCCGGAGGTGGTGAACAATAAGTACCCCATCACGGAGGGCCTGGCGGGCACCAAACAAGATTCGCACTACTACATCCGTCTGGCCGAGATGTACTACCTCATCGCTGAGGCCGAGGCGCGTCTGGGCAACCCCACCGCCGCACGCGCGGCCCTGAAGGAGATCCTCTGCATCGACCGCGCTGGATATACCCAGGCCTACGTGGAGGCCATTCCGGACTCCCGCCTCTTGGAGATGATCCTCCGCCATAAATGGCTGGAATTCTTCACCGAAAACAGTGAGGAATGGTTCGACTTAGTCCGCTTCCACGCTTGGGACAACTACCCCATTGCCCCCTATTACGTCAAATCCGACCGACACCTCATCCTCCCGATCCCCCGCAAGGCACTCGGCGGAAATCGGGCCTTGAAGCAGAACCCCGGCTATTGACCCGACGCCCTGCAAGTGTACTTCCGAAAGGCTCACCCACACACAACTACGTTTAATTTCTACATAAACAAGAGATGAAAAAGTACTTATTCCTCGCAGTCATGGCCTTACTCGCCGTGGCATGCAAACAGAAAGCCTCAGATGGCTTCGTGATTGACGGCAAATTGACTGGTAACGTCGAGAATGCCGTAGTAAAGATCTTCGATGCGGCTGATCCGACGATGACCGTTGTCGACAGCGCCGTGGTTAAGGAGGGCAAGTTTCAGCTGAAAGGCAAAGTGGACGAGCCGACCATGTTCCAGCTGACGATAGATCTGCCCGACGCCTCGCTCTCGGAGCAGGAGCGCACGTTAGCTTATGCTTTTTACGTCGAGAACGCACCCATGACCTTCACAGCCGATGCGGCCACCATGCCCACGCTCTTCTACATCCCGGATCGTAAGACGGTGAACCCCGTCATCACAGGCTCACCCACGCAGGAGCTGAACGAGAAGTTCAACGCCCAGATGGCCGACAAGGAGAACCGCCTGAGCGAGCTCAGCGAGAAACAGGCCTCCGTGTACTACTCCGCTGAAGAGCGCACCGACAGCATCATCGCCGCGGCGGCAGGGGAGGCGTGCATCCGCTCCACC
>ERZ772924.774-NODE-774-length-15320-cov-3.294989_pt1 | contig 15320 bp, 11 predicted proteins | sample MGYA00512116_ERZ772924 | MGnify/ENA primary metagenome ERZ772924 (study PRJEB29015, sample SAMEA2737920) | human oral metagenome | biome: human oral; feature: human-associated habitat; material: dental | place: China | collected 2134 ...
GATAGGTATAAAGGCGCTTCCGCATCTAGGCGTGCCGCCGGGCGGCTTTTCGCAACAATACGGGCAGTATCAAAATATCGATCAAGCCAAAAGGCATGGTTTTGAGCTAAGCTCAAACTACCAAACGCAGGACTTTGATTTCGGCGCGAGCTTCGAGCGACTTAGAATTTACAATAAAAAGACGCACGAAAACATCAATAACCACGCCAAAAAGCTAAGCGCACACGCCTTCTACTCGCCTCTGCACGATCTAAATTTAGGCTTTGAGGTAAGCCACTATTTTAAGCCTCATTCTAAACCTGCTTCATATTTTGCACGCGGGAGGGAGTATTTTTACGTCGATAAAGCCTTTACGATCGCTAATTTTAGAGGAAGTTACAAGATCAAAAACGGCATTATTCCGGCCCTTGACGGCGCGGACGTAAGCTTTGGCGTAAATAATATTTTCGATCGACACTACATCAACGCAAACCGCACGCGCGAGACTGTGGTGGTGGGTGCTGGACGAAATTTCTACGTCGATTTGGAAGTAAGATTTTAGATTAAGCTTATATGGGCGAAGCGCGGGTTAAATTTTAAAGCCCACCCGCGCTTGCGTCCTCTTTCTTTTTAAATTTAAGCCTCATCACGACCTTTTGGCGATGAGGTTTAAATGTGGCATAAATTTCTAGAGCTATAAAATTCCGCAATTTTTAAAATTTCACAAATTGCAAAATTTTAATGGGTCGCAAAGCCCGCAAGTTACGAAATTCCACGCCTCATCAATCGATAGCGTTGGAGCTTTTTAGCACCACTAGATGTTTTTTGCCCGCGAAGCTTAACACTACGGCAGCATTATTTTCGTCGATTTCGCGCACCAGCTCTACTCGCACGTCGCTAGGTCTTGCGGTATCCGAGCTAAGCAGCTCATTTTCTAAAATGCTTCTAAATGCCGAAACCTTGGGCTCTTTTGCATCCAATCTTTCTTTTGCTCCCTCGCGAAATTCCATCGTACCACTCTCGGCAGGGCTTACTTTAAGCGGCGAAATTTTATCCGCTACGCCTATATTCTCGGCGCTCTCAGAGCTTTCGTCCGCCTCCGTAGCTTCCGAACGCTCGGCACGCGCAACTTCATCGTAAAATTTATCGTGTGCACTCTCTTCGCTCACGTTCTCGCCTCTTAAAAAATCTGCACCATCTACGTTTTTTGAGTCGTTAGAATTTTTTAAATTTAAAGCAGAGGCTTCATCTTTCTTCGCAAACTCCTGCGCGTCAGAATAATTTGGGTTCTTTGATCCGCTCTGATTTTTAAAAGAGGATTCGTTTAAAATTTTATCGATGCCCGCTTCGTCCACATCGGCGCCCTCCATGCTAGCGTCGTCTTCAAAAAACCGCCATGTCTCGTCGATACTTTTTTGCGGCTTGTACGATAAAAATTTTCGCACGCCTACGAAAGCCGCAGCCCCAAGCAGTAACGCTACGATTATCGGCATCACGGAAACCCCGCTGCTACCGCTTTGCACCGTCTCACTCGCCTCGCTCTTTACGCTCATCTTGCTCTGATCGAAAGCGGGGTTTTTTACGCGCAAAATGAGCTTTAAATTGCCGTCTTGAGTAAGAGCATCGACTGATAGATCGGCTCCGGTAGGGAAATTGATCTCGATATCCTTGCCCTTAGGCGCTATCGTAAAGCTTTTTAAGACCTTTTGATTGGTGCGCATTTCGTTAAATTTCTCATCGCCGCCAAGCCCTTTTAAAATAAGGCTCATCGACTGCCCGTCGACGCGGCGCACGATGTCGGGCTTGTATGCGGAGTCAAACGCCAAGGCGATGTCGACGCTGTCGTCGTGGTTGAAAAGATCATATTGCATCAAATTGGCGCCGAGACAAAAATTTGCGATTAAAATCAAAAATATCTTTTTCATGCTCTTTCCGTTAGTTAAAAAGTTCGGCGATCTTGTCTTGCAGCTCTCGCCCGCCATAGTTCGCGCATAAATTTACGATCGCGGTGCCTATGATAGCGCCGTCTGCGTATTCTTTGGTGGCGCGAACGTCGCCCGCCGTGCGGATACCAAAGCCGATCGCCACGGGAAGATCACTCATTTTTTTAAGATCTGCGACCATATTTTTAAGGCGCGAAATCGGAGTTTGCTTGCTTCCAGTCACGCCGATAGCGCCCACGCCATAGATGAAGCCTCGCGCGCGGCTCAAAACTCGCGTAGCACGATGCTCGCTCGTAACGCTGATAAGCGGGATGAGCGCGATACCGAACTCCTCGCAAAGCGCGAAAATTTCCTCATTCTCCTCATACGGCAGATCGGGGATTATTAGTCCGCTGATGCCATAGCGCGCCGCCTGCGTTACAAACTCGCGCGCGCCGTAGGCAAAGATCACGTTGTAATAGACCAAAAACACGAGCGGCTTGCGCGTTTGCACCCCTTTTAAAATTTCAAATACTTTCTCCGCGTTTACGCCGTTTTGCACCGCGGAAAAGCTCGCTTTAAAAATTTCGGGGCCGTCTGCGAGCGGATCGGAATAAGGAATGCCTATCTCAAGCAGATCGATCACGCTTTCGTCTAAATTTGACAAAAACTCCTTCGTGTGCGCGGGGCTCGGGTAGCCCGCTACGATGTAGCCAATATTTGCCTTTTTGCCGGCGAAGGCCGCCTTGATCTTATCCATAAATCGTTCCTTTTTTGTAATTCATCACGGTATCCATATCCTTATCGCCCCTGCCGCTTACGTTTACGACGATCGTTTTTTTGCCCTTTAGCTGCGGGCAGAGCTTTTGCAAATACGCTAACGCATGCGCGCTTTCGATCGCGGGGATGATGCCCTCAAGCCTACAGAGCAGTTTAAGCGCCGTGATGCACTCATCGTCGGTTACCGCTTCGTATTTTGCGCGACTTATCTCGTGCAGATGCGCGTGCTCCGGGCCCACTCCAGGATAATCAAGCCCCGCCGAGATGCTGTGCACCGGCTCGATCATGCCGAATTTATTCTGTAGTACGATCGTTTTCATACCATGGATGATGCCCGCGCGCCCATTGGTAATCGTCGCTGCATGATAAGGGGTATGCGCGCCCAAGCCGCCCGCTTCGACGCCGATGAGTTGCACGGCGGGATCGTCCACGAACGCGCTAAAAATTCCTATCGCATTGCTTCCGCCGCCCACGCAGGCTAGGACGTAATCGGCTTTAATCCCCTTGCTCGCAAGCTGCGATTTGGTCTCGGTGCCGATGACGCTTTGAAAATCCCTAACCATCTTAGGATACGGATGCGGTCCGACCGCCGAGCCGATGACGTAAAATACGCTCTCTATCTCATTCACCCACGCCTGAATCGCCGCGGTGGTCGCCTCTTTGAGCGTTTTTAAACCGGTGCCGATTTTGATTAAATTTGCACCCAAAAGCTGCATCCTAAAGGCGTTGAGCTGTTGGCGCGCGGCGTCGGTCTCGCCCATATACACGTCGCACTCAAGCCCAAATAGCGCCGCTGCCGTCGCCGTCGCCACGCCGTGCTGGCCTGCGCCGGTTTCTGCGATGACCTTTTTTTTGCCCATTTTTTTGGCTAGTAGCGCCTGCGCTAGGGCGTTGTTGATTTTATGAGCGCCCGTGTGATTAAGATCCTCGCGCTTTAGATAAATTTCATGCCCGTAGTGCTCGCTAAGGCGCGCAGCGTGATACAGCGGCGTCGGACGCCCCGCATATTCGCGCAGCAAGTAACCTAGCTCGTCTTTAAATTCCTTAGTCTGCGCTATGGTGCTGTACGCATCCTCCAACTCCTCGAGCGCAAACATCGCCGTTTCGGGCACGAACTGCCCGCCGAAACTCCCGAAATACGCCTTTTTATTCATCCTATCTCCTCACATTAAATCGCAAGATTATATAAAATTTCGCGTTAAATTTCGCTTTTTTGACGGCACCTTTTGCGGCGTCCTTCTAAATTTATCGGATATGCAGCCGCAAAAAACGCGCGGCGCAAGATGGTAAATTTTAAAATTTACAATTCAAGGTTTCACGAACTACAAGTAAATTTTATAACGTGATTCTATATGGAATATGAGGGCTTAAATTTGAAAGCAAAATATCTCAAAAAGAGCAATGGTGTCCCCGACAGGATTCGAACCTGTGGCCTCAAAATTAGGAATTTTGCGCTCTATCCTACTGAGCTACGAGGACAAAATCGGCAATTTAATCGCCGATAATATTCATAACGTCGTCTAGTTTTTTGTGAAGATCTTTGTCATTGATGGGCTTTGTCATAAAGTCATAAGCACCCTTATTTAAAGCCTCTCGTTTAGCGGTCTCGTCCGTCGTAAGGACGATGACGGGGATATGAGCTATACTTTCTCTAGCGTGAAGATTATCTAAAAATTCCAGCCCATTCATCACAGGCATTACGATATCTAATAAAATCAAATCAACGGGCTGAACTTCGAGTACGGCAAGGGCGTCCAAGCCGTTTTTGGCTTGGAGTATGGTTTGGAATTTGCCGTATTTTTTTAGCATAACTTCAAGTAGCTTTAAATTTATAGCGTCGTCATCAACCGTTAAAACTTTCAAATCTCTCATTTAAGACCTCATCCTTATATATATTTTTGTGCGAGTTTCTCAAGACCCGACTTGGTGATATTGTAACTAGCGACTTCGCTAAATAGTGGATTTTCATCGTTGTCGTTAGAAAACAGAACTAGCTTGGTCGCAGACGCTTTTCGGCGCAAGCTCTCTAACGCCGCTAAGTCTAGCCCTGCTAGCTTTTTATCAACCAAAACAAGCTTATAGCTGCCCGTAGCCGCCATAGAAATAAGCTGGTCGAAATTGCCCGCAATTTCTACGTCTTTATACTGGTGTTTTAATATGCTGGCAAAAATTTTACTTTCCATAATATTTGCCTTGCATATAAGTATATCTTTTGTCGGCACGCGCGCACCCTTAGCTTTCACTACGTCATCAGAAACTATGCTTTTTTTAGGAACTAGCTTCATTATCGTCTTTGGCACTTTGACAGTTTTAATGACCGTCTTAGGTACCTGGCGTTTGACAAGCTTTTTAACCAGCTTCTTTGTAGTTCCACCGGCAGGCGCTGCATCAGATCGTTTATCACCGATAAAATTATCTAGCATTTGAGCTAAGATATCCTTTTTGATCGGCTTAGTGCAGTATTCGTCAAGTCCTGCTGCCATAAATTTCTCTCTATCACCTTTTAGCGCATTGGCGGTAACAGCCACGATCGGGATGTGGCGGAGATTATTCTCGTGTTCGTATTGCTTGATCTGCTTTGTAGATTCGATACCGTCCATAACAGGCATCGAAATATCCATAAATATGAGATCATAGTCGTTATTAGCTTTTCTGGCTTCCAGCGCCAAAAGTCCGTTTTCGACTATCGTCAAATTCATATTAAAGCTATTTAACGTATGCTTCATAAGCTTTTGATTGATCTCATTATCCTCCGCAATAAGGATTTTGGCGTTATATTTTCTATTGACCAAAGGTACATTTTCATCGGCAGGATTTCGCTCTACCGGCACTTCAACCTCTTCTTCGACTTCGACATCCTCTTCGACCATAATGGTTTCTTCCTGTTGCTCGTCTTCGTATACGGTGACGGGCACCTCGACCATCTCCTCTTCCTCAGGCTGCGGGATAACTACCGGTTCGACTTTTACGCTAACAGGCTCGATCTCAGGCTCTTCGACATGGTCGTTTTGAGTAGCAGGCTCCACCTTCGGAATATCTACAGGCTCCGGCTCAATATTCGGCTCTTCGGCAGGAATATTTTGAGCTGCCGGTTCTACTACTGGCGTTACCGGTTCAGACTCGATATTTGAAGTCTCTTCAAGTTTTGGCTCTATAGGTTTTAGTTCAGGCTCAATTGCTACCGGCTCTGGCTCAACAGCGATAGGTTCTGGCTCAATTATCTTTTCAGCTGTACTTTCAGGTTCTGAAAGTTTAACATTTGAAATTTCATTTTCATGAGCAGAAACACTTGAAGTATCAGGCTTCGAAGCTTTAGCGATAGGAATTTCAGACTCGGTTTTAACGGCTACAGGAATTTCTTCTTCTACGCTTGGAATTTCAACCTTTTTGGCAGGCTCTTGCACCTTGGCGCTCGGTTTGATATCCGAAAGATCGATATCTATATCAGGAATTTCAATCTCAGCCTTAGGCGTCTCAACCTTAGCCTTTGGAATTTCTACTTTCGCAGGCTCAGCCTTTACTTCTTCCTCTTTTTTGATCTTAGGAAGCTCTATTTCGATATCGGAAAGATCGATGCTAGGAGTTTCGGCTTTAGGAGCCTGAGTCTGCGTCGCATGTGTTTTGAGCCCCACAAAATCATCAGGGATTTCCAAAGATATAGGCTCATCGATATCGGCCTGGGCATCCTTTGTGCTTGAAGGCTCTACTTTTGGCTTTTCTGCGCGTGGAATTACTATTTCAGGAATATCAACATTAATCTTTGGCGATTCAGGCTCTATCTTTTCAATCTTAATATCACTCATAGGCTCGATATCTATAGGCTTAATGACCGGTTCTTCTGCTTTAGGAGCTTCTTTTTTGAGCTCTTGAGCAATACTAGGCTTACTAACAGCCTCCTCTTTATGCGCAGAATGAGCCTCGGCATCATGCGTACGCCTTCTGCTTTGCAAGATAGCGCGTAGCTCGTCTGCCGACGAAGTAGTAGCATGTCGTAATTCATCGAGCTTGTTGATGATAGGTCTTTCTTTTACTACCGGCTCTTCCATAATCATTTCATCAGGGGCGATAGGCTTTTCTACCTCAGCATCCAGCTTAATCTCATGCGTCTGTGGAGCAAAATCCGATCTGCTTAGAGCAATTCCGGATTTTGAAATTTTATCTAGCGTCTTAACGAATTTAGTTAAATTAAAAGGCTCTGTGAGGGTAAAAATTTTAGAATTTGAAATACTAATACTTTGAAGCTCTTTTGGCTTAAGAGTCAAGATCGTAGGCATACTCAATATATCGCTAACCTCGCCGTAATTCTTAAATCTAGTGATAAGGGCGTCATATTTGTTATTATTTTGCGCTGAGCGGAACTGCGCGTTCGTATTAAATATCGAAATTTTACCGCCTAGCTTGCTGATGTAGTTTTTAACGATATCATTATACATCGTATCGGCGCTATCGGCTAAAAGCGCAAAATTTAGCCCTTTGATACTTTCAAATACTGCGTCCGCATCAGTTTTTTGCGTCTCTTTAAAAGCAAGAGTGAAATAAAATCTAGTACCCTTTCCTACGGTAGATTTGACCTGAAGCTTGCCGCCCATCATCGCTACGTATTTAGACGAAATCGTAAGTCCAAGACCCGTTCCACCATATTTGCGCGTGATTGTAGAGTCAGCTTGAGAGAAGGCGTTAAATACATTTGCGAGCTTATCTTCAGAAATTCCAATGCCGGTATCTTCTACGCTAAACGTTACGATCGCCTCTCCCGGAGCTTTACTAGGCTCTCTTAAAATTTCAACTACGATAGTGCCGTGCTCAGGCGTAAATTTGACAGCATTTGACATGAGGTTGATAAGAACCTCTTTGATCTTCGTGATGTCTCCGTATAGATGGTGCACGAGTGTAGGATCGATGTAAAGCAAGATGTCAATATTCTTTTCGGCAGCCTTGGCGACGTAAATTTCAACCGCACTTTCGAAATCTTGGATAGGATTAAATAAGATATCCTCAAGCTCGACCTTATTACTTTCGATCTTGGAGACATCCAAAATGTTATTAATGATCGTTAGAAGGTTTTCGGACGATTTTTCGATGGTATCAACGTAATCGCGCTTCTCTTCATCCAGATCGGTATTTTTAAGAAGCTCCGTAAAGCCGATGATGCCGTTAAGCGGCGTTCTGATCTCGTGCGACATATTGGCCAAAAAGATCGATTTTGCCTTGTTGGCATCCTCCGCAGCGCCCTTTTGATATGCAATCAGATCGAGCGCGTCCTCAATAAGCGAATACGCTTTGTTAACACCCTCACTAGTCCTAACGTCGATATGCTCGTGCTGATTCGTCAAATCGCCGATTCGGCTAAGCACGTTGCCGAGGTCGGTAACGTTCTGTCTTAAACGTCTTGTAATACCCAAGGCAAAAACGACCAAAATAGCCGCTAAAACCCATATGCCAAGAGCGATAAATAGGTTTCTTAGTCTTTGCGCTAAGTAAGTATCGGCATGCGCAGCAAGCTCAGCATTGATCTTTTCAGAAATTTCGCTTAGCTTTTTATATTTAAGTGTAGTAGAGGCAAACCACTCTTGAAAAGGTACGCTATAGTGTCCCTCATCCGCTTCTTGCTGCAATGTGGCTGAAATTTTAGCAGTTTCTCTTAATGCGTTTTGAAATTCCTCTCCGTCTAGAATTTTTAAAATTGCGGCTCTAGCATCAGATTCCGGCAAGAAGTAATAATTAGGAAGCGAACTAGATAGGTTGAAGCTAGCCCAAGTCCTTAGCTGCGCTTGATTCATCGCCTTGCTGCCGATAATGTATTCGATAATATAGTCGCGCTCCGATGCAGTGGCATCCATCGCCTCATAAGTATTAAGCAACGAAACCGTCCAAACGGTGATATTTGAGCTTACAAGACCCTCTCTTAGCACTCGTTGGATTGTTTTTACATCATCGTCGAATTTTTGAAAATATGAACTGAAAAGCTCACCGAAGCTTTTGCTTTGAGCATCGACATCCCTTCTTACCTGCGGAAGTTTGTCTAATAAACCGTCTATATCGGTCTCGGCAGCCAAAAGCTCGTCGTTACCGGTGCCGTAAGCGAAAATATCAAAAATAGTCTTTTTTACGACATTTTCGCTGATATTTTTGCTTTCTTTATACTTTGCAAGCGCATCGTCGGTTTTTTTGCGTTGACCCGATAGAAGGGTTCCCATACCGGGGTTTCCCTCGCTACCCAAAAACGCCGAAGTGATACCGCGCTCTTTATCTACCTGCTCTACTAACGCCGCGAGATTGCTGTTTTTAGCAATCTGCTGCTGCAAAATTCCCACCCTGGCGTAATCCTGCAAAGAGATAAACAAGAAATATGATGCAAACGCGAAAATCAAAAGTAACGGGATACCGCTAACAAGTCTCAAAGCACTTGTAGTATTTAAATTCATACAAAATCCTTCAAAGCGCAGCTTACGCGACGTTAAATTTTATTCAACCGGAGAAACGAAGTCGCTTCCGTCACGCTAGGCGGAGACGATTTAGCCGTCCTGCAAAGTTAATGGGTGATTTTACTAAACAAATCTTTAAATATAGCTTTTTGCGTTAGGTTTTCGTTAATGATTGTTTAAAATTTTTTCGGCGGTTTGGATATTCGTAAGCGATCTGATCTCATCAAAGCTAGCCGCATAAATGCTCTCAAAATCGCCGTAAAAGTCCAAAAGCTTCTTCAGGCTTCCTTTGCTAACGCCCAAGCTTAGCAGCTTTGAGCTTTGCAGATCGAGCTTGCGTTTGCTCTTTTGGTGAAACGAGATCGCAAAACGGTGCGCTTCATCGCGCAGACGCTGAAAAAACTGCAACTTTTTATCATCCGTAGGCAGAGAAAAAATCCCGCCTTTCGTGCAAATTTTATCTTTCGCAGCCCCCTTTGCGCGGTGAGCTTTGGCGTCGATCTTTTCTTTAGAGATAGCGATTATATCGACGTTTGCTCCGACGCTGCAGATTATTTCCTCCGCCAAGTTTAGCAGAGCCGTTCCGCCGTCGATGAGCCACAGATCGGGCGCGGCGAGCTCGTCAAATTTAAGCGCGCGGCTAGTTAGATACTCGCGCATCTGATCGTAGTCGTTATTTGAGCTAAGGTGCTTGTGGCGATAGTTTTGCTTATTAAACTCGCCGTCTTGAAAGCTTATCATAGCTCCCACGGGTGCGGCGCCGAACATATGCGAATTGTCGAAAACCTCGATATTTACGGGCAAATTCGTAAGATTAAAATAATCCTTCAGCTCCTGCAAAAATGCGTAATCGTGCGTTTTTAGATGCTTTTTGATATTGATCTCGCAGTTTTGATATGCGATCTCGCAAATTTTATGCTTCTCGCCGATTTTTGGCGCGTAAATTTTAAACGCTCTTTCATGCCGCTTGGATAAAATTTCGCATACCAGATCCGCATCGTCAAACTCGTCGTAAACGTAAATTTTAGCGCACGCCACGGGAGCCGCGGCCGGAAAGGCGCTTAAGATCATCTGTTTGTAGGCGTTTGCGATATCATCGGCGCTTGGGGCTTTACAGTTAATTATATGCGAGCTTGAGGCTGAAATTTTACCCTCGCGTATGCTAAAATGCACGGCGCAGACGAGCCCGTCGCGTGCGGCAATCGCAAAGACCTCGAAATCATCGAGCTTTGCCAGATCGACCTCGACCTTTACGTTCATCTGCTTTAAAATTTCGATCTTATCGCGGATCTGCGCGGCTTCTTCAAAATTTTCGCTCTGTGCAAGCCGCGCCATCCGATCCTGAAGCTGCGGCACCATCTTTTGCGGATTTTTCAAAGCCGCAAGCGCGCTTTGCACGATACGAGCGTAATCCTGCTTTGAAATTTTATCCTCGCACGGAGCAGCGCAGCGCCCGATCTGATGGAACAAACAGGCCTTCTTGCCCTTGACGCAATTTTTCTTCTGCACGAGCGGAAACTGCATATAAAGCGTCTGTAAAATTTCCTTCGCACCGTGAAAATAGGGACCGAAGTATCTGATGTTTCTGCCCTTTACGATCTTTCGCGTGATCTCAAAGCGCGGGAAATCGTCGTCTAAATTTACATATATATAAGGATAGGTCTTATCGTCGCGCAGCAGGATGTTGTATTTAGGCTTTAGCTGCTTGATGAAGGAATTTTCTAGTATCAGCGCGTCGCTCTCGCTGGGCGTTACGATGTATTCTAAATGCGCCGCCTCGCTTATCATCTTGGCGATGCGCGCACTTAAGCGTGGGCTCGGAGCGAGGGCGGGCGTGAAAGAAAAGTAGCTTTTGACGCGATTTTTTAAAATTTTCGCCTTGCCGACGTATAGCAGCTTGCCCGCGGCGTCGAAGTATTGATACACGCCGGGTGCGGCAGGCAGGCTCTTAATCTCCTCTATTAGCAAGGATCAGCCCTCTTATCTCTTCAAAAATTTTATAAATTTGCGGATCTTGGATTTTGTTTTTAAACTCCCCCTTTGCGCGCTCCAAAGATAAAGCTTCGCCATCCCGGCGCAAATGAGCTTTATAAATTTGCGCCCTTCTTCTGCTCATTACTCTATCTGCGACGAAAAATTTTATCTCGCGCACGCCGCAAAGCTCCGCCGTCTCTCTAGCGGCTACAAAGCGCTTTAATACGTCTTTTATTAAATTTATATTACTATCGCGTTTTAGTTCGCAAAGCCCAGCCGGATGCTTCGCGGCTATCATCAAAATGCCATCTTTGACGTAGATGAAAGCGATCAGCCTTTGCCAACTAAGCGGCAAAATCGCTAAAAACTCGCCTCTTTCTCGCATCTTGGCATATAAAGGATTTTTTCTGATATGAGCGATTATTTCTCTTGCATTTTCCATAAGCGGATTTTAGCATTTTTTATCTTAGTTTTGCTTAGCGGCTGCGGATACAAAGCCCCGCCGTTTTACTCAGACGCAGATGAGCAAACCGCGAACGCAGAGGTATCCGCCGCGGACGGCAACAAAACAAACGACACGAAAGGCGGCGTTAGAATTTTACGCGATAAATAGCCTACTTTTAGCTTTGCTTTGTTATACTTTTAAAAATTTTTACAAAGGAATTTCATGCAAACGGCAGACATTTTAGTGCTGGACTTCGGCTCCCAATACACCCAGCTGATCGCTAGGCGCTTGCGCGAACAAGGCGTTTACACCGAGCTGATCGCATACGACGCACCGATTGATAAGATAAAAGCAAAAAACCCCAAAGGCCTTATTTTAAGCGGCGGGCCCGCTAGCGTTTACGCCAAAGACGCGTATTTTTGCGACGATAGAATTTTTGAGCTTGGAATTCCTATTTTAGGTATCTGCTACGGCATGCAGCTCATCGCGCATAAATTTGGCGCTAGCGTCGTACCTGCGGGTAAAAAAGAGTATGGCAAGGCTTCTTTGAAACTGCTTCGCGCTAGCAGGCTATTTGGCGGCGTGGAGGATAACTCGACCGTGTGGATGAGCCACTCGGACAAGGTCGAGAGCCTGCCGGAGGGCTTTGAGGTGATGGCAAGCTCGGATGAGAGTGAGTGGTGCGTATTTGGTGACGAGACCCGTAAAATTTACGCGCTGCAATTTCACCCCGAAGTCTGCCACAGCGAGTTCGGCGATAGAATTTTAAAAAATTTTGCCAAAGAGATCTGCGGAATAACCAGCACTTGGAATATGGGCAGCTTTGCCAAAGAGCAGATGATCAAAATAAAAGAGCGCGTAGGCAGCGCCAAAGTGCTTTGCGCGGTAAGCGGCGGCGTGGATAGCTCAGTCGTAGCGGCGCTTTTGGCGCATGCGGTGCCGCAGAGCCTGATAGCGGTTTTCGTCGATAACGGACTACTCCGCACGGGCGAGCGCAAGGCGGTAGAGGAGATGTTTAGACTCAAACTGGGCGTGAGCCTGGACGTAGTCGATGCTAGCGAGCTATTTTTAAGCAGGCTGAAAGGGGTGGTCGATCCGGAGCAAAAACGCAAAATCATCGGCGCGACCTTCATTGAAGTTTTCAGCAAAGAAGCGGCAAAATACAAAAACGTAAAATTTCTAGCCCAGGGCACGCTCTATACTGACATCATCGAAAGTTCAGTCGCGGGCTCAAGCAAAACGATCAAAAGCCATCACAACGTAGGCGGCCTGCCTAAGGATATGAAATTTGAACTGATCGAGCCTCTGCGCGAAATTTTTAAAGACGAAGTGCGCCAGCTGGGACTCGAGCTAGGTCTTTCGCGCGAAGTCGTTTTCCGCCATCCATTCCCAGGTCCGGGTCTTGCGATCCGCATAATGGGCGAGGTAAATACACCGAGTCTCGAGCTGCTGCGCAAAGCCGACGTGATCCTACGCGACGAGCTAAAATCAAGCGGCTGGTACAACAAAACATGGCAGGCGTTTTGCGTGCTGCTAAACGTGCACTCCGTGGGCGTCATGGGCGATAACCGCACCTACGAAAACGCCGTGTGCATACGCGTAGTGGACGCTAGCGACGGAATGACGGCTAGCTTCTCGCGCCTGCCTTACGACCTGCTAGAAAACGTCTCTCGCCGCATCATAAACGAAGTGGATGGCATCAACCGCGTAGTTTACGACATCTCGAGCAAACCGCCCGCAACGATAGAGTGGGAGTAAGATGAAACAAATCTGCATCATTTTAGCGCATCCTTACGAGAGAAGCCTAAATGCGGCTATTGCAAACGCAGCGGCAGAAAAGCTGCAAAATAGCGGCTACGAGGTTAAATTTCACGATCTGTATAAAGAAAAATTTAACCCGATTCTTAGCGGCGCCGAACTAATAAGCGATAAAAGCGACGACGAGCTGTTAAAAGCGCATCAAAAAGATATCGCAAATGCCTACGGTATCGTGATCGTGCACCCAAACTGGTGGGGCGAGCCGCCCGCCATCCTCAAGGGCTGGATTGACCGTGTGCTAAGGCAGAGAGTAGCCTACGATTTTGCGCCGGGCGATAACGGCGGCGGGCTTCCGATAGGACTTTTAAAGGCTAAAGCCGCCGTAGTTTTCAACACCTCCAACACCCCCGAGGCCAGAGAAAACGAGATATTTGGCGATCCGCTGGAAAAAATTTGGAAAAGCTGCATTTTTGATTTTTGCGGCGTGAAAACCTTTGAGCGGCTGATGTTTAGAGTGGTCGCGGATAGCGACGAAGCTGAGCGAAAGGTGTGGCTAAGGCAGGTAGTTCAGACGCTGGATAGATACTTTCCGAAGCAATCGTAATTGCTCTAAATTTAAAAATGCGCTATCCGCAAAATCCGCGCGGCGCAAAATTTGACCGCCTATTTTAAACAGATACGCGCCGAATTCGCTCGCACATTTGGCGCAAAATCTATAAAATTTAGGAGGTAATCATGCTTAGATTAATCGCAGCGATGGCGATCTTAGCGGCTCTCATATACTTCGTGATGGGAGGCGGCGGCAAAAAGACGATCAAAGATTACAAAAATTTCAGCCGCGAGGAGCTGGAGACTTTATGCCTCGAAAAGAACGATAAAATCGCCTGCCAGCGTATCGCAGTGGACTATATCAAAGAAAATAAACCGAAAAAATGATCTAAATTTGCGAGGCTAATTTTGCGGTTTCGTTCAAACAGCGCGCGGTTAAATTTCTTTCTAGCCCGGTCCAAACGCTGCGCGGATAAATTTGCCTGCAAAGCACGACTAAAATGTCGATTAAATCGGTACCGAGCGCCGCGCAAATAGCGTAAATTTAAAAGCAATAATTCAAGTATTAGCATGCGCGCTGAAAAACCGCTAGCCAAAATTAAAAGCGATAAATCGCGCTGTGTTCTTTGCGCGCATACAGAAGGAGCGACGGATGAAAATTTTATGGCAAAGTAGGCTTCAAAACAGACTTCGCGATATCGGTGAAAACGTCCTGATAAAGGGCGATCGCACATTTTACGTAGGCGATAACGACGAACAAAAGCAGATGAAGCTTAGAAAATTTTCGCTCGCCCACGGCGAGCAGCTAGCCGGCGCGCTGCTAGCCGTGGGCGGGCTTTTGGGCGTATATTTCGGCACCTCTCAGGCTCACCGCGTAAGGCGCGAAACGCAGAAAAAATGGCTGCTCGTCCTTTATGTCGTGCTATTTGCGCTGGCGCTAAAAAAGGTGCTACAGTAGTGGCGCGAGCGATTTTGCCGCACTACGTTTTGCCCTGCCATCGTTTCGCTACAAGCGTGGTTTAGACGCCTACTACGGACACGCCAGAGTGATTTTAAGCGTTCGCGCTGTTTTGCTACGCCGCCCTTTTATAATCTCTTGGTTTGCTTTGCCGTCCTCTTACACTGCGCGCGTTTGGTCTCCATCTTGCGGCACCACGTAAAACGTCGCATTCCGTCGCGCAAGTAAAATTTTAAAATGAAATTTCAAAAAGCGCGAGCGCAGAATTTTAACTAATCGCGTTAAAATAGCGAAGTCGCACATCTTTCGTCCTATGGAGGCTAGATGGCGAAATAAAATTTACGAATTTTAAAAGGACTTGGATTGACGAACTTGATTTTAGCAGGGCTAGGCGGCTGTGTAGGCGCGATGGCGCGAGTAGGCTTAAGCGGAGCGATCGCGCGCGTAATGGATCGCGCCGGATTTTGGAGTGCGTTTCCGATCGCTACTTTTTGCGTGAATGCGCTGGGAAGCCTGCTGATAGGGTTTTT
>ERZ772924.780-NODE-780-length-15229-cov-3.188810_pt1 | contig 15229 bp, 15 predicted proteins | sample MGYA00512116_ERZ772924 | MGnify/ENA primary metagenome ERZ772924 (study PRJEB29015, sample SAMEA2737920) | human oral metagenome | biome: human oral; feature: human-associated habitat; material: dental | place: China | collected 2134 ...
GCGATGATGACGGCGGCGGCAAAGGGGGCGAAGGCTTCGAAACCGTTTTTCTGCGCCGCATCGGCACGCGCCGCCGCGCCCTGGGTTTTGGCGAGGAAGGCGCGCGGGTCGCCGTTGTCGCGGGCAAAGTCAAAGCCCGCCGCTTTTTTGGCATAGATGGCGCAGGCCAGAGGCAGCAGCGCGGCGGCGAAAACGCACCAGTAGGCAAGAGTCATGTTTGTTTCCTTATCTTCATATTGATACTTCGGAACTTTTGTCTTTCATGAAAAATAATCTACCAGAACAACTTTATGAAAATACTTCTGGTATTGTCAGAGGGATTTTTAATAAGCCCTCTACCAGTCTCTTGTGGTTAGCCATTGTAACAGGGTTATGGACTATGTCAAAAAGTCTGACCTTTTTACAGAAATCCATGAATAAATCTTATGGTATCCAGAATCACCGTGATTTGATTTTAGGACATATTGTGGGTATTTTTTCTAGTTTGCTGGTTATTTTCTTTTTGGCTCTTGCTATTATGTTGTCCACCTTCGGTAAAACCGTATTAACCTTTCTTTATCATAATTCTTTTCTTAATCAAGATTTATATGATATTCTCATGAATTTGACTCAGCCCGTGACAGCAGCCATCTTTTTCGTTGCTTTAGGGGTTCTCTATTATATCTTGCCTAATGTCAGAATTAAAAAAATTCGCTACATTTTGCCGGGAACCATCTTTACCAGTTTTCTCTTTTTTACCATGACAAGTTTATTTGGTACTTATATTAACTATGCTACAGCTAGCATGGAAAATTTACGTGTTTTTGGTTCCGTTACTTTGTTTGTTTTGATGCTGTGGTTTATTGTCTTTGCTAGAATTCTGATTTTAGGGGCTGTTTTAAATGCCAGTTACCAAAAAAAATATGTCAAAGAATTCAAGCCTCGAAGAGGTAATATTATTACGATTATTCAATCCAGACATCATACTCTTAACAAAGATGAAAAAAAAGGAGACGATTAAAAGCTATTTCAAACCGAAGATAAACTTCTTGTTGAGGTTTGTCTTTTTCTTTTGTCTAAAACATGACAAAAGTCATATGATGTCATGACATTCTGGGCTGAAATGTCTTGCTGTTTTTCGATAAAATCATATCATAAAGAAAACGAAGAGGGACTATGAAAATTAAAATTTCTTATATTGTGTATGTTGTCATCGCAACTATTTTTGCAGGGTTGAGTATTTTTACAGATATTTTTGAAACCTTACACTTTGAGGCCATCTTTTCACACTTGGGACTGCTGATTGGCTTGCTGATTGCTGCTTCTGTTTTAATTGGGATAGCGAAATCGCTTATTAAAGATTTAACGGACTAGGGGGGATCATGAGATCATTGAAATTACTGCTCATTTTTATCGTGATTGTAGCTTTTGTTAGTATTTTGGCTTTGATGACTGATTATTTTGCGGGCATCTCACTATGGCATGTTTACACACTCATGGGCATTTGTATGACACTGTTTTATGGAATTTTTCCCTATTTTAAAAAAATCGCAGGGAGGAAAGAAAATGACTTATGAAGAAATCAAACTCAGTTTTTTGAAAGGCGGCATTCGTTCTTACAAAGTCTTTCAAGGGCATAAACTCTACTCTCATACTGTCGCATCTGAGAGCAATCAGAGGCTGATTTCGAAAAGGGTTTACTTAACAAAAAAGAGGCATTACGTCTACTATGAGCGGTCAGATGTTAATTGGAATTACTGGGATAAAGGCAAAGAAGACTCAAGTTTTGACCCCAATCAGGTTGAGGAAAATAATGTTTTTGAAATTGCGGATGATTTGAAAACTTTTGCGAAATACTTGGGCAAAGACATTGTTGAGAAACTAGCTGATAAAGTTCAGCATGGCGAGATTGTCGAGTATTTGGATATTTAAGATCAAACTGGAAAACATCATATGGAGGAGCATAATATGGCGAACACTGTTATAAGCGTTTCAAATTTATCCAAACAATTTAAGGCGAAAAAAGTTTTGAGGGACATTTCTTTTGAGGTTAATGAGGGTGACTGTATAGCGCTGATTGGACCAAATGGTGCAGGGAAGACAACCCTTATGTCTTGTATGTTAGGAGACATAAAGACTAGTTCAGGTCAAGTGCTTTTTAAAGGACAAAAAAATAAGCCCAAAGATCAGGTAGCAGTTCTCCTACAGGAAAATACAATCCCTTCTGTCTTAAAAGTTAAGGAATTGATTGCATTCTTTAGGGAAATTGCAGATGATTCATTGACTGAAGAAGAGATTAGGCAATTATTGCAGTTTTCAGATCAGCAGTATGAGCAACTGGCTGGGAAATTATCTGGCGGTCAGCGTCGTCTCTTGGCTTTTATCCTTTGTCTGATTGGAAAACCTAAGGTTCTCTTTTTAGACGAGCCAACGGCAGGTATGGATACTTCCACACGGCAACGTTTCTGGGAGATTGTTCATGATTTAAAAGAAAATGGAACGACCATTCTCTATTCGTCTCATTATATTGAAGAAGTGGAGCATACAGCGGATCGCATTTTGGTCTTGCACCAAGGACAACTGATTCGGGATACGACCCCATTTGCCATGCGCAGTGAGGATAGAGAAAAACAAGTAACCTTATCTATTACTTATGCTCAGCTAGTTCATAGTCTTGATAAGGTCTACGACATAGAAGAAAAACGGGATACGGTAACCTTTATGACCAAGGATTTGGAACAAATATGGTCTATATTGCAGAAACAAGGTTGCAGTATTTCAGAGATTGAGATTCAAAATAAGACTCTATTAAATACCCTGTTTGATTCGACAAAAGGAGAAGAAGCATGAAAGCATTATTAAAAGTTGAGTGGATTAAAACCTGGAGGACTTGGCCCATGTTCATCATGGCGGTTGGGATGCCAGTTGGTTTCTTTCTTATTTATTCAGGAATGAAGATGTATGACACAACACAAGGGCAGACAGATTTTATCAGATCATTTATGATTACTATGACCGCCTTTTCTATGTCGAGTTTTGGAATCTTTTCTTTCCCTTATATGCTTAAGGAAGACCAAACTAATCATTGGTTAAGCTATCTCGAACATTCTAGGATTTCCATTTATAAATATTATCTGTCAAAAATTTTTCGAGTTTTGCTGAATTTTTTAGTTTCTATTATTGTGACTTTTATGATTGGTGCTTTTGTTAGGCATGTGGAAATGACACCGATTCGCTGGATAGGAACAAGTTTACTGTTATTAATGGCTAGCTTAGTCTTTCTAGCTTTAGGGCTTTTGATTGAACGGATTAAATCCGAACAAATCATGTCTATTGTAGGAAATATTGCTTTTTTGGGTTTAGCCATTCTAGGGGGCTCTTGGATGCCTATTACTATGTTTCCAGACTGGGTACAGTCTATCTCTAAAGTTTCTCCCATTTATCACGTTAACCAATTAGCGGTCAATTTTGCTCAAAAAGGTCAGCTGACATGGAATTCCTTGTTTATTACACTGGCTTATGCCATAATAGTAGCAGGGCTTGCCCTATTCATTAAACAAAAACAAGAGGTTGAAAGTGTTTAGACGACATCAAAAGAATGACTTGCCTTATTATATAGGGCTCGTCTTTCTCGCTTTTCCCATTTTAGGTACTGCAGCAAACTATTATCCTATGTGGACTTTAATTTTAACCGCTGGTTTTACAGTTGCCTATCTGCTTTTAGTTCGGCTGAAGGCCAGCTATCATAGGGTAATTGCGGTCTTATGGTTTTACACACTGGCTTACATTGCTTTTATGACTCTAGCTTATGAAGGGGCTATGATGTGGTTTCTTTTTTATCATGTCAATCTATTGGTTTGGCGGTTTGGAGACAGCTACCGGTCTTACCGCTTTTTATCCTTTTCTCTGGTCACTTTTTTTCTGGGGATTAATGGCATTATTTATGGGATTGTTCATAGGAACAGTATTGCTGTCTTTTTGATGTCCATCACACTTCCAATTTTTGTATTTGGCATGTACTATTTCCAAAATCATCTACGTTTGCAAGAAAAAATGGAAGCAGAGATTGTTGAGCAAAACCGCACCATCAATATCCTATCTGCTGAAAATGAGCGCAATCGGATCGGCCGTGATTTACATGACACATTGGGGCATACCTTTGCCATGATGAGCCTCAAGACGGAGCTGGCGCTTAAGCAAATGAAAAAGGGTCGGTACGAAGCCGTGCAAAAGCAACTAGAAGAGCTCAATCAAATCAGTCATGATTCCATGCATGAGGTGCGCGAACTTGTCAATCATCTCAAATATCGGACAGTGTCGGAGGAGCTGACTGAAATGGAGCGTCTCTTTGGTTTATCTGATATCAGTCTATCTGTTGACAATCAGTTGGACTTGGACAGCTTATCCCCTGTTACTCAGTCTACTATGACCATGGTTCTGCGGGAGCTGGCTAATAATGTCATCAAGCACAGCCAGGCTGATGACTGTCAGATTACGATCAAACGTGGGGAGGGGATTGAAGTAACTGTTGAGGATAATGGTGTTGGATTTGATGAACTGACAGGTCAGGAATTGCACTCTATTCGTGAACGGCTTGGTCTGGTCAATGGAGAAGTTGAAGTTACCTCTTCCAACAATCCAACAGTCGTCACTATTTACCTAAATGAAGGAGGACGTCAATGAAATTACTAGTTGCTGAAGATCAATCCATGCTGCGAGATGCGCTCTGCCAATTACTGCTTATGGAAGATGATGTTGAAGAGATTTATCAGGTAGCTGATGGTCAAGAGGCAATTGAGCTACTTGGTAAGCAAACAGTTGATGTTGCTATTTTAGATATTGAAATGCCAATCAAAACAGGTTTGGATGTTTTAGAGTGGATTCGTCAGCACCAAGATACTAAGGTCATTATTGTGACAACGTTCAAACGTTCTGGTTATTTCAAACGCGCTTTAGCAGCCCATGTTGATGCTTATGTACTTAAGGATCGCTCTGCCAGTGAATTAATGGCAACCATTTATACTGTCCTTTCAGGTCAGCGGGAGTACTCACCAGAGTTAGTTGAAGAGGTAACCTTTGACAGCAATCCGCTTAGTGAACGGGAACAAGAAGTTTTACAATTGGTTGCTAAAGGAGCCTCCAATCAAACAATAGCAGAGCAGCTCTTTTTGTCCAATGGAACTATCCGCAACTATATGACAGCTATTTTTAACAAGCTTAACGCCAACAATCGAACAGATGCAGTCCGTATTGCGCGTGAGAATGGTTGGTTCTAACTGCAGAAGAAAAAAATTCAGTACCTGTTTTGCAGAACTGAATTTTTTAACAAAAGGAATGATTGGTTGTAGGGAGCCCTGATTAGCTCTCTTTTTTATTTTTAAAAATAAAGAATTTACTGATGATATAATTGGTTGCCATAATCAAAAACTGTGAAATAATGGTTTCAATAAAATTAATCATATCATGATTGTTTCTGACAAAACGGCCGATAATACCCGGAAACTTGTCAACAAGTAAAAAGGCCAGCAGCAAATCAAGTGCTAAGGTTGATAGACGGGCGATGAAAAATTGAACAAAACGTTTCAGCCATCCTTGACGTTTTTGGTTAAAAACAAAATAATCATTGGTAAAGAAGGCAAAGGTAATAGAAGTGACATTAGCAATGACTGCTGAAAGAGTAGCTTCTTTAGTAATGAAAAAGAGCGGCGTCCGTGTTAGAAAATAGACAAAGGTAGTCAGAATGCCGAAAAAAATATATTTGGAAGTTTCATGGGTAATAATCTTTTTTAGGGTTTCATTGCGTAGTAATCTTTTCATAAGATTACTATATCAAAAAAATTGAAAATATGCTATACTGGATAAGTTGTCTGACAACCCTTGGTGCTTATTTCCCTTTCACCAAGCATATTACAAACGGTAGAACCGTTAAAGGAGAAACAATGAAACAACTAACTGTTCGTGATTTAGCCCATATCGCCATTGTGGCGGCCTTATATGTCGCCTTGACTGCGACTCCGCCGTTAAATGCCATCTCTTATGGTGGTATACAATTTCGGCTTTCAGAAATGCTTAATTTTTTAGCTTTCTATAATCCTAAATACATCATTGCTGTTACTCTAGGCTGTATGATTGCCAATACTTTTGGGACTATTGGTCTTCTTGATGTCTTTGTCGGCGGTGGTTCAACCTTAGTTTTTGTAACATTAGGCCTGATCCTTTTTTCTAAGTATAAAAAGGAATACATTTTTAATGGCCTCTTTAATAAAGCCTTCTTTTACTTTTCTGTGTTTTACGCTATATTTATGGTAACGATAGCAGCGGAAATTTCTCTTGTTCTCCAAACGCCATTTTTACTGACTTGGATAACTGTAGCAGTAGGAGAATTGATTTCCTCTCTTTTTGGGGCTCTTGTGATTGATAAATTGGCCCAATATATAGATTTTACAAGATAGTCTTCTTCGGAAGATTATTTTTTATGAGACAATAAAGATTTTGCCTATAACCGATTTGAAAAAATCAGCTCTTAATAATCATTCTAATAAACGTGAAAGTTGCTTTTCTTTCTTTACACTGCTTTTAATTCTTTAAAATAAAGCTTTCCCTTTTCTTTTATAATTAAAAATTAGTTAAAGCTAGTGAAAATATGGTAAAATAAGAAATATGAAAGAACGTATGAATGAGCTGGTTCAGCTTCTTAATCAATATGCCAGAGAATATTATACAAAAGATAATCCCAGTGTTTCAGATGCTGAGTACGATAAACTCTATCGTGAACTTGTAGAACTTGAAAAAGAATTTCCAGAGGATATTCTTCCTAATAGTCCGACGCATCGTGTGGGTGACCTTGTTTTAGATGGTTTTGAAAAGTATAGACATGAGTATCCTTTATTTTCTTTACAAGATGCTTTTTCTCGTGAAGAATTAGATGCTTTTGATAGGCGTATTAAAGCAGAATTTCCGCAGGCTGACTATTTAGCAGAATTGAAAATTGATGGTCTTTCTATTTCTCTAACCTATGTCAATGGCCGTTTACGAGTTGGGGCTACCAGAGGAGACGGGACAGTTGGTGAAAATATCACGGAGAACCTTAAGCGTGTGCGAGATATTCCACTGCATTTACCTGAAAATATTGATTTGACAGTACGTGGGGAATGCTATTTGCCTAAAGCTTCCTTTAAAACTATCAATGCTGAGCGTAGGGAAAATGGTGAGACTGAATTTGCGAATCCGCGAAATGCAGCGGCAGGCACTTTGCGTCAATTGGATACTAAGGTTGTGGCTAAACGAAAATTGGCGACCTTTATCTATCAAGAGGCTGGTCCGACAGCTGCCAGCAGTCAGGAAGCAGTACTAGAAAGGTTTGCCAAGCTCGGTTTTACAGTCAATCCTCGTCATATTATTTCCTCCTCAATGGATGCTATTTGGCACTTTATTGAAGATGTTGCTAAGGAAAGGGCTGAACTTGCCTATGATATTGATGGTGTTGTTATCAAAGTGAACAGTTTGGCCTTACAAGAGGCACTCGGTTTTACAGTTAAAGCACCCAGATGGGCCATTGCCTATAAATTTCCAGCTGAAGAAAAAACAGCAGAAATTTTATCGGTTGACTGGACAGTTGGTCGAACAGGGGTTGTGACACCAACAGCTAATTTAACACCTGTTCAGCTGGCAGGAACAACGGTCAGCCGAGCAACCTTACACAATGTTGACTATATTGCTGAAAAGGATATCCGAATTGGTGACATAGTTGTTGTTTATAAGGCTGGAGATATCATTCCGGCAGTTTTACATGTCGTTGAAAACAAACGTGACCAGCAAGTGCCGCTACCAATTCCAACAGTCTGTCCGTCCTGTCAGAGTGAACTGATCCATTTTGAGGATGAGGTGGCTCTTCGCTGTGTTAATCCACGCTGTCCAGCCCAATTAAAGGAGAAATTGATTCATTTTGCTAGTCGTGATGCTATGAATATTATAGGATTAGGTCCAGCTATTGTTGAAAAATTATTTACAGCAGAACTCATTTGCGATGTGGCTGATATCTATCAGTTGACTCCTGAGAACCTTATGCAGCTCGAAGGGATCAAGGAAAAATCAGCAACTAAGCTTTATAAGGCTATTCAGGCTTCCAAAGCCAATTCAGCCGAAAAACTTTTATTTGGATTGGGTATTCGTCATGTCGGCAGTAAGGCGAGCAGACTTCTTATGGAACGCTTTGAGAGTCTTGAGCAGTTAGCTGCTGCTGATTTTGATGATATTGCTGCTATTGATGGTTTGGGAATTGTTATTGCAGAGTCTTTAAAAACTTACTTTGCAACAGCAGGCGCACAGAAACTTTTGATAGAGTTAAAAACAGCAGGTTTGAACTTGACTTATCTTGGCAAAAAAACAGCAAGTGATGCTGCTTTAACTGGGATGACAATTGTTTTAACTGGTAAACTAGCAAACTTGACCCGCAGCCAAGCTAAAGAAAAACTACAAAGTCTTGGTGCTAATGTAGTTGGAAGTGTTTCTAAAAAAACCAGTCTGGTCATAGCGGGGAGTGATGCAGGTTCTAAATTAGAAAAGGCTAAAACTTTAGGAATTGAAATTAAGGATGAAGCTTGGCTAGAAAGTTTGTGATAGGAGAGAGAAATGGTAAGAAAACAAAAACGTGCACGTTTAATTTACAATCCAACTTCAGGTCAAGAAATCATGAAGAAAAATGTAGCAGAAGTTTTAGATATCTTAGAGAGCTTTGGCTACGAAACGAGTGCCTTTCAGACTACGCCCAGAGCAGATTCTGCTAAAAATGAAGCTGCACGTGCCAGTCAAGCAGGGTTTGATTTAGTCATTGCTGCCGGAGGTGATGGCACTATCAATGAGGTTGTCAGCGGGATTGCACCTCTGAAAAGACGTCCTAAAGTGGCTATTATTCCAACGGGGACGACCAATGATTTTGCTCGTGCTCTTAAAATCCCCCGTGGTAATCCTGTTGAAGCAACTAAGCTCATTGGCAAGAACCAGACCATTCATATGGATATTGGTAGGGCTTATAATGACAAATATTTCATTAATATTGCCGCAGCAGGCAGTTTGACAGAATTGACCTATAGTGTGCCTAGCCAGCTAAAGACGATGTTTGGTTATCTTGCCTACTTAGTCAAGGGGGCGGAGCTCTTACCACGTGTTCGAAATGTCCCTGTCAAGGTCTTTTATGATCATGGCGTTTTTGAAGGTGAAGCTTCCATGATTTTTGTAGCTTTAACCAATTCTGTTGGAGGCTTTGAAACGATTGCTCCAGATGCTAAGTTGGATGATGGTAAGTTTACGCTCATCTTAGTTAAAACGGCTAATCTTTTTGAATTAACAGATCTTATTCGTCTTGTTTTAACAGGTGGGCGGCATATTAATCACAAAAAGATCGAGTATATTAAAACCAGTTACCTTAAAATTATTCCTCAAGGGAATCCTCCTAAGCGGATGATGATTAACCTTGATGGAGAGTACGGCGGTGATGCACCGATTGAATTGCGCAATTTAAAAAATCATATTGAATTCTTTGCTAATACAGATGAAATTTCAGATGATGCGATTACTCTTGATACAGAAGAACTGGTGCTAGAAGCAATTGCCCAGAAATTTGCGAGAGAAGCAGAAAGTCTGGATGAGATGGATAAAACAAAAGAGCAAGATTAGTTAGGTAAAAAGACATGAAAAATACCGTAGTCGTACATTACCATAGTAATACAGAAAATTATTTTGAGTTTAGCTTATGGCAATGGCAGAGCGGACAGATGGGAAGGGATGCCTCTTTCTCACGTTTTGATAATTTTGGAATTGTTGGAAATCTCGTGTATGAGTCTGACACTTTTCAAAGTCAAGTCTATCTGATTGTCAAAAATGCTGACTGGTCCGTTAGAACGCCTGATTTCAGTATTAATTGCAATCCTGGTCTGTCTAAAAGCGAGGTTTGGATTGTTCAAGGGGATGATACGCTTTATTATTCATGGCAAGCAGCAGTTGCAAGCCATGCTTATAATCAACGTCAGCCGCATGCTTTTGATATGGCTGTCAATAGTAAGCGTTTTGATTATGAATGGGGTTTTCAAGGCTGGCTTGGTTTTTCTTATCAAGAAGATAAAACTGAATTTCGGCTTTGGGCACCAACTGCTAGACGGGTTGAATTAATTATTTACAGTTCAACTGGTGAGAAATCAAGTGTTCTCAAGGTTTTAAAAATGAAGCGCGGGGAAAACAGAACCCCTGATGATCATACAAAAAATACACATGGGGTCTGGAAGCGTACAGTCGAAGGTGACTTGAATTATCATGCTTATCGTTACCGTGTTTATTATCGCAGACGTATTTTTCGTGATACAAGAGATCCTTATTCTATTGCTGTGACGGCTGACGGGAAACGTTCAGTTGTTATTGCTGATACTGATTTAATACCGGAAGGTTTTAAAGTCAAACACAGGCAAGAGGCTAGTTGGCGTCTTAGCAATCCTAACCAAGCGGTGATAGCAGAGATGCATATCCGAGATTTTTCTAAATCTGAAACTTCAGGTGTCAGGCATGAAAATCGCGGCAAATTCTTAGGTGCTTTTGAAACAGGAACCAAAAATTTATATGGCGATCAAACAAGTTTTGATTATCTCAAGAGTTTAGGTATTAATTACGTGCAGCTGCAGCCTGTTTTTGATCATCACCAGACCTTCAATGAAGATGGCTCTTACGCCTATAATTGGGGTTATGATCCTGAAAACTACAATGTTCCAGAAGCTAGCTTTGCGAGCAATCCTCATGCACCGACCGCTCGTATTTTAGAATTAAAACAGCTCGTTCAGGCTTATCACGATGCAGGTATTGGTGTCATTATGGATGTGGTTTACAACCATACCTATTCTTCCACAGATTCTGCTTTTCAGCTGGCAGTGCCTGATTATTATTATCGTATGAATCATGATGGTTCCTTGCAAAATGGTTCGGGCTGTGGAAACGAGACCGCTAGTGAAAAAGAAATGTTTAGGAAATACATGATTGATTCCATTCTTTATTGGATTCAAGCCTATAATATTGATGGTTTTCGGTTTGATCTGATGGGGCTTCATGATGTTGAAACCATGAATGCTATTCGTCAGGCTGTTGATGCTATCGATCCAAATATCTTGCTTTATGGTGAAGGTTGGGATATGGGAATAGGTCTCATGCCAGAAGATAAGGCTAAAAAAGATAATGCTTATCAAATGCCGCGTATTGGTTTTTTCAATGACGATGTGAGAAATGCTATTAAAGGTGCTGAAGTTTACGGCGATTTCAAACGCGGTTTTGTATCAGGAGAGCCTACTGAGAATAAAATTGCCAAGGGCATGTTAGGCAGTGACGAATTAAGTTCTTATTTGGTACCGAACCAAGTACTCAATTATGTAGAGGCACATGACAATTATAACCTTAATGATCTGCTTATGGAATTACATCCTGAAGATGATAAAACAACTCATATTAAACGCGTTGAGCTGGCAAATAGTCTGGGGATTTTGATGCAGGGAATGGCCTTCATTGAATTAGGACAGGAATTTTTACGAACTAAGCTGTTTCCAACGGGTCCAGATGGGGAATTAACCCATGCTGATAAAGAACGCGCAATGAATAGTTATAATGCCCCCGATGAGGTTAATCAAATTGACTGGAATAATGTAACACTTTATAAGTCAACCGTTAATTTTGTTAAAGAATTAATTCGTTTAAAAACACAAGAAGAGGCTTTTTCTTATCAGACCTATGAGGACATCCGTAAGCATGTTTATGTTGAGTCAGCAGAATATGGATCTGGCTTAGTGATTGTCAGCATAAGTAGCTACGATAAAATTTTCAAATTAATTTTCAATGTTAGTGAAAAAAACGCTAAAATTGATATGACACAAGATGAAAAGTATGATATAATATTAACAAATATAAAACGCTTTCATAAATTGAGTGGACAACTTGAAAATTTGACAGCTACGGTCTTTGAATTAAAAAAATAATCCAAGTTTTCTTGGATTATTTTTGTTTTCTTATAGCAATTTGTTTTCTTTAAATGGTGGAATAGTCCAATGAATGCAGCACAGTCAAAAGTCTGGAGATACTCCTAGTTGGTATAAGACAAACGGAACGAATGCAGCAATAAAGGAAGATAAATTGCTAATTGAGCGTTTCTGTCAGAAGGATTTGGTAAGCGATATAAAAGAGGAGGTGATACAATGAATGAGAGAGAAGCACTCAGAACATTTGGAACTGGAGAAAACTTTCATGCACAACACTACTTTGGATTTCATGAAACTGAAAAAAATGGCGTAAAGGGTTATATTTTCAGGGTTTGGGCGCCAAATGCTGAGGATCTTCATCTTATTGGTGACTTTACTGGCTGGTTTGATAATCCCTTACAAATGGATAAAAATGAGGCAGGCGTTTGGGAAGTCTTTACGGATTTACCTAAGGAAGGCCATATATATAAATACCTTGTGAAGCGACAAGGTGGGCAAATTGTTGAAAAGATGGATCCATTTGCTATTTATTTGGAAGAGCGTCCGGGAACGGGTTCTCTCATCAGAACCATTCCTGAAAAGAAATGGAAAGATGGTCTTTGGTTGGGCCGCCGTAAACGCTGGGGATTCTTTAAAAGGCCAGTCAATATTTATGAAGTTCATGCGGGTTCTTGGAAGCAAAATGAAGATGGAAGTCCCTATAGCTTTGAACAATTAAAGGATGAATTGGTTCCTTACTTAGTAAAGATGAATTATACACATGTTGAATTCATGCCTTTGATGGCTCATCCTTTGGGCATGAGCTGGGGCTATCAATTGATGGGCTTCTTTGCCTTTGAGCACACCTATGGTACTCCAGAACAGTTTCAGGATTTTGTTGAAGCCTGCCATCTTAATAATATTGGTGTCATTGTTGACTGGGTGCCTGGTCACTTTACACAAAACGATGATGCTCTGGCTTATTTTGATGGGACACCGACCTTTGAGTATCAGGATCATGACCGTGCCCATAATTATCGTTGGGGAGCTCTTAATTTTGATTTGGGTAAAAATCAAGTTCAATCTTTCTTGATTTCTAGTGCTAAATTTTGGATAGATTTCTATCATATTGATGGTATTCGTGTTGATGCTGTCAGCAATATGCTCTATTTGGATTATGACGAAGGGCCTTGGCAGCCTAACATAGAAGGTAACAATCGCAATCTAGAAGGTTATTATTTTTTGCAGCGTTTAAATACAGTGCTCAAATTAGCTCATCCAGATGTAATGATGATTGCAGAAGAGTCAACAGCTACAACTAAGATTACGGGCAGGCGTGAAGAAGGTGGTCTGGGATTTGACTATAAATGGAATATGGGTTGGATGAATGATATTTTGAAATTCTATGAAGAAGATCCAATTTATCGCAAATACGATTTTAACCTTGTGACGTTTAGTTTTATGTATCTCTTTTCCGAAAATTTTATCTTACCATTTTCACATGATGAAGTTGTGCACGGCAAAAAGAGTCTGATGCATAAAATGTGGGGGGATCGTTATAATCAATTTGCTGGTCTGAGAAATTTATATACTTATCAAATCTGCCATCCTGGTAAAAAACTGCTCTTTATGGGAAGTGAATTTGGCCAATTCTTGGAATGGAAATATGACCATGCCCTTGAGTGGACTAATCTTGAGGAAGAGGACGGACTTAATCTTAAAATGCAAGATTTTACCAGCCAACTCAATCAATTTTATAAAGATCATAAGGTACTCTGGCAATTGGACACCAGTTATGATGGTTTAGAAATTATTGATGCTGATAATGTTGATGAAAGTGTCTTGTCTTTTATCAGAAAAAATGAGAAGGGAGATCTATTAGTCTGTGTCTTCAATATGGTTCCTGTGGAACGCAAAGGTTTTACAATAGGCGTTCCGGTTGCGGGTATATATGAAGAAGTATGGAATACTGAACTTGAGGAATTTGGTGGAGTTTGGAAAGAGCACAATATGACAGTCAAAACACAAAAAAATTTGTGGAAGGAATATGAAAATACGCTCAGCTTCACTTTGCCAGCCTTGGGTGCTAGTATTTGGAAAATAAAACGTCGTTTGAAAAAGTAAAAACTTATTTGGGAAGGAAATGCATATGAAGAATGAAATGTTAGCTCTTATTCTTGCTGGGGGACAAGGGACACGACTTGGAAAATTGACGCAAAGCATTGCAAAACCTGCTGTCCAGTTTGGCGGGCGTTATCGTATTATTGATTTTGCACTTTCAAATTGTGCCAATTCAGGCATCAATAATGTTGGTATTATTACACAGTACCAGCCACTGGCTCTTAATAGTCATATTGGAAATGGCTCAAGCTGGGGTTTGGATGGTATTAATTCTGGGGCAACAATTCTTCAACCTTATTCTGCAACAGAAGGCAATCGTTGGTTCCAAGGAACCAGCCATGCGATTTACCAAAATATTGATTATATTGATAGTATTAATCCTGAGTACGTTCTTATTTTGTCGGGTGATCATATTTATAAGATGGACTATGATGATATGCTTCAAACCCACAAAGATAATATGGCCAGCTTGACAGTTGCAGTTATCGATGTACCTCTTAAAGAGGCTAGTCGTTTTGGTATTATGAACACGGATTCTAATGACCGTATCGTTGAGTTCGAAGAGAAACCAGAACAGCCAAAATCAACCAAAGCTTCAATGGGAATTTATATCTTCAATTGGGATCGTTTACGGACCATGCTTGTTGATGCTGAAAAGAACAATATTGATATGTCTGACTTTGGTAAAAATGTCATTCCTGCTTATCTTGAGTCAGGTGAGCGTGTTTATACTTATAATTTTAACGGCTATTGGAAAGATGTTGGGACCATTGAATCACTCTGGGAAGCTAATATGGAGTATATTGGCGAAGACAATGACCTTCACAGCCGTGATCGTTCTTGGAAGATTTATTCAAAAAACTTAATCGCACCGCCAAACTTTATCACCGAAGAAGCTCATGTAAAAGATTCTTTAGTTGTAGATGGCTGTTTTGTTTCTGGTAAGGTTGAACATTCTATTTTGTCAACCAATGTTCAGGTCAAAGAAGGTGCCCAAATTAAGGATTCCTTTATTATGAGTGGTGCTGTTATTGGCGAAGGTGCTAAAATTACACGTGCCATTGTTGGCGAAGGTGCCAAGATTGGTGAAGACGTTGAGATTGATGGTACTGAAGAAGTCCAAGTTATTGGTTATAATGAAGTAG
>ERZ772924.787-NODE-787-length-15169-cov-4.689295_pt1 | contig 15169 bp, 12 predicted proteins | sample MGYA00512116_ERZ772924 | MGnify/ENA primary metagenome ERZ772924 (study PRJEB29015, sample SAMEA2737920) | human oral metagenome | biome: human oral; feature: human-associated habitat; material: dental | place: China | collected 2134 ...
GGCGAAGTGTTCGCGGGCAAAATCAGCGGCATGGCGAATTTTGGCATTTTTGTTACGCTGGACGACATCCACGTTGAAGGCATGGTGCACGTGAGCGATTTGGGCGAGGATTATTTCAACTACCACCCCGAAACGCTGTCCATGATAGGCGAGCGCAGCGGCGTGCAGTTCAAAATGGGCGATCGCGTGGTGGTGAAAGTGGCGCGCGCCGATTTGGATACCAGCAAGATTGATTTAGTGCTGGTGTCGGGCGGCGAATCGCGCTCATCGCGCAAAGCGAAAAAACAAGCGGCGAACGATAGCGGCAGCCTGAAAAAGGCACGCGGCAAGAAAGCGGCGGAAACTGCGGCTGCACCTATTGAAGGCAGCGCGGGCAAGAAATCACGCAAAGCCAAAGGCAGCCTGAAAACGAGCAACGCGAGTTTCAGCGAAGCTAAAACCGAAGGCGCCAACGAAGCTAAAACGAACCAAGCAAAAACAGCGGATGCGAAGGCAAACCAAGCCAAACAAGCCGCTAAGCCAAGCTCATCGCGCAAAGGCAAAAAGCAAGCCACGGCAGAGGATTCAGGCAGCCTGAAAGCAGCGCATAGCAATGCCAACCCTGCCGCCGGTGAAAAAGCCGCCGCCGCGAAACCCCAATCGCGTAAAAAAGGCAAAAAAGCCGCCGCGTCCGTTGCCACCTCAGCCGCTGACGCACCCGTTGAAAAGATTGAACCCGCCAAACAAAAGCAATCGCGCAAAGGCAAAGGCAGCCTGAAAAGCAACCAAGCCAATCGCGATGCCGCCAAAGGCAGCCTGAAAACGAGCAACACGGGTTTCAGCGAAGCTAAAACCGAAGGCTCCAATGAAGTGAAAACGGGCAAACCGCGCCAAGCCCAAAACCAAGCCGCGCCCGCCTCATCCGCCACGGGCACGCTCAAAATGGTCAATGGCAAAATCACCCTTGTGAAAAAGAAAAAATAGGCAGCCTGAAAAACCAAAACGGCACAGAATTTATCCTGTGCCGTTTTTTATTTGGGCTGCGCCAAACGCGCTTGCCCCGTTTCAACCTTGTTTTCAGGCTGCCTCATGCGTTTGCGCCGCCTGCAACGTATTCTCCAACAAACTCGCAATCGTCATCGGTCCCACGCCCCCGGGCACAGGCGTAATCGCAAAAGCCCGCTCTTTTGCCGCCGCAAATTCCACATCGCCGCATAGTGAGCCATCCTCCAAGCGGTTGATGCCCACATCAATCACCGTCGCATTCGGCTTAATCCACGCGCCTTTAATAAAATTCGGCTTGCCCACCGCCACAATCAAAATATCCGCCGTTGCCACTTCCAACGCCAAATTTTCCGTAAAACGGTGGCAAACCGTAGGCGTGCCGCCCGCCAGCATAATCTCCAACGCCATCGGCCGCCCCACAATATTCGACGCGCCCACAATCGTAACCTTTTTGCCTTTCACCGGAATTTGATACGCATTGAGCAGCGTAATCACCCCCTTGGGCGTGCACGGACGCAGCGTGGGCATCCGTTGCAGCAACCGCCCCACGTTGTAAGGATGAAAACCGTCCACATCCTTGTCGGGATGAATGCGCTCCAACACCTCTTGGCTGTTGATATGCGGCGGCAAAGGCAGCTGCACCAAAATCCCATCCACATCATCTTGCGCGTTCAACGTGTCAATCAACGCCAGCAGTTCCGCTTCGCTGGTGTGCTCGGGCAAAATATGCGAAAACGATTGAAAGCCCACCTTGTCGCAGGCGCGTTGCTTATTGCGAACATAAACCGCGCTGGCAGGATTTTCGCCCACCAAAATAACCGCCAAACCCGGGGCGCGTTTGCCCTCGGTCTGGCGTTGCTGCACTTGCTCGCGGACGCGTTGCAAGCATTGCTCGGAAACTTCTTTGCCGTTGATGATTTGAGCCGTCATGGGGTTGCTTTCGTTGTCGTAAAAAGAAAGGCTCATTATCGCATTTTTACAAATGGGTTTACAAATAGCGGCAATGAGGCAGCCTGAAAGCCGAAGGCTTCAACGAAGTTAAAACGAGCAACGCGAGTTTTTGAGAAGCCAAAACCGAAGGATTCAACGAAGTTAAAACGGGCCACGCGGGTTTCAGCGAAGCCAAAACAATGGGCAGGGATGATTTTCAGGCTGCCGCCGAAGTTTCGCCAAGGCTTTGCCTGGGTATTGAAAATGCCCAATTCGCTGTTTTTAGATTTTTTATTCTTGCTTGTTTTAAAATTTTCCAAAATTAGTTTTGTTTAAAATCAAAAGATTGCATTTATTTTACAAAATAATAATAACTATCATTTGCATAAAGAAACGAAAAAGCGTACTATTCGTTTCACCAGCTACACGGCAACAGAAATTGTTCGCAAACTTTGCTGCTGTGTAGTCCATTTGGTAGTGGTTTGTGTTCCTTTTGTGCCCCCGTTGTTATAACGTGGGGCAATTTTTTTGTGGCTGCGATGTTGCGTGGCGTAGCGATTGGAATAAAAGGTTTAGAAATTGATTTTGAAATTTGCTGATTATTGGCGTTTTTTGTTTTAAATCCATTAATTTTTAAAATTAAATGGCTGCTTGCTATTTTGGCTTGTCAAGATTTGTAAGCAGGAATAGAATTCGGCTTACATTGAATTACAAAAATAAAAAATAACAGACGAGAAATATTCAACCTATTCGGTGCGGGGTTTCGTGCAAGCGAAACTGTGTGCTAAATCGCTTTGCTGTGCTGCTTTTTCTCTCCTTTCGGGCAGCATGGCAGGGGCAGGCGAGAGCCTGCATTGTTTGTGAAGCGTAAAATCTCTGATTGAGGTATTTGTGGCAGCTCTTTTTGAGCTGCCTTTTTTTGTTTTCAGGCTGCCTATGCGGGGGAAGGCAGCCTGAAAACTCAATCATCCGGCAAAAAACCGTTTGGCAGAGCACTAAACGGTTTTGCTTTTTCAGACTGCCGTCGGCTTTTGCACAGTGCGGGTTTTCAGGCTGCCTCATCAAACCGCAACACCGCCCAGCCATGCGCTTGGGCGTGTGCCAGCAAGGTTGCGTCGGGATTAACGGCAACGGGTTCGTCCACAAGGTTCAGCAGCGGCAAGTCGTTTTGCGAATCGCTGTAAAAATAGGTTTTGCCGTAGCTGGCGAGGGTTTCGCCCCGTGCGGCGAGCCATTGGTTGAGCCGTGTGATTTTGCCCTCTTGCAGGCTGGGCGTGCCGATGATGTTGCTGGTGAACAAGCCGTTGGCGTCGGTTTCCAGCTGGGTGCCGATGATGTTGCGGATGCCGAAGATTTGTTGGCAGATGGGGGCGATGATGTATTCGTTGGTGGAGGAGATGACGAGCAGTTCGTCGCCTGCGCGGCGGTGTCGGTTTACGAGGTCTTTGGCGGCTTGGCCGGCGTGGGGGGCGATGTGTTGCGCTTGGAATTTTTGGTGCAATGCGTTGCGCTGGGCGGGGGTAAGGTGAGCGATGGGGGTGATTTGGAAGCGGACGAAATCGGCAACGTTGAGGCAGCCTGAAAGATAGTCTTGATAGAATTTTTCGTTTTGCGCGGTGGCGTAGTCGGCATCCAGCAGCCCTTGTTCTATCAGGAATTTGGGGAAGGCGTTGTCGCTGTCTGTGTTGATGAGGGTGTGGTCTAAATCAAAGATGGCGAGGTTTTTCATGGGCGGGTTTTCTGTTGTTTGAGCAGGCGGCGCAGCAGGGGCAGGGTGATGGGTTTGCCTTGGCTGATGGAATAGTTGGCGAGGTCGTTGAACATGGTCATCAGGCTGCCTAAGTCTTGCCGCCAGTGGTCTAGCAGGTATTGGTAGATGCCGGGGTCGATGTTGAGCTGGCGGGTTTTGGCCATGTTGGTGAGCGCGGTGATTTTTTCTTCGGAGCTGAGCGATTTGACTTCGTAGGCAAGGCAATATGCCATGCGGGTGCGCAGGTCTTCGCGCAATTGCAGTTTGCTAGGCGGGGTGTCGGCGGAGAGCAGGAGATGCCCGTGTTTGCTGTTGCGAAAGTGGTTGAAGATGTAGAACAGGGTGGCTTGCTCGGCATCGTTGAGTTTTTCTATTTGGTCGATGGCGACGAAATCGGCTTGCACGGCGCTGTCGGTGAGCGGGGTGGTGCCTGCGTCGATGTATACGGCGGTTTGCCGGTTTTGCAGGGCTTGCCCCACCCATGCTTGCAGGATGTGGCTTTTGCCTGAGCCTTGCTCGCCCCAGATGTAGAGGAATTGGTCGTGCTCTTGTTGCAGGATGTAGATGAGCTCGGCGTTGGCGTTGCCGAGCATTTTGTCGAAACGGGGATAGGCGGGGTCGTTGAAATCGAAGGCGGTTTGTTGCACGGCGGGATGGGGTGTTTGCAAGATGGTGGGATGGGGGATTGTAATGTTTTGTGAAGGGGGGTGCAAAGGTTTCAGGCTGCCTTTGGGGTGGGCAGCCTGAAAATGGGTTGGGATGTGTTTTAGGCTGCCTTTTTATTCCAGCCAGTGCACGGCTTGCAAGCAAGCCGTAGGGAGCGCGGGGTAAGCATTTCAGGCTGCCTCCCTCTCGCGCCCGCGCTTAATCAGCGCATTTATTTACGCCACACCAAACAACGTTTCAGGCTGCTTTTGGGGGAGGCAGCCTGAAAATAACTCGGCGAAAGGTGGGCATAGCTGGCTTATTCAACATTTTGGCGACGAGCCATCGCTGCTCCATTTGAGGCAGCCTGAAACCTTTGCCACACGATAAACGTACCCACCCGCCGTCATTCCCGCGCAGGCGGGAATCTTGTTGGATATTCAGAAACGATTGTAAAAACTGTTGTTGTAGGTCGGGCATTTATGCCCGACACTTAGAATACACTACACCTAAAAATGTCGGGCATAAATGCCCGACCTACCTGCAAAGGTTTCTATCTAGCAATGCTTAACAAACGGTGTGTGGCAAAGCCATACACCCTATGCCGATTGAAATAAATGTTAATTAAATAACGGCTCGCTTGCGGCAGCCTGATTGGATGATGATGAAGAAACCTAAAATTGCGGTGATTGGCGCAGGCTGGGCGGGGTTGTCCGCCGCCGCGCATTTGGTTGAACACGCAGACGTGGCGTTGTATGAAGCGGGGCGTGTGGCGGGCGGGCGGGCGCGCGGCGTGTCCGGCGATGCGTTTTCGTTTTTGGACAACGGGCAGCATTTGCTGATTGGGGCGTATCAGGGCGTTTTCAGGCTGCTGGATAAGGCGGGGGCGGATTGGCGCGGGCATTTTTTCCGTCAGCCGTTGCGCTGGTATTTGCACGATGGTTTGCGCTTTGAGGCGGCTTGGTCGCTGCCTGCGCCGTTGAATTTGCTCACGGGGCTGTTGCGCGGGGAAAATGCGTCGCTGGGGGAAAAAACGGCGCTGGTGCGGCAGTTGAAACGTTTGCAGTCACATCATAAGCGGCATCTGCCTGACCAAAGCGTGCTGTCTTGGTTGGAAGGGCAGGGGGTGTCGCGCAAGTGGTTGTTGGAGTTTTGGCAGCCGATGGTGTGGGGGGCACTGAATACGCCGTTGGATGAGGCGAGTTTGAATGTGTTGTGCGCTGTGTTGGCGGACGGGGTGTGGGCGCAGTGCGAGTTGAGCGATTATTTTGTGCCGAAGGTGGATTTGACGCGGGCGTTTGCCGCGCCGGTTGTGGCGTATTTGCAGCGGCAGGGGGCGGCTTGGCTGCCCAATCAGCGGGTGAGGCGGGTGTTGCTGGATAATCGGCGCGGGGTGCGCGTGGATGGGGAGCGGTTTGACGGGGCGGTGGTTGCGACCGCGCCGTATCATGTGGCGGGCGTGTTGCCGCCGTCGCTGGGCGAGGAGGTGCGCTTGGCGATTAGGGATTTGACGTATTACCCGATTACGACGGTGTATTTGAAATATGGGCGCGCTTTCAGGCTGCCTGCGCTGATGACGGGCTTTGCGGAGGGGACGGCGCAATGGTTGGTTGACCGCCGCCGTTTGACGGGGGCGAATGAGATTGCGGCGGTGGTGAGCTTGTCGCACCGCATCCGCGCCACGCCGCTGCAATGGGCGCAGCGCGTGCATCGGGATGTGTTGCGGGTGTGCCCGCAGGTGGGCAAGCCTGTGGCTTGGCAGGCGATTACGGAAAAGCGGGCGACGATTGCTTCGCGGGTGAACCGTGCCGTGCCTGCGCAAGACGAGCTGAACCGGCATGCGATTTGGCTGGCGGGGGATTGGCTGCATCCGCGTTATCCTGCGACTTTGGAAGCGGCGGTGCAATCGGGCGAGATGGCGGCGCAGGCAGTGTTGCAGCGGTTTGCGGCTGGGGGTGAGGCAGCCTGAAAATGTGGCGGCTGCGCAAAAGGACGGTCGGGTTAAACGCCATCTTGGTTCGGGTTGCGCCGGCAGCGCGGTGAACCGAGACGGTGTTGTTTCGTTTGGTATTAGGGCAGCCTGAGAACGGGATTTGGCTTTGCCGGAACTCGTTTCGCTTGTTTTCAGGCTGCCTTTAATCGTTCCGATTATTGAACCGCTTGTTCCCACCACACATTGCCGTGATAAGTATCGCCGCGCAAATGGTAACGCCGCCGGCAACGGGTGCATTCAAAATACAGCGATAGGCTGTCATACCAGCCGAAGCGGTCGCGCCCGCTGCCCAAGGCACGGCATTCTGCCAGCGATTCGCTCCATGCGGGGTCGATTTCTTTGCCCACATCGCGCAAAATGCCCAGCGACACGGCGTTTTCAACATGGCACAGCGTGCGCTGCAAATGCGCCGCGCCTTCCATTTTCACGCGTGTTTTAAACTCGGCGCATTGCGGGCAGTCTATGCCTTTGCGGGAAAAAACGGGCATGGTGGGGCTCTTGGAATAATAGGCAGCCTGAAAACGGCTTGGAAATGCTTTTAGCTTTGCTGAAACGCGTTTCATTCGTTTTCAGGCTGCCTGTGGTTTATTGCCCGGCTTCTTTTACCTTGTCGGCAACGGCTTTCAGATACGGGAAGACATCAGGGCGCGGGGGTTCGCCGCTGTGGGCGTATGGCGGCGTTTCGTCTGCCTCGATGGCAACGGCGGCGCCGCCCATCAGCGAGGCATCCACGGCGTTGTGGCGGTTTTGCCCGTCCCAAATGCCGATGTGCCAATTGGCGGTACGCAGTTTTTCGGCATCGTTTTGCGCGGAGAGGTAATAGCGGTTGTAATTCAACACGGTGTAGCCCGCTTGAATCAAATCCAGCACGCTGGCGGGGCGGGCGTTTTCATCGCTCTGGGCGGGGGTTTCGCGGTTGCCGTCTCTGCCGTGGTAGGTGATTTTCACGCTGTTGTCCAGCAGGGCGAGGCTGGCGGGGAGAATGGCATCGTTCCACACGCGCACGGTGCGGTTTTTGCCTTTAAGGTGTAGCACGATGCGGTTGAGATAGGCGATGTAGTGTGCGTTGCGGCTGACGCTGCCTGAAAACGCGTCGCCGCCGATGTGGATATGCGTGCCGCTGTCGGCAAACATATCGGCTGCTTCGCCATAGAGCGTTTGCATGAATTGCTGTCCTGCTTCGGTTTCGTAGTGCAAGGTGTCGTTGCTGTCGAAGACTGCGCCTGCTTGGGCCGGGTCTTTGCGCGCGAGCAGGTTTCGGATGGCATTCATCTGCGCGGGGGCGTTGATTTCGGGCACGAGTTCCACGCCTTTTTGCTTGGCGTATTGCGCCAGCTCTTGGATTTGCGCCGCGCTGTAAAACGGTTTGCCTGTGGCGAGGTTGGTGTAGCTGCCGTTGGCGTTTTGTTTGGCTTGGCGGGCAAGCTGGCCGAGCGTAACGCTTTCCAGCGTGTAGTTTTGTTCGTCGGACAAGCGCAGGTGGAGGAATGTGCCGCCTGCGCGCGCCACGTCGTCCACATAGCTTTTGAGCATGCCAAGCGGATAGAAGCGGTGCGCGGTATCCAGCATCAAGCCGCTTTGTTTGCGGTGCTGGGCGGCGGGCATGAAGGCGGCGGCATTTGGGTTTTGCCGCAATGCGCCGCGCTCGTTTTCCGGCTGCCTTTTCTGCGGTTCGGATGCGGGCGCGGGTGGCGACGGGGGGTGTGGCGCATAGACTGGCGGCGGACGGGGTTGGAGTAGGCGTTGGTGTTGGAGTGGGCGTTGGTGTTGGAGTAGGCGTTGGTGTTGGAGTAGGCGTTGGTGCAATATGCCCGCCGGCATGGTTGCGTTTGTTGTTCACCATAATGCTGTTGTTGCGTTTGGCGGGTTGCGGCTCGGGCGGGGGGCGATGTGGATATGCCCGCCTGAGCGGTTGGCTTGGTTGCCGTGCACCATGATGTTGTTGGTGTGCGTGTTGGGTGTGCGGTTGGGCGCGGGTTGCGGGGCGGGGGAGGGCGAAGGAGCAGGCGTGCGGTGTGTGCGTGCGTTGCCATCGCCGCGTTTGCTGTTGTGGACGATGTTGGGATGGGTGAATGCGTTGTGTTTGTCGGTGTGGATGGTTGGGCGTTTTTCGTCGTTGCAGGCGTTGAGTGCGAACAGGCTCGTCAGCACGAGGGCGATGGTTTTGCGTGTCATTGGGTTTTCCTCGCAGAGGGGTTTTCAGGCTGCCTTAACGGGGTAGGCGGACAACATGGGGCGAGCAAAATTGATGCCCGTTGCCGTGACGGATGCGGTGAGGGCAGCCTGAAACTCCGTTTTGCCAAACAAAACCGCCGTAACCCATTTTCAGGCTGCCTAAACGGCTTGTTTCGCGTAAAATCTGCGCTTTCCCCCAACTTGCAAAAGGAATCCCCCATGACCGAAATCACCGCCGAAAAACGCATGAACGTGGAAAGTTTCAATTTGGACCACACCAAAGTGAAAGCGCCGTATGTGCGCCTTGCCTGCGTAACCGATGGCGACCACGGCGACATCATCTACAAATACGACTTGCGCGTGTGCCAGCCCAACCAAGACCACATGGAAATGCCGTCTTTGCATTCTTTGGAGCACCTGATGGCGGAGCTGTCGCGCAACCACAGCGACAAAATCGTGGACATCAGCCCGATGGGCTGCCAAACGGGCTTTTATGTAACCCTGCTCAATATGCCCGAATACCAAGACGCGCTGGATTTGATTGAAGCCACGCTAAAAGACGTGGTGGTTGCCAAAGAAGTGCCCGCCTGCAATGTGGTGCAATGCGGTTGGGCGGCGAGCCACAGCCTAGAAGGCGCGCAAAAAATCGCGCAATATCTGCTGGATAAACGCAGCGAATGGACGGAGATTTTTGCATGAGCCGCGAGCCATTGGTTGCCAACACCATCGCCATTATCGGCGCGATGGAAGCCGAAGTTGCCCATTTGAAAACGCGATTAGGCAGCCTGAAAACGCACAGCTTCGGCAAAGCCGCTACCATCTACACCGGCACGCTGCATGGCAAAGACATCGTGTTGTGCCAAAGCGGCATCGGCAAAGTAAACGCCGCCATCGCTACCACGTTGGTGATTGAGCATTTTTCGCCCGATTGCGTGATTAACACAGGCAGCGCAGGCGGCATCGGCAAAGGCTTGCAAGTGGGCGATGTGGTCATCGGTACGCAAGTGGCGCACCATGATGTGGATGTAACCGCGTTTGGCTATGCCATCGGGCAAGTGCCGCAGCAGCCTGCCAGCTACGAGAGTGAACACAGCTTGGTACACGCCGCCGAGCGCGCCGCCAAGGTTTTTCAGGCTGCCCACATCCGCCAAGGCTTGATTGTGAGCGGCGATCAGTTTATCAACGACACGTTCAGCATTGAAACCATCTGCCGTGAATTTGCCAGCCCGCAGGCGGTGGAAATGGAAGCCGCCGCCATCGCGCAAACGTGTTACCAGCTTGGCAAGCCATTTGTGATTATCCGCGCCATTTCCGATAGCGCAGACAGCGAAGCGAGCATCAGCTTTGACGAATTTCTCGCCACCGCCGCGCTGCATTCGGCGCAAATGGTGGAGGAGTTGGTGAAAGAGTTGTGATGCCATCGCCTATCGCCGCCCATAAAAGGCAGCCTGAAAACGGGTTTGATTGTTTTCAGGCTGCTTTTATTTGTTGATAGCAGCGGTATGGTTGGCAGTATTAGGCAGCCTGAAAAAGCCAAACCGTTGTCGTGGATAAATTGATTTTCAGGCTGCTTTATCGGGCGCGGGCGTGTGAACGTTTATCTGTAAACAATAAGGCAGCCTGAAAACAGAAAAACCCATTTTCAGGCTGCTTCACCCCCCCCTCACGCATCAGGAAACCGCGCCATATAAATCCCCACACACAAACACACCACCCCCACGCTCGCCCCCACATACCACCGCTCAGGAAACCGAATCAATAGCCCCACGCACGACAGCGACATCATCCCCCAAGCCATATACTTCCCCCGCCGCGGAATCGCCCGCTTCTCCTGCCAATCGCGCATCATCTTGCCAAACCTCGGATGGCGATACAGCCAAGCCTTAAAACGCGGCGACGCTTTTGCCCAGCAAGTAAACGTAATCAACAAAAACGGCACAGTCGGCATCACAGGCAACACCGCCCCAATCCCCGCCAACACCAAAGCCACCGCCCCCGCCAGCCACAGCAAACCATTGCCCAACATCGTTTTCAAATTGCTCGGCGGCAACAGCAACACCAAGCCCGACGACAGCATCAGCAGCAGCACCGACAGCAACGAAAAAAACCGCCAGCCATGCAAAAAAACACTATCAAGCGGCAACACCAAAGGCAGCAGCAACACAAGGCAGCCTGAAAGCCCCGCCCCAATCAGCAACACCCCCAAATAACCCCGCAGCCACAGCTCCCGCACCCGACTTTTCGGCATCAAAGCCAACAGCAGCAACGGCGCAAGCACCAGCCCCGCCACCGCCCACCAATCAAAAGCATCACTCATATCAGGCAGCCTGAAACAAAAATAAGCGAATTATACCAACCCACAAATTGATAAAATACAGGTTCTTAATCCACCAACAAGGACACCGTGATGAAACAACCCCCCGCCACCATGCGCCTAGACAAATGGCTCTGGGCCGCCCGCTTTTTTAAAACACGCTCTCTCGCGCAAAAACAAATTGAACTCAACCGTGTCAGCGTAAACGGCGCAAAAGCCAAAACCAGCAAATACATCACAGTCGGCGACGTGATTGATTTAACGCTGAACTCGCTGCCCTACAAACTCACCGTGCTCGCGCTCAACGAACAACGCCGCCCCGCGCCCAAAGCGCGTTTGCTGTACCAAGAAGATGAAGCCACCGCGCAAAACCGCGAAGCGCAAAAACTGCTAGACCAAGCCAGCCGCATCACCGCCGCCTACCCCGACGGCCGCCCCACCAAACGCGACCGCCGCCAGCTGGACAAAATGAAGCGGGATAGTTGGTAACGCCGCCACCGCCCGCCAAGCAAGTTAAGGCAGTCTGAAACGCAGTAAACGGTTTCAGGCTGCCTATTGTTCACAAAGCTAAACAGGGCAGGGCGCAGCAACAGGCGTAGGGTGTGCAGCTTTGCTGCGCACGCGGGTTGCTTAAATGGAACGACAACGGCTCATCATCAAGATGCTAAATCAAGCCAGCCATGCCAACATTTCGCCCAATCGTTTTCAGGCTGCCTCATCCCCCACCCCAAGCCAGCCCGCAACCAACCTACCCCTCTTCATCCCCCTCCCCACCCTTCGGCGGCATCGGCGCAAACCAGCCCACCAGCAGCAGCAACAGTCCCACCACAATAAACGACACAATCCGCGCCACGCCGCCACTGTTGCCCAGTTCCACCAAAAACAGTTTGCCCACCACCACGCCCATCAGACCCGCCCCCGTGAACCACAGTGGTCGCGCCGCCTGCTGGTTGCCGCGCACCATCAAACCAATCGCCAGCAACGCCCACACAATCGACAAGCTCGCCTGCAAGCCGAACGAAGCCAGCAAATCGCGCAGCCGCCACGCCACGCCATCGTATTCGTGCCACACGCGCATCACCAGCGCGCTCACCGCAAACAACGCCAACGCCGAAGGCAGCACCGCCTGCATTTTCCGCTCATCGGGCGCGTATTCTGCCAGCCACAAGCCATGCCAACGCCACGTTTGCCACACAATCGCCGCCGTTGCCAATTCCAGCGGGTTCAGCAGCGGCAGATAAGGCAGCCCGCTGGCGCGCGGCGCAGACCAGTTTGCCCACAGCAGCCAAGCCAGCGCAAACACCACCGCCGCCATGCTGCCCCACCGCCAATACACCGCGCGCGGCTGCAAACGCGGATGATTGCGCCACGCGGTAAACGCCGTCCACAGCAGCATCGGCACCGCTAGCCAAGCCAGCTGTGCCCACACGCCATCCGCGTATCGCCCGCCCAGCTTGCCCAGCCAAGCCGTCCACGCCGCGCCGAACACCGCTAGCGCAATGCCGTGCCACGCCGCGCTGCGCCGCAGCTTTTCAGGCTGCCAAGTCATCGCCCGCAGCGACAGCGCCGTCATCATCGCCAAAGTGAGGGTGGCAAACACAGGCGTGCCCGCATCCCAATCCGACAACACATAAAACAGCGACCACGCATACAGCCAGCCCGCCACCGCGCAGGTTTGCAAACCCTGCTTCCAGTTGCCTCCGCGCGATGCCGCCAACAACGGCGGCCACACTGCCCACCAAACCGCCCAAAAATCAGACGGCGACCAAGCGCGCGGCAACACGTCCGACACACCCGCCATCGCCAGCAGCGCGGCAAACGGCAGCAACGCCCAGCCTGCCAACGTATTCAGCGTAACCTCGTTTTCAGGCTGCCAACGGCTGCGGTGCAGCAAAAATGCCGCCGCCAACGCCAACACCGCCGCCGTTAATTGCAAACCGCCATTGTTGCCATCCGCCGCCAACAGCATCCCCCACGCGCCCGTGCCCGCCGCAAACAGCGATACCACCTTGTTCTGCCGACGAAACTGCGCTGCCGCCAACGCCAGCGCGTAAGCCGCCATCGCATACGCCGTGCCCGTTGCGCCCCAAAGCATCATCGGCAACGCCACCGCGTTTGCCAACGCCAACGCCTGCACGGCAGCCTGAAAACCGTTTTCCCACGCCGCCAGCTTTTCAGGCTGCCTCAACCACGTCCACACCATCGCCGCGCCGCCCGCTATCAGCCACAGCGTGCCAGCAACAGAACCGCCCATCAGCGTTTCACTGCCGCGCGGGAACAACTGCCAGTCGCCCAACTGCGCCACCGCCGCCAACACAAACACCGCCAACGCCGCCAAGCGCGTGTGCGGCTGGCGCAGCTTCATGCCAAAGGCATACACCAACGCCGCCTCCAAAGCCCAAGCGCTCGCCGTCCACACGCCATCCAGCCCCAGCGGCACCGCCAGCGTAACAAACAACAGCGATAACGCCGCAAACGCCTGTTTCATCACGGCAAAATCGTCGCCCTGCCGCGCGAACCACAACGCAAAACCCGCATACACTGCCGCGAAGCCCAGCGCCGAAACTGCCGCCGCGTGTTGCCAATGTTCCACCATCCGATACTGCATGGAAAACGCCGTAACCGCCGTGCCAAACAGCAGCGTGCTGTCCAAGCCGCGAATATGGCTGGCATAGGCGGCAAACGTTGCCATGATGCGTTCCAGCGGCGCATCGTTCGGAATGCTTTTCAGGCTGCCTGACAACGGCTCGTGCGATAGCGTTTGCCGCGCAAAAAAGCACGCCACCGCCGTGTACAGCAGCCAGTGATACAGCAAAAACGGCTCGGTTGTCGCAAAATGCGCCGCCGTGTAATCGCGCAGCCCCCAAGACAGCGCGATGGCAAACGTGCCCACAAAGCCCGTGATGTTCAGCCCGCGCCACGCCTTGTGCCACGCAATCCACGCCACCGCCGTGTTGAGGAGCGACAAATAACTAAACAAAACCAAATAGTTGCCCGAGCCATCCGACGTTAAAACCGGCGCAGCCAAGCCGCCCACCAGCGCAAATTGCGCCATGATTTTGGCATCGCGCCGCACTGCCAACGCCGCCATCAACGCCACCGCGCTCAGCATCGCGGCAAACACCATCGGCGCGGGTGCAATGCGGTGCAGCTTCAACGCCGCCAGCGCGGTTAAATACATCACGCCAAAGCCAAACCCTTGCAGCACCAAGCCGTATTCGCGGTTCTTGGTGTGCAATTTTTCGCCCGCCAACGCCGCCGCAATCCCCGCGCCGAACACCGCCAAATATTTGAACCACAACGGCAAATGGCTGCCCACATAGCGCAGCAAAAACGCCAAACCGAAAAACAGCACCACCACGCCGATTTTCAACAGCGGGTTGCCGCGCACAAACCATGCGATAAGCGGGTTGGGTTCTGCTTCGGCTTCGTTGTTTTGCCAAGCGGTTTCGGGCTGCCGATGGGGCAGGGGGGATTGAGGTTTTTTGCGAACAGGCTTTTGGGCGGCGGTTGCCGTTTCAGGCTGCCGAGGGGCAGGTTGGGCGGGCGGTTGCGTGATGGGTTGCGCCGTAGATGGCGTGATAGATTGCGCTGGGGTTTGGAGTGCGTCCAGCGCGTCTAGATTAAATTCGTCGTTTGGATGGGTTGGATGGATTTCAGGCTGCCCGATGGATTGGGACGGGTGAACAGGTTGAGGGGTAGTGGGATGGGCGGTTTGATGGGCAGAAACAGGCGCAGGCGTAACCTGCGTTTCAGGCTGCCGCGCAGTTTCCCGCGACACGGATAACCGATTTTCAGGCTGCCGTATGCTTTCGCGCGCTGCCGCATCGGCGGGCAAATCGTTTTCAGGCTGCCTATTGACGGCTTGCGTTGTCGCGTTTTCAGGCTGCCGCAAATGGTTGATGCGCTGGTGCAGAATGTCCAATTCGTTTTGCAAATCGCGCAGCTTGTTATCCTGCTGCTTGCGCTCGGCTTGCTGCTGGTTGTCGCGCGCCAAATCGCGCAGCCACACCGCGCATAAAATCAAAAAGGCGGTTACGCCCGAATGAAAATCGGCCGCTTGGCCCACAACCAGCGCGGGCAACACCGTGAACAACAAGAAATTCATAGCAAACCGCCTGTTCTTTTTGTTGATGCGAATGAAGCGCAATTATAGCCGCAAGCACAGGAGTTCGGCAGCCTGCGTAGCGCAGCGGAGTTGCGAAGCTAAAACCAGAAATGCCGTGTGTGAATTTAGCTAAGATTGCCGCCTGCGCGGGAATGACGGCGGGTGGAGATATCGGGCGTTTTACAAAGATTTCAGGCTGCCTCAAATGGCGTGGCGACGGCTCGTCGCCAAAATGCCGAATAAATCAAGCCAAGCCAATCATCCCGCAAT
>ERZ772924.789-NODE-789-length-15165-cov-3.357048_pt1 | contig 15165 bp, 9 predicted proteins | sample MGYA00512116_ERZ772924 | MGnify/ENA primary metagenome ERZ772924 (study PRJEB29015, sample SAMEA2737920) | human oral metagenome | biome: human oral; feature: human-associated habitat; material: dental | place: China | collected 2134 ...
TCGTCTTCAATAAGTGTGATAAGGTCTAGGTCGGCCATCGGGAAGTACAGCTTTACGTACTGGTCCATCTGCTTCTCGGTAAGTTCCGAGTAGCCGTATAGGTGTCCGTAGGTCTTATTCACGAGGTCGAAGATGCGTTTGCCGTACCCTCCTTTGAATACATCGTCGCGTGTAAGCTTCTTTATTTTTAGGCTATAACGCTTTTGTATCATGTCGGCAATCTTGGCGAACTTCTCAGGAACTTCGTTAGGCACCATCAGTTTGTACTCCACGTAGTGATTGTCCACCTCAAAGCCTTCGATGCTTTCCATCAGTTGGGGGTAGTACTCATAGTTATATATGGTGGGCATGGTGCCTAGTTGGTCGAAGCCCGTAGTGAGCATGCCTTCTGGATCCATGTCGGTAAAGCCCAGCGGTCCCACGATAGAGCGCATGCCCTTAGAACGTCCGTACTCTTCCACGGCTTGAAGTAACGCCTCTAACACTTCTCGGTCGTTGATGAAATCTATCCATCCGAAGCGCACGCTTTTGCGGTCCCACTTCTTGTTGGCGCTGTGGTTGATGATGGCAGCAACGCGCCCAACCAACTTTCCTTCTTTGTAAGCGAGGAAGTATTCGGCCTCGCAGAAGTCGAAAGCCGCGTTCTTGTCTTTGCTCAACGTATTCATCTCGTCGCTGAACAGGTTTGGCGCGTCATACTCGTTACCCTCGTATAGGTCGTAATGTAGGTCGATGAACGCCTTTAAGTCGCTTTTGGTGCAGACTTTCTTTATTATCACTGCAGACATGTGCTATGTATATTATTTGCTGTTTTTGTTCTTTTTGCCTTTTCTCAAAAGCCTTAGCCGCATGGCTTGTGGGCTTACTTGCGCGTGGGCAAGGTTAGAAAAAGGGCGGTTTAAGCCGAACGTATTCGTGCTTTAACTTGCAAATGTACAATAAAATGCGCAGACTTCAAAGAAGTTTTTGTAAAATGCTCCTTTTATCTCGCATCTTTTTTGTTACTTTGCGGTAAGTATGGAAGGGAAAGTTACAAAACGAACATTGTGCCGTAAGTATTAAACAATAGGCAACTGCGCACTGATTTAGGTGCGACTTTGCGGAATGATGCCGCCATAAAGCTTCTAGATAGAAGACGTTTTGGAATGTGCCCTTCTCTTACAAATTGGGCGGAATGCCCGCAAATTGCTAGTACGTTAAAACCCAACGCGGTGCTATCGCACATTATTATAACACGCCATAAACAACAGCCGAATATGGGAAAAGGAAAGAAAGGAGGCAAGCGCCTCACCAAAAAGCAGGTGGCCGAAAGGCTACAACAGTTTTTCGAGCAACATCCAGGGAAGACTTTCAGCTTTAAAGAAATCTTCAAGAACCTGAAACTCGACACGCATCCGCTCAAGATGTTGGCCATCGACGTGATGGAAGAGATGGCTTGGGACGACTTCTTGACCAAAGTGACCGACAGTTCGTATCGACTGAATCAGGCCGGACAGGTGCTCGAAGGCCGTTTCGTGCGCAAAACCAACGGCAAAAACTCGTTTGTTCCCGACGATGGCTCATTGCCCATCTTCGTAAGTGAGCGAAACTCCAAGTCGGCACTTAACGGAGACCGTGTTCGCGTGCAGCTGATGGCGCGCCGCAAACGCCATATTAAGGAGGCGTTGGTTATCGAAATACTGAAACGTGCCAAAGACCAAGTGGTGGGTAAACTGCGAGTTGAACGCGACATGGCGTTCCTTGTAACGCCTGAAAACCTATATGTACACGACATCTTCGTGCCTAAACGTAAGCTAAAAGGCGGCAAAACGGGCGATAAGGCCGTGGTGAAAATAACCCAATGGCCCGATGCCGAACACAAGAATATCATGGGAGAAGTTATTGATGTGCTTGGTCCTACGGGCGAAAACGATGTCGAGATGCACGCCATCTTGGCCCAATACGGCTTGCCCTACACTTATCCCAAGGCGGCAGAAGAGGCTGCCGAACGCATTTCGGCCGAGATAACGCAGAAGGACTACGACGAACGCGAAGACTTCCGCAACGTGTTTACCTGCACCATCGACCCGCGAGATGCCAAGGATTTCGACGATGCACTGTCTATTCGCATGCTCGATAAGGGCCTTTGGCAGGTGGGCGTGCACATAGCCGACGTGAGTCATTACGTTACCGAGGGCAGCATCATCGACAAAGAGGCCATGAAACGCGCCACAAGTGTGTATCTTGTAGACCGCACCATACCCATGTTGCCCGAACGGTTGTGTAACTTTATCTGCTCACTTCGCCCCGATGAAGAGAAGTTGGCTTATAGTGTTATCTTCAACATGGACGAAAACGCCGACATAAAGGCTTACCGCATCGTGCACACCGTGATAAAAAGCGATAGGCGATATGCCTACGAAGAGGTGCAACAACTATTGGAAGACAACGGTGTTGTTGACGGAACGGGCGACCCTGCACCGCCTGCACCGAAAGGAGGATATAAAGGTGAGAACGCCGACAGCCTGATTATGCTAGACAAGTTGGCCAAGAAACTGCGCGAAAAGCGATTTAAGAACGGAGCTGTAAAGTTCGACCGCGAAGAACTTCACTTCGATGTAGACGAGCAAGGCAAGCCCATTCGCGCCTATTTCAAGCGTTCGAAGGATGCCAATAAGCTGATAGAAGAGTTTATGCTCTTGGCCAATAAAACCGTGGCCGAGAGCATAGGTAAGCCCAAAGGTGGCCGAACGCCCAAAACTTTGCCTTATCGCATACACGATAATCCCGACCCGCAGAAGCTCGAAACCTTGCGCGAGTTCGTCTATAAAAACGGAGAGAAATTCAGATGATTTATTTTGTGGCTTTTCTGATTTTTGCCGCCGCGGCGGGCGTTTCGCTGCGGTATAACTGGTGGCGGATCCCGCAGGGCTGGCATAAGGCGCGGGTGCTGATGTATCATAGCGTAGAGGAGCACAAGGGCGATAAATTCGACAAATGGCGTCTAAGACCCGCTGATTTTGAGAGGCAGATCGCGTGGCTTGCGAAAAACGGCTTTAAAAGCTTTAAATTTGGCGAGCTAATTGCGTTAGAGCGGCTGCCTAAAAAGGCGGTTTGCATTACCTTTGACGACGGGTTTGAAAATAACTTTACCAGCGCCTTTGAAATTTTGAAAAAATACGATTTCAAAGCGAGCATATTTTTGGTGCCGGACGCCGTGCAAAACGACTGGGAGCGCGCTAATACGACCCATCTTGCAAGGATGCTAAGCGAGGAGCAAATTTTAAAAATGCAAGCAAGCGGGCTGGTGGAGTTTGGCGCGCATACGATGCACCACGTAAATTTAGACCTTACCTACGCGAGCGATCCGCAGCTTGCCGCAGATGAGATCATCGCATCCAAGGCTCGCGTAGCACGTATTTGCGCTCAGCCGTGCGAGGTGTTTGCCTACCCCTACGGTAAATTTAACGACGAAATTTTAAATATCGCTAGATCAAATTTCAAAGGCGCGGTGGTCGTCAAGCGCGGGCTTTACGAGGCGGGCGACGACAAATACGCCGTAAAGCGTATCGGCATTTTGGGCACGGAGGGGTTTTTTGATTTTTGGCTGAAATTTACGAGGATAAGGAACAAACTATGATTAAAGCATCCGTTTATGCGATAGTGATGAATGAGGAGCGCCACATCGAGCGTATGCTGCGTAGCGTGGCGGATTTTGCCGAGATCATAATCGTCGATAGCGGCAGCACCGATGCCACGCTGCAGATCGCGCGTAAATTTACCGATAAAATTTACCATCACGACTGGCGGGGCGAGGGGGTGCAGAAAAACTACGCGTTTTCGCTATGTAGCAACGAATGGGTGCTAAATCTCGACGGCGACGAGGAGGTAAGCCCTGAGCTAAAAGGCGAGATAGAGGAGTTTATGAGCCAGAGCGATTATTCGGCGCTGGATATTAAATTTCATGAATACTCGCTCGGGCGCAAGTGCTCGGATCTCGTGCGCAAAAATACTCACATTCGCTTCTTTCGCAAGGAGTGCGGCGAGTATAAAAATATGGGAGTACACGCGCAAATTTCGATCGTAAAGGGCGCGGTGAAAAAGAGCAAATTTTGTATTAATCACTTTAGCGAAAAGCCGATCGCAGAGCTCGTTATGAAAAACAACAACTACTCCACGCTGCGCGCGCAGGGGGATTTTGAGAAGGGCAAAAAGCCGAGCCTTGCGAAGCTTTTACTGATCTATCCGTTTGCGTTTTTTAAATCATACATTTTGCGCAGATCGCTTTTTGACGGGCGCAAGGGATTTATCACGGCAAATATTAACGCATTTTACGCGTTTTTAAAAGAGGCGAAACTTTACGAGAAGTATCTTAAAAAGGGCGAAGATTAATCGAAATGATAGAAAATTTTAGCTATCATACGGACCTAAATTTAACGGCGAAAAGGGCGAAAAAATGGATAAAAAAACGATAGCGGCACATAAAATTTCAGACGAAGAATATGAAAAAATTTTAAAAATTTTAGGTCGCGAGCCAAATCTGCTCGAGCTTGGGATTTTTAGCGCGATGTGGAGCGAGCACTGTAGCTACAAATCGAGCAAAAAATACTTAAGCGGCTTTCCGACCAAGGCGCCTTGGGTTATCCAGGGTCCGGGCGAAAACGCAGGCGTCATCGACATCGGCGGCGGCATGGCTGCGGTTTTTAAGATGGAAAGCCACAACCATCCTAGCTTCATAGAGCCTTTTCAGGGGGCTGCGACCGGCGTGGGCGGGATACTGCGCGATATCTTTACGATGGGCGCGCGCGTCGAAGCCAATATGAACTCTCTTCGCTTCGGCGAGGTGCGAGGAAGAAGCGAAAATGCGCGCAAGCAGCGATATCTGCTAAAAGGCGCGGTTGCCGGCATCGCGCACTACGGCAACTGCATGGGCATCCCTACGATAGGCGGCGAGACGAGCTTTGATAAGAGCTTTGACGGCAATATTTTGGTTAATGCCTTTGCTCTAGGTATCGTTAAAAAGGATGAAATTTTCTACGGCAGGGCCGAAGGCGTGGGCAACAGCGTGATCTACGTGGGCTCTAAGACGGGTCGCGACGGGCTCGGAGGAGCCGTGATGGCGAGCGATAGTTTTAACGACGCGAACAAATCTCTGCGCCCGACGGTGCAGGTGGGCGATCCGTTCGCCGAAAAGCTTCTGATGGAGGCGTGCTTGGAGCTTTTTAAAACCGACTACGTCGTGGGTATCCAGGATATGGGCGCGGCGGGGCTTACTTCAAGCAGCTTTGAGATGGCTGGACGCAGCGGCAGCGGCATGAAGTTAAATTTAGACCGCGTGCCAATGCGCGAGGAGGGGATGAGCCCGTATGAGCTAATGCTGAGCGAGAGTCAAGAGCGTATGCTGATCTGCGCCAAAAAGGGCTGCGAGGAGAAAATCAAAGAAATTTTTGCCAAATGGGATCTGGATGCCGCCGTCATCGGCGAAGTGACGGATAGCGGCAAGATGGAGCTTTTTTGGCACGGCGAGCTGGCGGGCGTTATCCCGATCGAGCCGCTTAGCGAGGCTGCGCCCGTGCTGGATCGTCCGATAAAAGAGCCTGCATATATGGCGCAGATCGCGCAGCAAAATTTATGCGGCTGCGGCGCGAGCGAGCGCGAGCTGGACGCGGCGTTTGATAAAATTTTTGAGGACCCCGAAGTGCTAAATAAATCCTACATCTACGATCAATACGACGCCAACGTAGGGTTAAATTCTGCCAAGCGTCCCGGCATGCTGGGCGCTGCGGTGATGCGAGTTAAGCAAAACGGCGTCAAGCTCGCGATGGCTGCGGACTGCAACACGCGGATGAATTACGTCCATCCTCGCATAGGCGCGGCGCTCGCGGTAGCGTCGGCGGGACGAAAGGTCGCTATGAGCGGCGCAACGCCTCTAGCCATCACCGATTGCCTAAACTACGGTAATCCGCAAAATCCCGAGGTTATGTGGCAGTTCGCGCAGGGCTGCGAGGGTATCAAGCAGGCTTGCGCTGCGCTAAATACCCCCGTCGTAAGCGGCAACGTAAGCTTATATAACGAAACGGGCGGCGTTAGCATTCAGCCCACTCCCGCGATCGTGTGCGTGGGCACGAACGAGGGCGAGATCATCCCTAGCGATTTTTGTGCTAGCGGCGTGAGCGTCTATCTGGTAGGCGATACGAAGGGCGTTTTTGCGGGCTCGCTTTATATGAAAGCGGTAGAAAACCGCGTCGCAGGCAGCTTGCCTGAGTTAAGCTTAAAAGCCGAGCGCGCTTTGTGGGACTTCGCGATCGAGGCTGGCAGGAGCGGGGTTTTGGAATTTGCAAATTCCGTAGGAATCGGCGGCGTGGCGATTACGCTAGCGAAGATGGCGTGCGTAGGTGGCGTAGGCGGCGAGTTTGAGATGAGCTGCGATGATAGCAGAGATATTTTCGACGAGAGCTTTTCGCGCGCGATTTTCGGCGTACGCGACGAGGCGAAATTTAAAGAGCTGGCCGCAAAATACGGGCTAAGCTTGATGCGTCTAGGCATCAGCGGCGGCGAAGCGTTTCGCATAAATTCCGTCCGTAAAAATCTCGCTGCATTAAAAGAAATTTACTTCGGCGAGTTTGCCAAGATCGTAAAGAGCGAAGACTAGCGCGTGCTTAGCATCATATTTCTTTTAATCGCGCTGTATATTTTCGCGCAGATCGGCGGGGCTCTCGGCAACTCCGGCTATCGCGGCAAGGCACGAATGCAGCTAGCAGAGGCTAAAATTTTAGTAGCGCTTCTAGCCAAGATCGCCAAAAGCGACGGGCACGTAAGCGAGGCCGAAGCTGCGATGATAAGCGAAATTTTGGACGATTTGGTGCGCCAAATGGGCGGCGGCGAGCGCGAACGCGAGGCGCTGAAGCTCGTTTATAAGCTCGAGAAAGAAAGCCTTGCAAACGTGCGCGAGCTCGCCGAGAAATATAACCAAACCTACCGCCCGAGCCCGAGCCGCAAAACTGGGCTAATCTATTTCTTTTTAAATTTAGCCTACGTCGATCGCGGTTTTAGCGCGGCGGAGCGGCGCACGATCTCGCAGATCTGCGACGGATTGGGCTTGCCCGAGCATATACAAAGCCAGATGTTTGCGACCTTTGAGCGCAGCTTTTACGGCACATATTACGAAAACGGCGGCTCGCAAAGCGATACGGCTTACGACGAATACGACGGCTATAGCACAAGAAGCGGCGGGTATTGGGACAAATACAGCGGCAGAAGCACTGGCGGCTACGGAAGCAGCAGCTATGGCGGTGGTACGGGCTACGGCTATGGCGGCACGGCGGGTTCGGGCTACGGAGGCTCGCAAAGTTCGGGCGGTTCATACGGCGGATATGACGGTGGCTATTCTGGCGGCTCGCAAGGCTCCGCCAAAAGCAAAAGAGATCCGTATGAAATTTTGGGACTTTCCAAGGACGCTACGTTTAGCGAGATCAAGAAAAAATATCGCGAACTCGTGAAAAAATACCATCCCGACATCCTGATGGGCAAGGGCGCGGACGAGGAGATCATCCAGGAGGGCACGAAGAAGCTTCAGGAGATCAACGAGGCGTATAAAATTTTAAAGGAGCGCTTCGGCGAGAAGTAGGGCGAAATTTTAAAATTTGAGGGCGCAGAGCGTCTTGAAATTTTAAAATAGGATGGCGAGACGGCGGCAAGGTGCGGCGAAGGAATTTTAGGGCGTGATATCGCAATATGCGCGGCGTGCGAAAATTTCAGGTCGCGAGAGATTGGGTGCGGCGCGGCAGTGAAATGTCAAAGCGTGCGGCACAGTTAAATTTGTATCTAAATTTAAAATTCCAAGCTCGTAAGACCTGCAGGGCGCTTAATGCAGCTCTTATGCACATCGTGCAGGCAGTCTAGCATGCGGCACGAGAATTTTAAGTGCAAGATAAAGGCGGCAAGTATGCGCGGACGTTAAAATTTTAATATGTAATAGCGTTAAGGCTGATTGTTATTTATGAAATAAAATTTTAAAACCAAACCAACACGAAAGGAAAAACATGGGATTTCTATCCAAAGACGAGGAGCAGCAGAAGCAGGGCGCTAAAAAGGCGGCGAAGCAACCGCCTATTTTGATGCGACAGACTCAAGAGATCATCACGAATATCGAGAAATATCTGGGCGCGCCGCTGCTTACTTACTTCAATTCGGGCGCAGGCAGCGTTTGCGGCAATGACGCGATCAGCATCAACGACCACCTCAAGGGCAAGCATTTCGAAAAGCTCTACCTTTACATCAAAAGCGACGGCGGCAGCGGCATAGCATCGCTCAAGATCGTATCGATCCTACGTAATCACTGCGACGAGCTGATCGCGCTCGTGCCTGCAAACTGCGCTTCGGCGGCTACGATGATGGCGCTTGGAGCGAATAAAATTTTAATGGGGCCGCTAGGATACCTCACGTCGGTCGATACTTCGCTGCGACACGAGCTTTCGCCGGTTACGAACACCAACGACCAGGCCAACGTCTCGATGGACGAGCTAAGCCGCGTGGTGAAGCTTTGGAAAAATAACGAGCGTCCAAACGACGAGAACCCGTACAAGGAGCTTTACAAATATATCCATCCGCTCGTTTTCGGTGCCGTCGATCGCGCAAGCAGCCTGTCGCTTAAAATTTGCCGCGAAATTCTGCGCTATCACTTCGAAGATGAGCAAAAGATCGCCTTTATCAGCGACAAGCTAAACAGCGGCTATCCGTCGCACGACTATCCGATCTTATTCAGAGAGGCTAACGAGCTTGGGCTTCAGGTCGAGAAGATGGATACGCGCCTAAGCGAGATGCTTCAAATTTTAAACGAGCTCTACGCCGAGATGGGGCAGCGCACCTTCACCGACTTCGATGAGAACAACTACCACGATAACAACATCGCCAATATCATCGAAATTTCGGGATGTCAGATTTATTATCAGATCGACAAGGATTGGTTTTATCGCGAGGAGGAGAAGCGCTGGATCGTGCTAAACGACGAAAGCTCGTGGCGCAAAAACGAACTAGACGGCAAAAATATCAAAAACAGCATCTACTATATTTAGTGCTGTTTGGATCTCGCGTCGCTTTAAATTTGCGGCTTGTAAAATTTAAATCGGCGCGTAAAATTTAAACGAGCAGCAGCGGCAAGGTGCGATTGATAATGACGTATCCGCGCTTATGGACGAGCTGGAAAATAGGATGTGCAAATAAATTTAAAATTTTAAAAACGGCAAGAGGAGGCGCCAACCTAGCTTGGCGATAAAAGCTGCGCCGCGAAATTTTAAATTTAGCCCATTCGCGCAGGTCTTTGCGGCTAAATTTGCGCTGCGGTTTAAATTTACGTTTTGCGTCGCGGCTTTTAATTTAGCCTTGCAAGCGGCGCAGAATTTTAAAATTTACGTTCGCGCGAGTAAAACGGCGGCATTTGAAAAGCAAATTTAAAATTTGCGCGCCGCAAATGCGGTAAATTTAGTAAATTTCGCTTTGCCGATTCCGCGTCATAAATTCGGCAAAATTTTAAAATTTAAAGGATTTTTGCGATGAAATTTTTTATCTCGTCTCTGTTTTTGGCTCTGTCGCTGCTCGGCTGCGCGGGCAAAAACTCGCCCGCAAGCGATGAAATCTACGTTCTTTCGGACGAGCTTGGCGATACGAAATACGCTCTTTACGGCGGCAATCTCTACGAAAACGGCGCGATTTTAGGTCCTTATGAAACGCGAGGAGATGCGAAGCTTGCGATTTTAGGCGGTAGCGGCGCAAATTTAGACGAAAACGCAAAGCTCATAAAACTATATTTTTTCGAGCGCAGATACGGCGCGATCTACGCCGTAAGCCACAAAAACGGGGTCTGCGCCGAGTACAATAAGGGAAATTTCGTAGATTTTCAAATTTTATTTAATATTTTTCAAAGCAAAGAGTGGTTTAATTATAGCGGCGGCATTTCTTCGGGCGGCGAGAAGCTAAAAGAGTTGAGTTCGGCGCGCATGGCGAAATTTAACGGCGCAAAGCTCGGCGCGGCAGATGAAAAGACGAGGCGCGAGTATCAAAAGGCTCGCCGCGAGGCGATTTTGTATTTTCAGCTTAACGCAAACGACATGCGCGAGCTGATTTTTAAAAAACTATGCGAATAAATTAAAAGGAGAAAAGATGAGAGCGTTAATCAGCGTCAGCGATAAAGAGGGCGTCGTAGAGTTTGCCAAAGAGCTACAGAGGCTCGGATTTGAAATTTTAAGCACGGGCGGCACGCATAAACTGCTTTTGCAAAATGGCGTGAAAGCAGCGGAAGTGAGCCAATACACGGGCTCGCCCGAGATGTTTGAGGGACGGGTTAAGACCCTACATCCAAAGATCCACGGCGGAATTTTGTATAAGCGAAACGACGCAAATCACGTAAGCCAAGCCGCGCAGCACGACATCAGTGGCATTGATCTAGTGTGCGTAAATTTATATCCTTTTAAAGCGACCGTAGCCCGCACCGACGATTTTTCAGAGATTATCGAAAACATCGACATCGGCGGTCCTGCGATGGTGCGCTCGGCGGCTAAAAACTTTGCCAGCGTTTATATTGTCACGAGTCCGCTTGATTACGACGCGGTTTTGCAAAATTTAAGCGGCGCGGACGAGAGCGAGAAGCTGAAATTTAGGCAAAATTTAATGATAAAAGCTTATGAGCACACCGCAGCCTACGACGCGATGATCGCAAACTATATGAACGAGCGCTTTAACGGCGGCTTCGGCGCGAAAAAATTTATCACGGGTAGCAAGGTATTCGATACTCGCTACGGCGAAAATCCGCACCAAAAGGGCGCGCTGTACGAGTTCGAGGACTTTTTTAGCAAGCACTTTAAGAGCCTAAAGGGCGAGGCGAGCTTTAACAATATGACCGATATGCACGGCGCGCTGATGCTCGCTAGCAGCTTCGGGGAGGCGCCTGCGGTAGCGATCTGCAAGCATGCCAATCCGTGCGGCTTTGCCGTAAAGGGGAGCCTGCTTGAAAGCTACGTAGAGGCGCTAAAATGCGATCCCGTAAGCGCATACGGCGGCGTCGTGGCGATAAATGGCGTTTTGGACGAGGAGCTGGCGCATAAAATCAATGAAATTTTCGTAGAAGTTATTCTCTCCGCTCGCGTCACGCCCGCGGCGCTTGCGGTATTTGAAAAGAAAAAGCGCATTAAAATTTTCGAGCAGGGCGGGGAGTTTTTAATGCGCGAAAACGACAAGTATGATTTTAAATTTATTGACGGCGGCTTCGTATATCAGCAGCGCGACTACGTAGGCGCAGGCGAGGTCGCAAACGCCCGCTGCGTCACGGGACGCGCGGCGAGCCAGAGCGAACTGGATGACCTAAAAATCGCGTGGCAGATCGCCGCACTTACGAAGAGCAACTGCGTGGTTTACGTCAAAAATCGCGCGATGGTCGCGATCGGCATGGGTATGACGAGCCGCGTGGATGCCGCGCGTGCGGCAGTGGCAAAGGCGCGCGACGTGGGCGTCGATCTGAGCGGCTGCGCGCTTGCCAGCGAGGCGTTTTTCCCGTTTAAAGACAGCATCGAGATCGCCCATGCTGCGGGCGTCGCAGCGGTCGTGCAGCCGGGCGGCAGCATTCGCGACGATGAGGTGATCGCAAGCGCCGATGAGTTTGGCATGGCGATGTATTTTACGGGAGTGCGCCACTTTTTGCACTAAATTTCACTCGCCTGCGGCGCGGGCGGATTTATTGCGATAGCTTCGCAACTTTTTATGCCGTTCTTAAAAACCGCACGCGGGCGGATCTCGTAGCGCTAGCTTCATTGCGCGCGGTGTGGGTCTAATGCACGGTGCTTTGTTACGCGCCAGCGCGGTGCGGACCCGGCTGCCTCCGCTACGCAGCCGTGCGCGATATAAATTTGACTGCACTCCGATACGCGGCGAGCGTGATGCGAATCGGACTACTTGCGTTTTGTCATACGGCTATGTGGCGCCGATTTAGCTGCGCAGCATACTGCTTCGTATCGGTGCGGCGCAGTTTAAATTTAATCACTCGCCGCTCCTGAATGGTCACTAAAATTTTATCTCGCGGCGGCGACGCGTAAATTTTAAATTTAATCGGCAGAATGCTAGGTTTGCCGCTATGTCCGTGCAGTTTGATATAAATTTATCGGTTTAAATTTACGAGGGTCGCTCGGTTGCGTTTTGCTAGGAATTTTAAAATTTACGCAAGTTCCAGAGCTTCGTTGCGCCATAAATTTTAAAATTTACGTAGAATAGCGCGGCGCACGCGGCTTGGGCGAATGTTTTATTACGACGCGCGATTTCGGCACAGCCTTGGCGCGGTTTTATTGCAGCGCGCAACTTAACGTAAATTTTGCTGTAGCCTTTAAATTTTGAGGCAAATTTTACCGCGCCGCGCTCGCGCGTCTTGAAATTTCGCCGTTTGTGGCAAATATCAAGCTCGGCAAAATTTCACTCTCATTTCATTTATGGATTGTAAAATTGCGCAAAATTCAAAACGAAAGGATCAAAATGAAAATTTTCAAAGCCTTAATCTGCCTCTTTGCCTTGGCGATGGGTTATTTAGTCGCGCTAAATGCCGCAGACGGCAGCAGCGCGGCGGACGCAAATTTTAAAGTTAAAGGAGGCGGCGTGAACGCAAACGTAAAAGAAATTTATCTGGCAGGCGGCTGCTTTTGGGGTATGGAGGCGTATTTCAAGCAGCTTGACGGCGTAGTCGCTACGCAGGTGGGCTACGCCAACGGCAAGAGCGATAAAGCAAGCTACGAGGGCTTACATAGCAGCGATCATGCCGAGACGCTACACTTAAAATACGACGCCAATGTCATCAGCGAGCCTGAAATTTTGGCGCATTATTTCCGCATCATCGATCCGTTCTCGATCGACAAGCAGGGCAACGACCGCGGTCGCCAGTATCGCACGGGCATCTACTACACCGACGAGGCGAGCGGCGAGACGGCGCGTAAATTCGTAGCCTTTAAGCAGAGCAAATATGATGAAAAGATAGCGGTCGAGGTTATGCCGCTTAAAAACTACGTTAAGGCGGAGGATTACCACCAAGACTATCTAGACAAAAACCCTGGCGGATATTGCCACATCGATCTGCGCCTTGCTAAAAAGCCGCTTGAGGACGATGAAAAATTTAAAGTGCAAAGTAAGGAGGAGCTGAAGAAAAATTTGACCGAGCTTCAGTATCAAGTCACGCAGGAAAAGGCGACCGAGCAGCCGTTTTCTAGCGAATACGACAAGAATTATAAAAAGGGCATCTACGTCGACATCGTGTCGAAAAAACCGCTCTTTTCCTCTACCGATAAATACAACTCCGGCACCGGCTGGCCGAGCTTTTCAAAGCCGATAACGACCGATGCGATCGCCTATGCGCGAGACGACAGCCACGGTATGCAACGCGTCGAGGTCTCTAGCCGCGTAGGAGGCAGCCATTTAGGACACGTCTTTGAGGACGGACCGAGGAATAAAGGCGGTATGAGATACTGCATCAACGGCGCGAGTTTGGAATTTATACCGCTTGAGGAGATGGACGCGCGCGGCTACGGCGAGTATAAAATTTACGTAGAGTAAGCGGCGGTTTCGGGATTGGCCTGCTTATTGGGCGGCTTCTAGTTTAGCTTGCAACCAAGCAGTTTCGGGACTGGCTTGCGGCTTGGGCGATTTTGAGGCTAGCCCGCTTGCCGGGTGGCTTTGAGATCGGCTTACGACCGGATCGGACGGCTTCGAGTTATGCTTACGGCTTGGGTAGGTTCAGAATTAACCTGCGGCAGGGCGGCTTGGAAGCGGGTCTGTGACCGAGCGATTAACGGCTCGGTTCGCAATTAGTCGGCAATTTGCGGCTAGATCGTCTAGCTCGTTAGCCCGTTTACTCATTTGCGGATCAGTTCGCTCGGATTGCAATCGGTCGGGGATTTACGGCTCGGATTGTTAATCGGCCTGCTCATTTGGCGTACCAAGCGGTTTTGAAACCGGACCGACGACCGATTTAGCGCTTCGGCGATCCCTTGGTTTGACGACAGGTTTATCTGCGGCCGTTCTCGTCGGTTTTGCTAGATCGTTTGCCCTGGCGAGCTGCTTCGGTTTTGCGGCTGGCTTGCTGCCGATAGGTCCTGCAACTGAGCTGGTAACCGATCCTGCGGCTGGTCGGCGATCGGTCGGTGCAGCGGAATTTAAACAAAGTAAAGGCGGTTCATCCTCCGCCTTAGCGCTCGGCAAAATTTGTGCGATAGAATTTAAACGAGGCGAGGGCGGTTCCGAATAGAATTTTAATAGAGTGCGGCTGCGGTCGCACCGCTGCCAAAATGAACGCGCCACGGAGAAGCCGTGCTGTGGATGGAATTTGAGCTCGCATTGCTTAAATTTCATCGCCACAAGCCGTTTCGGTTTTGCGGTCGGTCGACGGTTTGACGATTTATCGGCGGATAAATTGGCTTGGCGGCTAAGGATGGAATTTTAAAATTCCAAATACGATAAAAATTTAGTGGTAGTGGAATTTTAAAAATTTATCGATACGGAATTTTATGCGGTGCAAGCCGCTAAATAAAAATGCGCGGACGCAGTCCGCCCCGCTAGCGTCGTCGGAGGTTAGGTGGGGTTTGGGGTGGGAAGGGAAGCGACCTCGCAATTGGGATCCCCTTCCCGCCCCAAGAAACAGAAAATACGGCATAAATTCCACAGGTCGTGGATTCGGCGATAAAATTTTGAAATTTTACTTTTAAGACGCGGAAGCGGTGCATGCTCAGCAAGAGATGCGGCGTAAAATTTGAAATTCTGCAACGAAAACGGCGTCTATACAATGCCCGCTCTGCATCCGCGTCGCAAATTTTAAATTTAGGATAAAATTTTAATGGCTAGCCCCACGCAAAATATGAAAATCCCTGCATAGATCGCTAAAAACGGCGCGATTATCGCATAATGTATGACGAACTCGAAAAAATTGTAGATCAAATGCTTGCTTTTGGGCTCTTTAAATTTTAATTCTAGCGGCTCGTTCGAATCAAACGGCGTGTTGGAGCGCAAAATGTACCTCGGACTAAAGATCCAGCGCACGAAATCTATTTTATTGCGCTGCATATAGTCTTTGCCGATCCCGCATACGCCGTTTATATAGCATGCAAAACCAAAACCGCCGAAAAACAAAATAAGCCCGATGTCGATCAGCCTATCCGCCATAGC
>ERZ772924.790-NODE-790-length-15163-cov-3.965250_pt1 | contig 15163 bp, 10 predicted proteins | sample MGYA00512116_ERZ772924 | MGnify/ENA primary metagenome ERZ772924 (study PRJEB29015, sample SAMEA2737920) | human oral metagenome | biome: human oral; feature: human-associated habitat; material: dental | place: China | collected 2134 ...
CGAGCTCGTTTCGAACGCCATCGACGCCACGCAGAAACTCAAGACGCTGGCCTCCGTCGGCGAGTTCAAGGGCGAGCTGGGCGACCTCACGATCCGCATCCGCACGGAGAAAGGAAAGCTTATCATCTCCGACCGCGGCGTGGGCATGACGGCCGACGAGATCGATCGCTACATCAACCAAATCGCCTTCTCCGGCGCCGAGGAGTTCGTCAAGAAATACAAGGACAACGCGGCCGCCATCATCGGCCACTTCGGGCTCGGCTTCTACTCCTCGTTCATGGTGTCGAAAAAGGTGGAGATCGTCACCCGCTCGTATCAAGAGGGCGCCACGGCCGTGCGGTGGAGCTGCGAGGGCACGCCGGAATACGAAATGACCGAGACGAAGAAGGACGACCGCGGCACGGACATCATCCTCTACATCGACGACGACAACAAGGACTTCCTCGAAAAGGACAAGATCACCTCGCTGCTCGAGAAATACTGCCGCTACCTGCCCATCCCCATCGCCTTCGGCAAGAAGCAGGAGTGGAAAGACGGCAAGTACGTCGACACCGACGAGGATAACATCGTCAACAACACCCAGCCCGCTTGGGTGCGCAAGCCCTCGGAGCTGAAGGATGAGGACTACAAGGCGTTCTACCGCGAGCTCTACCCGATGGCCGACGAGCCGCTCTTCTGGATCCACCTCAACGTGGATTACCCCTTCAACCTGACCGGTATCCTCTACTTCCCGCGCATCAAAAGCAACATGGATTTGCAGCGCAACAAGATCCGACTCTACAGCAACCAGGTGTTCGTCACCGACTCCGTCGAGGGCATCGTCCCCGAGTTCCTCACCCTGCTGCACGGCGTGCTCGACTCGCCCGACATCCCGCTCAACGTCTCCCGCTCCTACCTCCAGAGCGACCAGAACGTGAAGAAGATCTCCGCGCACATCACCAAGAAGGTGGCCGATCGCCTAGAGGAGATCTTCAAGAACGACCGCAAGGCTTTCGAAGAGAAGTGGGACAGCCTGAAGCTCTTCATCCAATACGGCATGCTCAGCGACGAGAAGTTCTACGACCGCGCCGCGAAGTTCGCCCTGCTCAAGGACGTCGACGGCACCTATTACACCCTCGAGGAGTATCGCAAGCTGATCGCCTCCGAGCAGACCGATAAGGAAGGCGGCGTCATCTACCTCTACACCACCAACCCGGACGAGCAGTACAGCTACATCCAGGCGGCCAAGGATCGCGGCTACAACGTTCTCGTCATGGACGGACAGCTCGACGTTCACGCCATCGGACAGCTGGAGCAGAAGATCGAGAAGACGCGCTTCGTCCGCGTGGATAGCGACACGATCGACCGCCTTATCCTCAAGGCCGACGCCCCCACGGTGAGCCTCACCGACGATCAGCGTCAGGCGCTGCAACAAGTCTTCCGCAGCCGGTTGCCGAAGATGGGCAAGACCGACTTTGTGGTCACTTTCGAGGCGCTCGGTCCGTCGGCCAACCCGGTCATGTTGACCCAAGGCGAGTTCATGCGCCGCATGCGTGAGATGTCGGCCATGCAACCCGGCATGTCGTTCTACGGCGAGATGCCCGAGAGCTACAACCTCGTACTCAACACCGATCACCCGCTCATCCTCTCCGTCCTCAGCGACGAGGAGAAGGCCTGCACCGACAAGTTGCAGCCCATCCTCTCCGACATCAAGGGTTGGGAGGCACGCCAGCACGACCTCCGCGAGGCGCAGAGCAAGAAGAAGGAAGACGAATTGACAGAGGCCGAGAAGGAGGATATGACGAACACGAACCGCACGCTCGACGAGCTGCGTGGCCGTCGCGACGCCATCCTCACGGAGTACGCCGCCGGTAACAAGGTAGTCGGTCAGCTGATCGACCTCGCCCTCTTGGCTAACGGCCTGCTGAAGGGTGAGCCCCTGAGCCGCTTCATCCGCCGCAGCGTGGAATTGATCGGCTAAAACGGCCCCATTCGTAAGAATAGCCCCCGAATCCTCCGCAACAAAAGGAAGGGTTCGGGGGCTTTCTTATATCCTCACTGAAAAAACAAAAGCGATCTTCATTACGAAGGTCGCTTTTGCCAAAACTCCAAATCTTTTTCGGGTATCATGAATAAGGCGTAAAGATTGTTCTGGTTATCTGCCCGCAAAGAAGGGGCAAAGCTGATAGGCCTGCAAATTTTCGAACCTGTTCTACAACATGTTTTGAGAATTTGCTCGTCCCGTATTTTCTACTTACCGGACGAATTGCACGGCCATGCCTCGCACCGTGTCCGACACGCGGCCATCGGCGTAGGCCGGCTGACCGTTGACGAACGTCATTCGTACGGCGTGCTGGAACGTCTGGCCCTCCATCGGCGACCATCCGCAGTGGTAGAGCAGATTCTCGCGTGTGACGCGCCACGGCGACGTCGGGTCGACCAGCACGAGGTCGGCGTAATAGCCCGGGCGGATGTAGCCGCGGCGGTCGATGTGGAAAAGGTCGGCGGGATTGTGCGCCATCTTCTGCACCACCTGCTCACGCGTCACGACGCCGCGCGCGGCCAGCTCAAGCATAGCCACCAACGTGTGCTGCACCATCGGCCCGCCGGACGCGGCCGTGAGGCACGAGCCCTCTTTCTCGGCCGGCAGATGCGGCGCGTGATCGGTGGCGACGATGTCAATGGCACCCGTGAGGAGGGCGTGACGAAGCGCCTCGCGGTCGTCGAACGACTTGATCGAGGGGTTCCACTTGATGCGGTTGCCGTAGGCGGCATAATCGGCGTCGGTAAACCAGAGGTGATGCACGCAGACCTCGGCCGTGATCTTCTTCTCCGTCAATGGCCGACCGGTGGCGAAGAGCGAAAGCTCGCGCTCGGTGGAGACGTGGAGCACGTGCAGGCGCACGCCCATCTTGTCGGCCAACTCGACAACGCGTGACGAGGAGGCGTAGCAGGCTTCGGCGTTGCGGATCTTGGTGTGAAAAGCTGGCGGAAGATCCTCGCCCATGAGGTTGATGTAGCGCTCGCGGTTACGCTCGATGATAGATTCCTCTTCGGCGTGGACGGCGATGGGCAGGTCGGTCTCGCCAAAGATGCGGCGGACGGTGTCGGCGTTCATGGCGCCGTTGCCGGTGGAGGATCCGAGGAAGAGCTTGAGGCCGGGCACGCGGGTGGGGTCGAGGCGACGGATCTCGTCGGCGTTGTCGTCCGATCCACCGAAGTAGAAGGCGTAGTTGGCCGCCGATGTCTCGGCCGCGCGCGCCATCTTCCACTCCCATTCGCGCCGTGTAACGGTCTTGGGGTTCGTGTTGGGCATGTCCATGAAGGTGGTCACGCCGCCGGCCACGGCCGCACGACTCTCGCTGGCGATGGTGCCCTTGTGCGTCATGCCGGGTTCGCGGAAATGCACATGGTCGTCGATCACGCCGGGCAGCAGCCATTGGCCGCGGGCGTTGATCACGGTGGCGCCATCCGCGCGCGGCGTCTCGCCTTCTTCATAGACCGCGGCGACGAATGCGCCGTCGATCAGTACCGATCCGACAAACGAGCGTCCCTCGTTGACGATCACGGCGTCTTGAATCAATGTCTTCATATAAGGAATCGTAGGGGGGAGTATAGGGTAGTATAGGGTAGTTAGAAGTAGAGAGGGGAACCTCTCATATGGGCAAAAAGAACGGGGGGCGCGTCCATTCTGAGGATGTGCGCCCCCCGTGTTTACGGGTTGTTTATCCGATTTTTTTCTGTGGATATTTCCTGAAGAAGCCCTGCCACTTGAGCCGTAGCACGCCGAAGAGCGCCTCGCCGAAGATGGATGAGTTCATTTTGGATGTCCCCAGCACGCGGTTGACGAAGACGATGGGTACCTCCACGATCTTGAACCCGCAGCGGTGGGCGGTGTATTTCATTTCGATCTGGAAGGCGTAGCCCTTGAAACGGATCTTGTCAAGCTCGATAGTCTCGAGCACCTGGCGGCGGTAGCACTTGAATCCGGCCGTGGTGTCGTGCACCTTGAGGCCGGTCACGAAGCGGACGTAGGCCGAGGCGTAGTACGACATGAGCACACGCCCGAGGGGCCAGTTGACCACGTTCACGCCGTTGCAGTAGCGTGACCCGACGGCCACGTCGGCGCCCTGTTCGGTGCAGGCGGCGTAGAGCCGAAGCAGGTCTTGGGGGTTGTGGCTGAAGTCGGCGTCCATCTCAAAAATGAAGTCGTAGCCGTGCTCGATGGCCCACTTAAAACCGCAGATGTAGGCCGTGCCGAGGCCCTGCTTGCCGCTGCGTTCGACCAGATGCAGCCGCCCGGGAAACTCGCGCTGGAGGCGTTTGACGATGTCGGCCGTGCCGTCGGGCGAGCCGTCGTCGATGATCAATACGTGGAAGGCCTTCTCCAAGCCGAAGACGACGCGGAGGATGTTTTCGATGTTCTCTTTTTCGTTGTACGTCGGGATGATGACGATGCTGTCCGTTTCCATACTGGTTATTGTTTGTCGGGCGTCTCCACCGCCGCGCACGAGGTCGGAGGGAGGAACGTGGCCCTGTTTTCTTCTTTGATTTTCACGGGCCAAAAGTAGAAAGATTGTTTGGCGCCCCTTTTGCGCCCCCCGCGGCGTGCCGACTCGGTTTCCAGATCATTCCCGAACAGTTTCACCCCAGAATCACTGTTTCCATACCGTTCCCGAACGGTTTCGCCCCAGAATCACTGTTTCTGGACCATTACCGAGCGGTTTCGCCGTAGAAACACGGTTTCTGGATCGTTACTGGACGGTTTCGCCGCAGAATCACTGTTTCCGGGCCATTCCCGAACGGTTTCGCCGTAGATACACGGTTTCTAAGCCATTCCCGAGCGGTTTCGCCCCAGAATCACTGTTTCTGGGCTATTCCCGAGCGGTTTCGCCGTAGAATCACTGTTTCTAAGCTATTCCCGGACGGTTTCACCGTAGATACACGGTTTCTGGGCCGTTCCCGGACGATTTCGCCCCAGAATCGCCCTCAAAAAAAGGCATGCCTCCCGACAAACGCGGGAAGCATGCCAACATGAGCTAAGCTAAAAATAGCACCCCTCTCGGAGAGATCTGTTTACCAAGCGAAAATGGGGTACTCCTTCATCGTGTGGTTCACCTTCTCGCGAACGGAGGCGATGGTGGTGTCGCACGTCGGTTTGGAGAGCACCGTGTCGATCATCTCGACAATCTCGCCCATGAGCGACTCCTTAGCACCACGGGTGGTGATAGCCGGGGTACCGATACGGATACCGGAGGTCTGGAACGGCGAGCGGCTGTCGAATGGCACCATGTTCTTGTTCACCGTGATGTCTGCGGCCACGAGTGCCTTCTCGGCCACCTTACCGGTGAGGTCGGGGAACTTCGTGCGCAGGTCGATGAGCATGCTGTGGTTGTCCGTTCCGCCGGAGATGATCTTGTACCCCTTGTCGACGAAGGCCTGGGCCATGACGGCGGCGTTCTTCTTCACCTGCGTCTGGTAGGTCTTGTATTCGGGTTGCAGGGCCTCCTCGAAGGCTACGGCCTTGGCGGCAATGACGTGCTCCAGCGGTCCGCCCTGAATGCCGGGGAAGACGGCTGAGTCGAGCAGCTGCGACATCTTCTTCACCTCGCCCTTCGGTGTCTTCTTTCCCCACGGGTTGTCGAAGTCCTTGCCGAGAAGGATGACGCCACCGCGCGGTCCGCGCAGGGTTTTGTGGGTCGTCGAGGTGACGATGTGGGCGTACTGAAGCGGGTTGTTGAGCAGTCCGGCAGCGACGAGTCCGGCGGGGTGTGCCATGTCGATCATGAGCAGGGCGCCGATCTTGTCGGCGATCTCACGCATGCGCTTGTAGTCCCAGTCGCGGGAGTAGGCCGAGGCACCGCCGACGATCAGTTTCGGACGCTCGCGGAGGGCCACTTCTTCCATCTGGTCGTAGTCCACGCGGCCCGTCTCCTCCTTCACGTTGTACTCCAGGGCGCGGTAGAGGATGCCCGAGCTGTTGACGGGCGAACCGTGCGAGAGGTGTCCGCCGTGCGAGAGGTTAAGGCCGAGGAAGGTGTCTCCGGCGTTGAGCACCGCCAGGAAGACGGCGGCGTTAGCCTGTGCGCCGGAGTGCGGCTGCACGTTGACCCATTCGGCGCCGAAGAGCTTCTTGAGCCGCTCAATGGCCAGCGTTTCGCTCTCGTCCACCACCTCGCAACCGCCGTAGTAGCGCTTGCCGGGAAGGCCCTCGGCGTACTTGTTCGTGAGGGGGCTTCCCACCGCCTCCATCACGGCGAGGGACACGAAGTTCTCGGACGCGATGAGCTCGATGGAGTCGCGCTGGCGACCGAGCTCCTCCTCGATGAGACCGCTGACCTCGCTGTCCTCAACACGCAGCTGCTCCAGATAGCCTGACATACCCATCCTCCCCTGCCTTGGGCGCGCCCATCTCAGGCCTCGGCCTGCACACCGGCACGCACGCTCATGATCAGCCCTCTTGCTCGAAGCTCTTCCCAACGCCCTTGAAGCCAGAGTCATCCTCACGCATGATCTTCTTGACCCGCGTGGCATGGCGGCCACCAGCACACTGCTGGGTCAGGAAGACCCTGACGATCTCCTCGTTGAGCTCCAAGGGCGTGAAGCGACCCGACAAGCAGAGCACATTCCCATCATTATGCTCCCGAAAGAGCCTTGCGAACTGAGGCGTCTGGATGTTGGCGGCACGAATGCCAGGAACCTTGTCTGCCGCAAGTGCCATGCCAATGCCCGTGCCGCAGATGAGGACTCCGCGCTCGGCCCCTCCAGAGGCGACGAGACGGGCGACCTTGTCCGCATAGTCGGGGTAGTCGCAGCGCTCCCCCGTCGTCGTCCCCAGGTCAGCGACCTCATAGCCGAGAGACTGAATGTAGCGGGCAAGCGCCACCTTCTGGTCAAAGCCCCCATGGTCCGACGCGATGGCAACTCTCATAGCATAACCTCCCTCACGGGGCCCGCCGCACACTTAGGCCCGAGTTCGCATCCATCGATACCAGTGTAGCGCGAGAGTCGCATGGAAGGACAGCCCCGAAGCGCCCTGCGTTCAGATTCGGAGCGTCAGCGTAGGGAGGTACCTTGGCAAGGCGCCCGTGACAGAGGTGAGACCAAGGCACGGGCGCCTCAGTCGGCAGCGATGTGGACATTGCGCCATTGGGTGCACGGCCCGCCAGAGGGGGCCGTGACCACAGGGGCTACAGGGCACCCTTGATGACGATATCCCCGCCCTTCATGATGACCTCCATGGCATCGGGCGTGAGGGCATGGATGTCCCTCGCGACGTCACCTTTCACGACGAGGAGATCTGCGGACTTGCCCGCCTCAAGGGAACCGAACTCATCCTCCTTGCCCAGCATCTTGGCGCCGTTGCTCGTGGCCGCCTTGATGGCGTCAAGGATGGGGATGCCGACCTTGTCGACGAAGTCATACATCTCGTCAATGGAAACGTAGCCGTACGGGGTGACAAAGCTGAAGGAGTCGGAGCCGATGGTGACCGTGATGCCCAACTCATAGGCACGGCGAAGGTTGGCATAGGTGCGCGCGAGGCCCTTCTCGACGACGGTCTCGCCCGGAAACGCATCGAGCTCGGGAGTCCACTCGGGGGGATAGGTGGAGTACCAGGTAGGCAGAAAGCCAATGGTGGGCGTGAAGAAGGTGCCCTTCTCGGCCATGAGGTTCATGGTCCTCTCGTCCAGCTCGAAGCCATGGATCATCTGCGTGCAACCAAAGCGCACGCAGTCGTATGCCGCGTCGAAGTTGTTGTAGGAGTGCGCATACAGCGGGATGTGGACCATCGCGCACTCCTCGGCGATGGCCTGGATCTCCTCGGTGCTAAAAAGCTGAAGGCGGTCCGAGTCCCAACGCCAGATGCCACCTCCCGTGGCCCAGATCTTGATGGCGTCGGGATTCTCGCGCAGGCGCATGCGGATGGCCCTGCGCAGCTCCCACGGTCCATCGGCCTGGTAGCCCCAAGGGTGTGAGTCCTTGGAAATCTGGAGAGGCAGATGGTGAGAGTCGCCATGGCCTGCAACCCGGCAGAAGCCCAGTCCCGTGGCAAAGATGCGCGGTCCCTTCATGACACCCATGTTAACGAGATCGCGAATCGCGATGCCGTTGCGTCCGATCTCGACAACGGTGGTAAGACCATGGGTCAGGGCATCATATGCCTGCTTGACGGCACACGCCTGCTTCTGGGCAACGGATTCGATGACCCAGTCGTTGTCGTTGTCGGTCAGATTTCCCGAGAAGTGCAGGTGGGTGTCGACCAGGCCCGGCATGACGGTCCTTCCCGAGACGTCACGCAGCTCGAAGCCCTCGGGAATCTCGGTGCGCCGACCGGCATAGGTCAGCTTGTCGTCCTCGACCAGAACGAGGCTGTCGTTGATGGGAGCGGCACCAGTACCATCAACGAGTTGGCCACCTGCAAACGCGTACTTGCCCATATCGAAACCTCCACGTATCTCCGTCGTATGGCCCCCGTCCCATGCGGGGACTCTCGTCGAAATCGTCCTGTCAAAACGCGACCATCAGGGCCTGTCCGCAATGGCTCGCGACCGAGGACCCAAAGCGCCGCCTTGATGGCAAAAGCGGGGAGCCGCGAACCCGCGTGATGCCCCCTCGACGGAGAGTCGCAGACCTCGGCGAGAGGACCTGTAGAGGTGCTCCCCCAACCACCTGCTGTAGAGACCCTCGGCAAAAAGCCGCGGACCTCGGCGGGAGATCCCTCATCTCATCTCTTCCATTCTCTAAGGCAGGCGTCAAGGCCCGTCTCTATGGCTGTGCGGTCCATGCCGCGGCCGATGAAGCAGAGCCTGATCCTGCGATCGCCACAGACGGGGTCCCAGTCCCTAAGGAGCTCGGGTTGCTCCGCAAGCAGGCGACGCTTCTCCTCTTCGGGGAAGGAATCTGAGAAAAGGCCGTTCTCGTAGAGCCGCACCTGCCTGCCCGCCTGCTCGAATACGTAGTCCATGTCGGGGTCCTGCCGTATCCAGACGGTGCCCTTGGCGCGAATGACGCTGCGCGGCCAGCTGTGCACGAAGTCATCGAAGGCGCTGGCATCAAAGGGCCTGCGGCGATGGTAGACGAAGGTCGAGATACCGTACTCCAGGGTCTCTGGGTCCTCATGCTCCTCGGGATGCTCCATGGCATCCATCCACGCGGCTGACCTGTACGCCCTGTCAAAGTCGAAGCGGCCGGTGTCGACGAGCTCGGCGATGGAAACGTCGCCATGTGCAGCCTCCACGATCACGGCGTCCCTCTGAAGGCCCCTGACAAGCGCCCTCAGCTCCTGGAGCTGCTCAGGCGTCACAAGGTCGACCTTGTTGAGGACGAGCGTTGAGCAGAACTCGATCTGCTGGATCAGGAGACTCTCGATGTCATCCTCGCTGACGTTGCTGCCAAGCAGCGCCCGGCCGCCATCAAACTCGTCGTACATGCGGGCACAGTCCACCACCGCCACGATGTTGTCCAAGTCGAGCCGAGCGTGCTTGTCGGAGTGACTGCTTTGGTTGCAGAAGGCCGAGATGGTATAGGTGATGGGAATGGGCTCGCAGATGCCCGAGGCCTCGATGATGATGTAGTCGAACTTTCCGGTGTCAGCGAGGTCGCCAAGCTGGAGGCTGAGGTCATTTGAGAGCGTGCAGCACAGGCAGCCGTTGGTCAAAGGGATGACGTCACCCTCCCTGGCGTAGCCGCCGTCCTTGATGAGGGCGGCGTCCACGTTTATCTCGCCGATGTCATTCACGATGACAGCCGCGCGAACCCCCTCCGTGTTGGAAAGGATGTGATTGAGTATTGTGGTCTTACCGGCGCCAAGATAACCCGTGATGAGGATTATCTTGACCCGCTTGTTCTCGGTCATGTAAGCCCCCCAGCCTTGCGCCTGGTGCGAATGCCACCTGCAGACGTATGGTCCCGCGACGATCGGAGATCTAGGGTTTTCGAGCCGCTGCCTTGGCGCCCCCGCATGCAAAGAAGATCACGAAGCCTATGACGATCCACGTGATGGTGATGGCCCATTCAACAGGCTTGAGCGCAGCCGGACTGAAGGGGATGACCATGAGGCCAACGATGATCAAGCCGGCAACGATGGCGGCTATGATGCCGCCCTTACCGCCGTTGACCACGTAGGGACGAGGAAGGTCAGGCTCGGTTTTGCGCAGCTTGAAGCAGGCGAAGCCGGCCATCGTGCAGGCAAATATGAAGCCCAGGGATGCAACTGCCGTGAGGGGCAGAAGCATGTTGCCGCCAAGAAATGGCCCGATGAGCGTCAGGGCACCCATAACGATATTGGCCTGTTTGGGAGTACCTGACGTGGGGTCAATCTGAGCAAAAGACTTCGGCAGCATCTCCTTGCGTCCTAAAGCAAGCATCAGGCGGGTGGACGCACCAAAGAACGCATTCATGGGACCCAAAGGGCCAAGGGTGGCAATTATGAGCATCGCAATGTAGAAGAAGATGTTAATCTGCTCTAGGACTGCCAGCGCCGGCACTGGCTTCATAACGAAGTCATGCCAGTTGACAATGGTGCCAAAGGCAAAGATGCAGATCAGGTAGAACACCCCCGAGGCGAGCAGTGCGATTGCGGGAACAAGACCGAACTTCTTCCAGTCAAGGTTCTCGGAAGCCTCCTCGGCCTGCTGGGGAATGGTGTCAAAGCCCGCATAGAAGAACGGCGTCATGACGAGGACGGCCAAGACACCTCCGAGGAGACTCGTGGCCTCGGTTGACTTGCCGCCTGCGGCACCTATGACCTGCGAGAAGGGAGGCATCGCCTTGGCCAGGTTATCCCCACCCATAAACGAGATGATCATGGCCAGGATCATGCCCGTCAGCAGTGCCTTGGTCAGAAACGAGGAGAGCTTTGCCGCCGCACTGGCGCCACGAAAGTTCAGGACAATGACCAAGACCGCAAACGCAAGGGCGATGAGCGTGGGCCACAGGTAGACGTCTGCCCCAAGGATCGTGTAGAGCTTGACCGACCTCAACCATGCAAGAACGGGGAACTCGGCGAACCTATCCGTCAGGAGCTTGGAGATGGCAATCGCCTCCCACGGGCAAAGCGGCGCGTTGCCCAAGAGGAGCATCCAACCTGTCAGGAAGCCGAGCTTACGCCCAAAGGTGCGCTCCACGTATTCGATGATACCGCCCGAGATCGGAATCGCAGCGGTCAGCTCACCAAAGCACATGCCTATTGGAACCAGGAAGAGAGCGCCGATGGCAAATGCTATCATCGCTGGGATTGGCCCCCCTCCCAACACCATCCAGTCGCCCACGAGAAGGACCCATCCCGTACCAATAATTGCGCCGAAGCCAATGGTAAAGAAGTTGAAGAGTGTCAGCTCCTTCTTCATGCCACTGGTCGGCGCCGCGCTGCCCGCCATATGTATTCCTTCCTCCAAGGGGCCTACACGCCCGCCCCCAAGCCAGCCATCGATACCGTCCCTTAGTTTAACTCAGAAAACAATGGCATAGGATTCATCCATGAGTCGATGTCTGTGCTTGGGTGCCGCGAGTGTGTCACGCTCCTCTGAGGGCGGAAGGCGGAGGAGACGGGCCCCTCCGAGAAGGACAGTGCTCCTACAGGCCGGCGATGCTCACGAGTTTCTTGAACTCACGCTGCCGGTCATCGAGTGCGCCCATCTGGTCCATGAGCGCTATCGCGCCATCGAGGCTGGCCGTCCCCGCATGCTCGCTCTTCGTTGCCACCATGCCGAACTCGATGACTGCGCTCGCGAACTTCCAGTTGTCGGAGGGCTGATCCGTGACGTCGGCCTCCCCGATACCATAGCTGAGCTGCTTTGAGTCGTTCTCGCCGGGATTCTTGTATCGTACGGACAGCGTCATCCACTCGCCGTTCTTCTCGCCCTTGCGCTCGCCGCCTCCATACTTCGAGTCGATCTCGGGAAGCTGCATCGGCGAGTCGGCCGTCACGATCTCGTAGGCAACGGTCACCGCATGCCCACTTCCGACCTCCCCCGCATCGACCTTATCGTTCTTGAAGTCCTCTGCGTTCAGGGAACGGTTCTCGTATCCGATGAGGCGATACCCCTTCACATAGGCAGGGTTGAACTCGACCTGCAGCTTGACGTCGTCAGCCACGGTGCGCATGGTGGCACAGAGGTCCTCCCCGAACACGCGCTTCGCCTCCTGGATCGAATCTATATAAGAGTAGTTGCCGTTTCCGTCATCGGCGATGGACTCCATCTTTGTGTCCTTATAGTTGCCCTGTCCAAAGCCGAGCACCGATAGGTACACGCCGCTCTTGCGCTGCTGGCTCACGTAGTCGGACAGCTCGCTCTGACTGGTTATGCCCACATTCAGGTCTCCGTCCGAGGCCAGGATGATACGGTTGTTGCCCCCCTCAATGAAGTGGGCGCGTGCTAGCTCGTAGGCCTTCGCAAGGCCGGCCTGCCCGTTGGTCGAGCCGTTGGCGTCCAGCTCCCTCACCGCCTGCAGGATACGCTCGCGCTCGCGGGCCTTCGCGCCCTCGAGCACGACCCGCTCGCTGCCCGCATAGGTGACGATGGACACGGTGTCGTCGTCGTTGAGGTTGGCGACGAGCTCACCCATGGATTCCTTGAGCAGCGGCATCTTCTCGGGGTCTTCCATAGATCCCGAACTGTCGATGAGAAACACCAGGTTGTTCCCGTGCATCTGCGCATACTCCTTCGGCTCGGTCGAGAGCCCGAGAACGAGCAGCTTGGTGTCGGGATTCCAGGGGCAGGTGGAGATGCAGGGGGTTACACCAAAGGGCTCTGCGTCCTTAGGAGCACGGTAGTCGTAGCGAAAGTAGTTGAGCATCTCCTCGATGCGCACGGCACCCTTAGGGATGTCGTTCAGCTTGGTGCCAGAGCTGAGCATGCGACGCAGATTGCAGTAGCTGGCGGTATCCACGTCGGCGGAGAAGGTGGAGAAGGGATTGGCGGCCACGCTGAGAAAGCCACTCTCCCTCATGGCGGCATACTCCTCGGTGTTATAGGGCACTGAAGGCTCCTCATAGGGAGTGCCTATGGAGGAGCTTGTCAAACCCTTCCCACTCATACCATCGGACGATTCGAGGCCCTGGGGCTGGCGAGACAAGGTGGACGTCGCGTCCGTGCGACTGTCCCCCGCAAGTAAGCTGTCCTGCTCGGGAGCGGCCGGGGCACATCCCCCCAGCGCAAGGCAGAGCAGACAGCCAGCGAGGGCTGAGCGGACAAAAATTGAAGCGATCTTCTTCATGATGCCTCCTCGTGTTGGAAGGTGCTGGAAGAGCCCCGAAAAGGGCCCTTTCCTATAACACGATCGGGCGGTCGAAAACGTCGAAGCTTTCTTGGAAATGTCGAGGGTCTCTTGGAAGGGACGGGACTTTCCCTTGGGAGGGGCGGGCCTCTCAGACGCGACGGCTCCCGCAGTCTAACGCGGGGGGCAGTGCAAGCCGCCTCCCGGTTTTAGCTCGCCTGGACTGTATAGCGGCAGAATCGCTCCCGGTCGGGGTCGCTCACGCCCACGGCCTCGTCCTTGTCGCTGCCGACAAGGGAGTAAACGAGAAGGACGCTCGGCGCGCCCGGCGCAGCGCTGGGACGATTGATCTCGGCAAGCGGTTCGCGCACGGACTCGACGTCATCCCGGGAAAGCGCCTCATCACTTCTTTGGTAGCTGCGTCCCTCGAACTCTATCGATGGCGGAAAGTGCGTCACGCCTGACGCCTCGCTCGCCTGGCCTTGCTCCTCGCTCGCTGCCATGCCGTTGGTCTTCGCGGCGCTAGAGTCCCCCGCCCGAGACTCCCCTGACATGTTGTCGCTCGTCTTTGAGGGAGCAGATGACGTGAGTGCGTCATTGGTACGAGCGGCATCCATGGCCGCGTGTGGACGGGTCAGCATTCCTACCCCCACGATGAGGGCAAGGCAGGCCGCCCCCATCACGATCCTGCGCACAAGACGAAGCCTCGCCCGACGCGGACGTGTCGCCTGCGCGCCGCGCGAGGCCCGGCTAACACCCCGCGCGGGACGATCAACACCCTGCGCCTCACTGTGGGCAAGGATGTTCTTAAGCATCCGCTCCTTGGCCTCTTCGCTCGGAGTCATGCGCTCGAAGGCCTCCCGTATGCGACGTTCGTCCATATCACTGCCCTCCCAGTGCCTTACGCAGTATCGCTCGTGCCTCACGTAGGTGGGTACGAACGGTCGAGCTGGGCTTACCCAACATGCGAGCGATGTCGGCTGCGGAATACCCCTCGTAGTAGTGCAGGTACACCACGTCCTTATACTTGGAGTCAAGAGCGAGGACCGCGTCGAGCGCCAGATCAGGACCCCTCTCGTCGGCAGCTGGCTCAGCCACGCTCTCGAGGGAAACGCCCTTGCGCACCGAGGACTTCAGCACGTCCTTGCAGTGATTCGATGCCACCCTGATCAGCCACGCCTTCTCGTGCTCCTCGTTTGTAAAGGTCGGACGAGCCTTCATGAGCTTGACGAACGTGGATTGCGTCGCATCCTCGCTATCGGCCGCGTTGCCCATGAAGGAGTAGCACACCCGATAGACGGTGTCCACGTGACGCAGGTAGATGGCCTCCACATCCAAGGCAGTGTCTCCAAGTCAGAACAAGTCAGAGCAGGCCAGAGCAAGGGCGCGCCATCGAGTATGCCCTCCTATACGTAATACGATCGAGCGGGCCCAAACGTCGAGACAGTATACCATCGAGTCTCGTGATGGTTTGTGTACCCAGCTGGGGTCGAGTATCGCGATCGGGGTGGGTCGACGGCGTTATCACCCACATCGCAGTGCATACCGGATAGAGCGCAGGGTGACGGTGCGTGGCGTGGGACCCGCAGGGTGCGGCACGCAGGGTGCAGCACGGTGACGCGAAGAGCGTGGAGCGCAGGGTGCGGCACGATGACGCGGAGAGCGTGGGGCGCAGGGTGCGCTTTTCCGTGAGGGCGGATCGCGTCGAGGGACCAATCGCGCCCAAAGTGCGCTTTTTCGTGACGTCGCTGGTCCAGGATGCGCTTTTCCGTGAGGGTGCCGGCACAGAATGCGCCTTTCCGTAGAGTGCGCTTTTCCTTACCTGCGCAAACGTGGAGCCGTCTCACGGAAAAGCGCATTCTGGGTGGGCGGCCTCACGGAAAAGCGCATTGTGACCCAGCGACTCACGGGAAAGCGCATTCTGCGATTCTCAGATCGCGCAAACTGCGCTTTTCCGTCACATTGC
>ERZ772924.791-NODE-791-length-15162-cov-4.562587_pt1 | contig 15162 bp, 9 predicted proteins | sample MGYA00512116_ERZ772924 | MGnify/ENA primary metagenome ERZ772924 (study PRJEB29015, sample SAMEA2737920) | human oral metagenome | biome: human oral; feature: human-associated habitat; material: dental | place: China | collected 2134 ...
CGGATTCGGAGTGCGACCCGCACGGTACTCGGCTACGAAATCGTCGACCACATCCCTCTGGAACTGCTCCGAGAAATCCCACACATAGAAGGGAATGTCCAGCAGGTCGGCGGCACGCCTGGCGTCGTGGGCATCCTCCAGGGAGCAACAGCCGCGTGATCCTTCGCGATAAGGCTGTGGGTTACGGTTCAGAGCCAGGTGTACCCCGGTCACGTCGTGCCCGGCGGCGACGAGGCGCGCCGCAGCGACGGCGGAGTCAACCCCGCCCGACATGGCTGCCAGTACCTTCATCTCCCCTCCCTTCTCCGGATTCACGGTCGAAGAATTCTAGCTGGCCACCCGGGCCCGTTCCACGGCAGCCGGCAGCACCTCACGAAGCCGATCGACGTCCCCCTGGCCGCTCGTGTGACCGAGGGAGAAACGAACCGTGGACATGGCCTCATCCTCGGAGGATCCCATTGCCAGCATGACCTCGCTGGGCCGGTGGACCCCTGCGCGGCACGCGGAACCCGCCGAGGCATGGATGTCCTCAGCGTCGAGAAGGAACAATAGGTCCTGGGCTCTTATTCCGGGAAAGGTGGCGCTGACGATATGCGGGGCGCAGTTGGTGCCATTGATGCTTCCCCCGCAGGCCAAGATGGTCTCACGGATCCCGTCCCGGAGCCCGACGAGCCGCCTGGTCTCAGCCTCAAGACCCACCACGGCCGCCGTTGCGGCGGCGGCGAAAGAGGCAGCGAGGGCCACCGGAAGCGTGCCGGAGCGGATACGGCCCTCCTGCCCACCACCGAGTCCGATCGGCGCTGGAGTGACGCCACGCTTCACGGCAAGAGCCCCGATCCCAACAGGACCACCGATCTTGTGGGCTGAGACACTCATCAGGTCCAGGCCCGTGACATGGAAGTCCAGGGGTACGTGCCCGAGGGCCTGCACCGCGTCGCTGTGACTCCATGCGCCCGTCCGTGAGCTGGCGGCGATCAACCCGTCGAGGGGATGAATCACCCCGGTTTCGTTGTTCACCCTCACCACCGAGATCACGGCCACTTGTTCATCCGCGGTCTCCCATGCGGTGTCCTCAACAAGTCCGCGAGGGCTCACTGCGAGCACCTCGGCTCCCATGCCACGGGCCTCCTGCACAGCTGGGTGCTCGACCGCCGATATCAGACTCCGTGGTCTTTCAGGCCGGGCTGCCAAAGAGCCCAGAATGGCGATCGAATCGGCCTCTGATCCACCCGATGTGAAGATCACCTCCCCGGGGTGGGCACCGAGCGCTACCGCCAGTTCCTCCCTCGCATCCTCGAGGCGGCGTCTGGCCCGCTGTCCCGCGCGATGCTGGGACGAGGGATTGCCGAGCCGTCCGAGCTCCCTCAGCAACACCTCCTGCGCCTCGGAGCGCATCGGCGAAGTGGCGGCGTGATCCAGGTAGGTGCTCACCGTTTCACTCTCCTTCTCTCAACCATCCATCATGACTGATCGAGCGGATTTATCTGCGAGATCAGATGACTTATGGCAAAATGGTTCGGCCCTCGGGGCAGATGCCCGCCGAGGGCCGGAAGGCGAAACATGTTCATTGAGCCGCTCGACACCAGCCGCCTGGGAGCGAAGGTCGAGAAGGACGGCGTCAGCTTCGGTCTGTGGGCCCCCCACGCCAAACGCGTGGAGCTGTCGCTCGTGGACCTGATGAAGAATCAACGCAATGTTGAGATGAGAGTGGACGGCCAGGGAATCTGGCACGTCTTCGTTCCCGGTATCGGTGAGGGGCAGGAGTACGGCTACCGCGTTCACGGGGACTGGGCGCCGAGCCGCGGCCGCCGTTTCAACCCGGCCCGGCTGCTGCTCGATCCCTACGCCCGGGCCGTGACCAGCGGCATCGACTACCGGGGCCCGATCCACGACCACCTGGCCCACGACGATTTCCGCCCCGACGCCACCGATTCCTTCGGGGCCGTGCCGCTCAGCGTCGTCGTCGCCGACACCCCTGCGCCCCCTCCGGTGGCGGGTGGCAGACGTCCGATGGCCGAGTCGGTCATCTACGAGATGCACGTGCGCGGTTTCACGAAAATGCACCCGCTGGTGCCTGAACACCTGCGCGGTTCATACGCGGCCCTGGCCTACCCGGATGTGATCTCCTACCTTCTGGACACCGGCATCACGGCGGTCGAGCTGCTGCCCATCCACCACTACGCATCCGAGCCATTCATCGCCCACAAGGGACTGAGCAACTACTGGGGCTACAACACCCTCAGCTTTTTCGCCCCGCACGCCTACTACGCGACCAGGGGCACCCTCGGAAACCAGGTGACAGAGTTCAAGGCCATGGTCGCCGCCCTCCACGACGCCGGCATCGAGGTCATCCTCGACGTCGTCTACAACCACACCGCGGAGGGCGGGCACGAGGGCCCGACGCTCTCCATGCGCGGCATCGACCACGCGGGCTACTACCGCCTCACCGATGATCTGAGGGACGACTACGACGTGACCGGGTGCGGAAACTCGGTGAACTCCTCCACACCCATGGTCCGGCAGCTGATCGTCGATTCCCTCCGCTACTGGGTGGAGCACATGGGCGTTGACGGATTCCGTTTCGACCTGGCCACCACGCTGTTCCGTGACAGCCAGCACCACTTCGTCCATGACCACCCCTTGAGGCAGCAGATCAACTCCGATCCCGTTCTCTCCGGTGTGAAATTGATCGCCGAGCCCTGGGACATCGGCCCCTATGGGTATCAGCTCGGCAGCTTCGGTCCCGGCTGGTCCGAATGGAACGATCGGTTCCGCGATCACGTCCGTGACTACTGGAAGAGCACGGTTCACGGGGTCCAGGAACTCGCCACCCGACTGTCCGGCTCCTCGGACGTGTTCCAGCACAGCGGTCGCCCCCCGCAGGCCTCGATCAATTTCGTGACCGTCCACGACGGGTTCACGATGCGCGACCTGGTCAGCTACGACGTGAAACACAACTCCGCCAATGGTGAGGGCAATCGCGATGGCAGCGACAACAACCGTTCCTGGAACCACGGTTTCGAGGGCGAGAGCGACGATCCGGCCATCAACGATCTGAGGGCCCGGCAGGTGCTCAACATGCACGCCACCCAGGTTCTCGCGGCTGGAACCCCCATGATCCTCGCCGGCGATGAGTTCGGACGCACCCAGAAGGGCAACAACAACGCCTACTGCCAGGATTCGCCGCTGAGCTGGGTGGACTGGACCCCCGACGCCCGGTGGCAGGGGGTCCGGAGCCGCTTGGTCGATCTTCTGCGTCTGAGGGCGAAACACCCTCTGCTGCGCCCCGACCACTATCTGCACCACACCGATGTCATCAACGGCCACGGGGAGAACCTGGGGCGTGTCGACCTCACCTGGTTCAACGACTACGGCGCCCAGATGACCGAACAGGACTGGCATGACGGTTCTCGTCGCCTGTTGGGCATGTACGTATCCGATGAGGCGAATGCCTTCTTGGCGTGGTTCCACTCGGGGGCCGACCCCATTGACGTGACCCTTCCCGGTCTGCCTTGGGCAGCCCACCTGAAAATCATCTGGCACTCGGCGGGAACCGATGAGCTGCCAACCGATGAACTCTCGCCCGGTTCCGTGCTGATGGTCCCGGGGCGTTGCGTGGTGTTGATGCGTTGCGACGTGCCGACCACCGCTGCCGAGCTGCTGGGCATGCCCCTGGCCCTCATGCCCTGACCCCGGGGCCGCTGACACGGGAAAGCCCCCGCGGGTTCCTTTCCCCGCGGGGGCTTTTCCGGTTGGGGCGTGCTGGCAGGGCACGGCCCGGGTCACCTGATGACGGCGGACAACCCCATCTCGGAGTCGCTGGCCAGCAGCGGATGCGAGGGCACCATGCGGGCCAGGCAACCGATCTGTCCCGCGTAGCGGGTGGGGATCTCGGCGACGAACCGGGTCACTCCGTCCGCCTCCCCGACGGGAACCGTCGGGTACTTGCGGATGTTGTGGAGCCTGTCCTCGTTGTCGACGTCGCCGAAGATCAGCTGCACCGCGACGTCCTCGGCCCTCAGGGCACCGAGCCGGACGTCGACGGTCGGACGCAGGACGGTGCCGGTCTCGAGCTGCCCGATGACACCGACGTCGAGACCGACGACCTGGGCGGTGTGCCAGTCGCGGCGGATCCGTTCCTTCCACTTCGCCAGGTCGGCGGCGACGCCATCATCGTTCCGGGCGGCGAGGGAACGCGCGGCCGGGGTGTAGTAGTCGGTGACGTAGTCGCGGACCATGCGGGAGGCGAGAATCTCCGGGCCGAGTTCGGAGATGCAATCGCGCATCATCTTGAGCCACTCGGCGGGGTTGCCGTTCGCGTCGAGGGTGTAGAAGCGCGGGATGATCTCGTTCTCGATGATCGAGTAGAGGAACTCGGCCTCCGCGGCGTCACGCTCGGCCTGGTCCGCGATGCCCTCCGCCGAGGGAATCTCCCAACCGAACCTCGGTGAGTACAGTTCGTCCCACCAGCCGTCGCGGATGGACAGGTTCGCGGCGCCGTTGAGGGCGGCCTTCATGCCGGAGGTGCCGCAGGCCTCGTAGGGCCGCAGAGGGTTGTTGACCCACACGTCGCAGCCCGGGTACAGGGGACGGGCCAGGGACATGTCGTAGTCGGGCAGGAAGACCAGTTTGCCGCGCACGTCGTCCTGGTCGGAGAACTGCACCATCTGCTGGATCAGCGACTTGCCGATGTTGTCGGCGGGATGGGCCTTGCCCGCGATCACGATCTGGATGGGCGTGGTGGGGTGGTTGAGGAGAGCCTTCAGGCGCTCCGGGTTCGACAGCATCAGCGTCAGGCGCTTGTAGGAGGCGCCGCGGCGGGCGAAACCGAGGGTCAGGACCCGCGGGTTCAGCGCCTCGGAGGTCCAGTCGGCGGGGATGCCCCGGGCCTTGCAGGACTCCGCCAGGCGTTTGCGCGCCATCTGGATCATGGAGGAACGCAGCTGCCGTTTCAGGCCCCAGAGGGTGTCGTCGTCCACTTCCTGGATGGCGGCCCAGTCGTAGCCGTCCACGACCGTGCTGGCGTCATCGGTGTGCGCCTTCAGGATCTCCAGGAGCTCCGGGTGGATCCAGGTGCGGTGGTGGACACCGTTGGTGACCGACCCGATGGGCACCTCGGTGGCGTCGAAGTCCGGCCACAGGCCGTTGAACATCTCCCGCGAGACCTCGCCGTGGAGCTTGGAGACACCGTTGGCGCGTTGGCCGAGCCTCAACCCGAGGACGGCCATGTTGTAACGCGACGGGTCGCCGCCGTGGTAGGTCTCGGAACCGAAGGAAATGATGGCATCCAGCGGCAGCCCGGGATCGAAGTTCGCGAACTGGTGCTCCACGAGGCTCTTGTCGAAACGGTCGATTCCCGCCGGCACGGGGGTGTGGGTGGTGAAGACGGTTCCGGCGCGGGTCAGCTCGATGGCAGTGGGAAGGTCGTGCCCATCGGCCAGGTACTCGCGGATGCGTTCGAAACCGAGGAACCCGGCATGGCCCTCGTTGCAGTGGTAGACATCGGGTTGGGGACGACCGGCGATCTCACAGTAGCGGCGCAGTGCCCGGACACCACCGATGCCGAGGACGACCTCCTGCGCGAGACGGTGTTCGGTGCCGCCGCCGTAGAGCCGGTCGGTGATGTTGCGGGCCTCGGGGTCGTTGTCGTCACGGTCGGTGTCGAGCATCAGCAGCGGAATGCGGCCGACGGAGGCCACCCAGATGGAGGCGAAGACCTCCCGCCCGGAGACCTCCACGCTGATCTTCTGCGGATTCCCGGCGGAATCCAGCAGGCGGGCCACGGGCATTTCGTTGGAGGGCAGCACCGGGTAGCGTTCCTGCTGCCACCCGGAGGCGTTCAGCCACTGCCGGAAATACCCGAACCGGTAGAGCAGGCCGACTCCGATCAGGGGCAGGCCGAGGTCGGAGGCCGCCTTCAGGTGGTCGCCAGCGAGGATTCCCAGGCCACCCGAGTACTGGGGAAGCACCTGGCTGACGCCGAACTCGGCGGAGAAGTAGCCGATGCCCGCGGGCGCTCCCTCGTGCTCGGCCGCGTAGCGCTGGAACCACAGGTCGGCGGAGAGGTAGTTGACCAGATCGTCGTGGAGGAGACCCACGTTACGGGCGAAAACGTGGTCGGCCGCGAGCTGCTGGACCCGTTCGGGACGCACCGCGGACAGCAGTTTCACGGGGTCCTCTCCCACTTCCTCCCAGAGTTTCGGGTCGATTGCCCGGAAAAGATCCCGGGTTTCCTGGTGCCACGACCAGCGAAGATTCTTCGCCAGCGCATCGAGCTTCGCGATGCGTTCGGGCAGCACAGGATGAACGGTGAATCGTCGGAATGCACGCACGAGCATAAACTACATTGACTCACCCCGGCACACGAAACCCTGAGGAAGATAGAGTGGTTCCTGTGAACCACCCCACACCAGCCAGAGCACACCTGCGACGCACCGAAGGCGGTTTCGGCCGCATCCCGGTAACGGGGGTTTCCCCCGTGATAGCCGACGGCGCCTACCCGGTAAAGGCCGTGGCGCATGAACGAATCCTGATCAGCGCGAACGTGTTTCGCGAGGGCCACGACGCCGTGAACGCATCGGTGATCCTCACCGCCCCGCACGGCACCCAGCGCCGGATCGACATGACCCAGGTCGAACCCAAGGGGCTCGACATCTGGCAGGCCCATGTCCGCATGGCGACCGAAGGGGACTGGACCTTCCGCGTCGAAGGCTGGTCCGATCCCTGGGGCACCTGGCGCCACAACGCGCTTGCGAAGCTGCCGCTGGGCATGGACGTGGAATTGCTCTGCCTGGAGGGCCGGGAGCTCTTCCACGAGGCGGCCGAGACCGCCGAGCAGTCCCGTGTGATGGCTGCATCCCACCTGCTGCGTGCCGCGGCCGAGGCGCTGAACCCAAACACCCCCGTCAGTGAGATCGAGGATCTGGTCAACTCGCGTCCCATCGAACGCGCCATGGCGCGGTTCGGCCCCCGGGAAGCGATCTCCGCCACCCAGGAATACCCGATCCGCGTCGAACGCCGGCGTGCCCTCTACTCGTCGTGGTACGAGTTCTTCCCGCGTTCGCAGGGGGCCATGCGTGACGAGGAGGGCAACTGGATCTCGGGTGGTTTCGATTCCTCGCACTCGCGTCTCGAGGCGATCGCGGCGATGGGTTTCCACGTGGCCTACCTGCCCCCGATCCATCCCATCGGTTCGGCCTTCCGGAAGGGCAGGAACAACAGTCTCGACCCGGCCCCCGACGATCCTGGGTCCCCGTGGGCCATCGGTTCTCTCGACGGCGGGCACGACGCCATCCACCCCGACCTGGGTGATCTCGAGTCCTTCGAGCGGTTCGTCGCGAAGGCGAAGTCCCTCGGACTGGAGCTGGCCCTCGACCTCGCCCTCCAGGCCTCCCCCGACCATCCGTGGGTGCAGGAACATCCCGAATGGTTCACCACCCGCCTGGACGGGACCATCGCCTACGCGGAGAACCCGCCCAAGAAATACCAGGACATCTATCCCCTGAACTTCGACAACGACCCAGAGGGCATCTACCACGAGGTCCTGCGGATTGTGCAGCTGTGGATCGACCGCGGGGTGACAATCTTCCGGGTCGACAATCCCCACACCAAGCCCGTGGAATTCTGGGATTGGCTACTGGAGCGGGTCCATGAGACCAACCCCGAAGTCATCTTCCTTGCCGAGGCATTCACCAAACCGCAGATGATGGCGGCTCTGGGGAAGGTCGGATTCCAGCAGTCGTACACATACTTCACCTGGCGCGTGGACAAGTGGGAACTCACGGAGTACCTGACCGAGCTCAGCCAGGAGATGGCGCCGTACTACCGGCCGAACTTCTTCGTGAACACCCCGGACATCCTCCCCTTCCACCTCCAGTCCGGCAATCCCGCGATATTCGCGATCCGGGCCATCCTGGCAGCTACGCTGTCCCCCTCCTGGGGTGTGTACTCGGGATTCGAGCTGTTCGAGCACACCGCGCTGGCCCCGGGCCGGGAGGAGTACCTCAACTCCGAGAAGTATGAGTTCCGGCCACGGGATTTTGACGCGGAACCGAATCTGAACCTGCTGCTGGGACGGCTGAATGACATCCGCGAGAAGCACCCGGCCCTGCAGCAGCTACGTGACATTCACTTCCACCACGCACCCCACGACTCGGTGATGGTCTATTCGAAGCATGACGGTGACGACGTCATGCTGGTGGTCTGCTCACTGGATCCGGACAACACCGTGGAGTCCGAGGTCTACCTGGACCTCCCGGCTCTGGGGCTTCCCCCGGGAGCCGCAGTCGAGGTCCACGACGAGCTGTCGGGCGACACCTACATCTGGGGTGAGAGAAACTGGGTTCGCCTGTACCCGGGCAAACCCGCCCACATCTTCCACGTCACCCCGCACTGAATCATGACCGACGACCGAGATTCGCTGCTCCCGGCACTCTGGGCCTTGGCGCAGAATGCCCGGTGGTTCTCCGGGCGTTCCCGTGGCGGGGTTCCCAGCCGGGTGGAGCTGACCGACTGGTTCCGGCCACCGGAGAATGCCGGCCCCGGACTGCTAAGCGCCCTGCTGGAAGTGGCCTACCCGGCGGGGGAAACAGAGAGGTACCACGTGCCGCTGGCCTTCCACGCCGCCGGGGAGTGCCCCACGGAACCCTTGGCGCGCATCGAATTGGAAGGAACCAGTTTCGATGTCGCGGAGGTCGCGGACGAACCCTCCGCGATGACCGCGCTGCTCGACTGCCTGTCCTCCGGCGCACCGGGTTTCGTGGCCACCCGGGAGGTTCCCTCCGGGCTCCCGGGCCGCCGCTACCGCGGGGAGCAGTCGAACACGTCGATTTTCTTCGGGGACCTGATCGTCGGAAAGATCTTCCGTCGCATCGAGAACGGCCCGAACGTCGATGTCGAGATGCACCGGGCCCTGTCCGGTTCCGGGGCGGTGGCGGAGCTTTTCGGCTGGTGGGAGTGGCGTGGGGCGCACCTCGGGGTGTTCCTGGAGGCGCTGCCCGATCCGCGCGACGGATTCGTCGAAGCCTGCCGGGCTGCCGGGACCGGAACCGGTTTCACTGAGCAGGCCCGGGAACTGGGCCGCCAGCTGAACCGGGTGCACGACCTTTTGGCCAGTCGTTTCCCCACCGGCAGACTGCACGGACGGAAACTGGTGGCCCAGTTCCGGGCACGACTGGACGCCGCCGCATCTGAGGTTCCGCTGCTCGAGAGGTTCCGCGGCCCCGCGCTGCGGGCCTATTCCGCCATTGAGGAACTCGAGTTGCCGATCCAGCGCATCCACGGGGACTGCCATCTCGGCCAGGCGCTGTCGACCCGGAACGGCTGGCGCTACGTCGACTTCGAGGGAGAACCCATCAAATCGTTGCAGGAGAGACGCGAACCCGATTCCCCGCTGCGGGACGTGGCCGGCATGTTGCGCTCCTTCGACTACGCCGCGGCCAGCGGGCACGCCTCCGAGGGCTGGCGGGACGACGCCCGGGCGGCCTTCTTGGATGGCTACGGTGGCTCCACCGGGACCTTGGCGGATGTCCTGCTCGCCTACGAGGTGGACAAGGCCGTCTACGAGGTGGTCTATGAAACCCGGAATCGCCCCACTTACCTCCGTATCCCGGTAGATTATCTGACAGGCATCGAGTCTTGAGGAGCTGACAATGGCGCATGATCCGTTTGGCGGGCTGACCGGCTGGGACCTGGAAGGATTCCACAACGGTGGCGACACCGAACTCTGGAAGCGTCTTGGTGCCTTCCAGTGCACGGTTGAGGACGACGAGAGGGGACCCATCGAAGGCGTCAGGTTCGCGGTCTGGGCCCCCAACGCTCGCGCGGTGCAGGTGATCGGTGATTTCAACTGGTGGACCGGCGACCCGATGCAGCTGATTCCCGGTTCCGGGGTGTGGGGCACCTTCATCGAGGGTCTCAAGGAGGAAACGCTCTACAAGTTCCGCATCCAGGGACCCGACGGTGTCTGGCGGGAGAAGGTCGATCCGCTGGCCCGGTTCTCCGAGCAGGCCCCGGCCAATGCCTCGATCGTCTACGAGTCGAAGTACATCTGGTCCGATGACGAGTGGATCGCGAAACGGGAGAAGTCACTGCCCTACAAGGAACCGATGAGCATCTACGAGGTGCATCTCGGCGGTTGGCGACGCGGCAAGAGCTACCTGGACCTGGCCGAGGAACTCGTCTCCTACGTCAAGTGGCAGGGCTACACCCACGTTGAGTTCATGCCCCTGGCGGAGCACCCGTTCGAACCGAGCTGGGGTTACCAGGTGACCGGCTACTACTCCCCCACGAGCCGTTTCGGCAAACCCGACGATCTGCGGTTCCTGATCGACAAGCTCCACCAGGCCGGGATCGGTGTGATCCTCGACTGGGTGCCAGGACATTTCCCGAAGGATGACTGGGCGCTGGGTCGTTTCGACGGAACCGCCCTGTACGAGCACGCCGACCCCCGCCAGGGCGAACACATGGACTGGGGAACCTACATCTTCAACTACGGCCGCAACGAGGTGAAGAGCTTCCTGGTCTCCAACGCCCTGTACTGGCTCTCAGAGTTCCACGTCGACGGTCTGCGGGTCGACGCGGTGGCCTCCATGCTCTACCTCGACTACTCGCGCGCCGAGGGCCAGTGGGTGCCGAACAAGTACGGGGGCCGCGAAAACCTGGAGGCCATCGACTTCCTGCGCTACGTCAACCGGCACATGTACGAACGCCACCCGGGGACGATGATGATCGCCGAGGAGTCCACCAGTTTCCCGGGGGTCACCAAACCCGTCGACAAGGATGGGCTCGGTTTTGGTTTCAAGTGGAACATGGGCTGGATGAACGACACCCTGCGCTACCTGGCGCTGGATCCGGTCTACCGCCAGTACGAGCACAATCTGCTGACGTTCGCGATGGTCTACCAGTACTCCGAGAACTTCATCCTGCCGATCAGCCACGACGAGGTCGTGCACGGCAAGGGTTCGATGATCAACAAGGTGCCCCAGGACGACTGGCGCAAGTTCGCCACTCTTCGCGCCTTCTACTCGTTCATGTGGAGTTTCCCAGGCAAGCAGTTGATCTTCATGGGTTCCGAGTTCGCCCAGCGCCCAGAGTTCAACGAGGCCACCAGCCTGGAGTGGTGGGTCACGGAACTCTGGGGTCACGGGGGCCTGCAGCGGCTGTTCCGCGACCTCAACACGATCTACCGAGACAATCCCCCGCTGTTCGAACTGGACAACGCCCCGGAGGGGTTCACCTGGATCAACGCCGACGACAAGGGGCACAACACATTGAGCTGGGTGCGCAACGACTCCCGGGGAAACCACGTGGCCTGTTTCACCAACTTCTCCCCCGAGCCGCTGCGCGACTACCCCATCGGGCTGCCCGCCGACGGCGAGTGGGAGGAAATCCTGAACACGGACTCGGAGACCTACGACGGCTCCGGGCAGTTCGGCAACCTGGGTGTGGTCACCGCACACGACGAACCGTGGGGACACTTCCCGGCCAGCGCCGAGGTGACCATTCCCCCGCTAGGCTCGATCTGGCTGCGCAGCAAAACCCGGTGAGCGACTTCAAGGTCCAGGTGGACATCGTTGACGGTATCGGCCAGCTCCGTTGGGAGGAGCAGGTAGTGGACACCTCGACCCTCGAGCGAGCAGTCTCCCTCGCCGCCGACGATGCCATCTTGGCCCACAACCTTCGTCGGTTGCAGTGCGACATCCCAGCCACGGACCGGGCCGCCATGATCGCACTGCACCGCTGCGGTTTCCGGCGGGAGGGCAGGTTGCGTTCGGCCCTGCTCACCCCGTCGGGGCACCTGGTGGACGTTCTGATCTACGCCCGCTTGGCGGTGGATCCGGTCTACGGCCCGCACGGTTTCTCCGGGGTGATGAACTCGGTGTTGCCGACGAAACGCGTCATCGCCCATGTCGTCTTCCGCGACGAGACCGGCCGGGTGCTGCTGACCGAGACGACCTACAAGGACGACTGGGAACTTCCCGGCGGGGTGGTGGACCCGGATGAGTCGCCCCGCACGGGGGGCCGCCGTGAACTGCTCGAGGAGATCGGCCTCGACATCGATCCCGGTGAGCCCGCCATCACCGACTGGATGCCCTCCCATCTCGGCTGGGGCGATGCCATCGAGTTCATCTACGACGGCGGTATCCTGCCCGGTGCAATCGCCCGCTGCCTCGCTCCCCGGGACCGGGAACTCAGGGCGATCCACTGGGTCCCACGCGAGGAGCTCTCGGACCGGGTGAGCGAGCTGTCGGCCCGGAGAATCAATCTGCTCCTCGATGGTTACCGGGGTGCCACGGAGAACGGGATGCGGATTCCCTGACCGGGCGGCCGACACACCAACCCTTACGTTTTCGCAAGGAATAGGGTTGACTTACCTTGCCTAATTCCGGCAACCGCATAGGAGAACCGTGAGTATCCCGAAGACCCGTCTGCTACCCACCCTGGCCGCCCTCGTGAGCGTGAGCATCGGCCTCACCGCCTGCGGCGGCGCGAGCTCGCAGCCGAGCGACTCCGCCAACGCATCGCAGTCCGCCGGGGCGACCACCGTGACCATTGAGGACAACCGTGGTTCCGTGACCGTTCCGGTGCCCGCCAAGAGCGTCATCGTCACCGACAACCGTCTGTTCCAGCCCCTTCAGGAATGGGGGGTGAAGCTGGCGGCCGCCCCGCAGGACCTCATGCCGAAGGGATCCCCGTACAAGACCGACAGTTCCATCGTGAACCTCGGGGACCACCGGGAACCCAAAATGGAGGCCGCGGTCGGGGTCCAGCCCGACCTGATCATCAACGGGCAGCGTTTCGAGGAGAAGTACGACCAGTTCAAACAGCTGGCCCCCGAAGCGGCCCTCGTTGACATCGACATCCGCAAGGACAAGCCTTTCGGCGACGAGCTGAAACGCCAGATCACCATCGCTGGAGAGATCTTCGGCAAGAAGGACGAGGCCGCCAAGCTGGTGAGCGATTTCGACGCCTCCGTCGCCCGGGTGAAGGCCGCGTACAAGTCCGGTTCCAAGGTGATGGCCGTCATCGTCTCGAAGGGCAAGGTCAACTACGCGGCCCCCGGTTCCGGGCGCACGCTCGGGCCCGTCTTCGAGATCCTCGGTCTCACCCCCGCCCTGGAGAGCCAGGGCAGCAGCGACCACCAGGGCGACGAGATCTCCGTCGAGGCCATCGCCCAGTCCAACCCGGACTGGATCCTCGCGATGGACCGCGACGCAGCCATCACCGCCGAGGGAGAAACCGCCACCCCGGCCTCCGACGTGATCGCGGGTTCCGCTCCCCTGCAGAACGTGACGGCCGTCACCAAGAAACAGATCGTCTACATGCCCACCGACACCTACCTCAACGAGGGCATCCAGACCTACACCAAGTTCTTCAACGACGTGGCCGACGCCATGGAGAAGTCTGCGTGACCGAACCGAAAACCGCCGGGGGCGAGATCGACAGCCGCGTCCCCGGCGGTGCGGCGTCCCGGCAACGGCTGTTCACCGCTCCCCTGCTGCTGGGTCTCCTCGGGCTCCTGGCACTGACCGTCTCCTCCCTTCTGGTCGGGGTCTACGACGTGTTCGGTTCCCCGGACGGCGCCTACATCTTCGCCCTGACCCGCATTCCCCGCACCGTCTCCCTGCTGCTGGCGGGTTCCGCCATGGCCATATCGGGCCTCGTGATGCAGCAGATCTCCCAGAACCGTTTCGTCGAACCCACCACCACCGGAACCACGGAATGGGCTGGTCTGGGGCTGCTCTGCGTGCTGATCATCTACCCGGAGGCACCTTTGATGGTGAAGATGGTGGCCGCCATAGCCGCCGCCTTCGGGGGCACGATGGTGTTCTTCCTGGTCCTGAGGCGCATCCAGTTGCGTTCCGCGATGATCGTCCCGATCGTCGGCATCATGCTGGGCGCGGTGGTCGGCGCCGTTTCCTCCTACCTGGCGCAGGCCACCAGCATGCTCCAGACGCTGGGGATGTGGTTCCAGGGCTCGTTCTCCGCAGCGATCCAGGGACAGTACGAACCGGTGTGGGCCGTGGTGATCGTGGTCGTCGGGGTCTTCCTGGTGGCGGACCAGTTCACGATCGCTGGTCTCGGAAAGGATGTCGCCACGAATGTCGGACTCGATCACCGGAAAGTGGTGCTGCTCGGAACCGGGATGATCGCTGCGGTCACCGGCATCATCACCGTGGTGATCGGGAATCTTCCGTTCCTGGGATTGGTCGTCCCGAACATCGTCTCCCTGCTGAGGGGGGACAATCTGCGTTCCAACCTGCCCTGGGTCTGTTTGACCGGTGCCGCGATGGTGACGGTCTGCGACATCGTGGGGCGCCTCGTGAACATGCCCTTCGAGGTCCCCGTCGGCACCATCCTGTCGATGGTCGGGGCGTTCGTGTTCGCCTTCCTCCTGTCGAGGAGGCGGAGAAATGCCTGAGACGATGACGCGCGTGGGCCACGGTGCCTTCGCGGATTCCCGGGCGGCGGAGCGCTACTGGATGATCCTCGCGATCCTGGTCCTCCTGGCCCCGGCCGTCTGCTACGGCATCCTCGCCTGGGGCAATCCCATGCCCGTGAACTCGCCCGGTTTCTGGCGGATCGCTCAGCTGCGCGCCACCTCCGTGACGGTGATCCTGGTGGTCGCCTGGTGCCAAGGACTGGCGACGGTGGCCTTCCAGACCATCACCAACAACCGGATCATCACCCCTTCGATCATGGGGTTCGAGTCGCTGTACCGCCTGATCCAGACCAGCATCGTGTTCTTCTTCGGAACCACGGGGCTGACCAGCATGAACAGCATGGGGCAGTACCTGATGCAGGTGGGGCTCATGGTTGCCCTGGCCGCGCTGTTGTACGGCAGGCTGTTGCAGAGCGAACGCACCAACATCCATCAAACGTTGTTGTTGGGCATCGTGATCGGAACCGGGTTCGGGGGACTGTCCACCTACATGCAGAACCTCCTGAATCCGTCGGCGTTCGACATCCTGAGCGCGAGACTCATCGGGAACATCTCGAATGCGGACGTGTCCCAGCTGACGGTCGCGATTCCCCTGGCCGTTGTCGCCGGCGGGCTGCTGCTGGCGATGTCTCGAACCCTAGACGTCCTGGGGCTGGGACGCGACGCAGCCATCGGCCTGGGCGTGGATCACCGCCGCAATTCGCTGGTGATCCTGATGT
>ERZ772924.795-NODE-795-length-15134-cov-38.953578_pt1 | contig 15134 bp, 13 predicted proteins | sample MGYA00512116_ERZ772924 | MGnify/ENA primary metagenome ERZ772924 (study PRJEB29015, sample SAMEA2737920) | human oral metagenome | biome: human oral; feature: human-associated habitat; material: dental | place: China | collected 2134 ...
CTGACCAGGGTCCTGACCAAACTCGGCTGCACCAACCGCACCCAGGTCGCGATCCTGGTCCACGACGCCCGGCTGCTCGACTCCTAACCTGCCGGTTCGCTGGCCTTAATCCGCGTTCGCTGGCCTTAATCGCGTTTGCCTGTGCTGTGAGGCCAGCAAATGGCAACAAGGCCAGCAAACCGGGGATAGGGCCAGCGTCTCAGAGATCACGGGACCGGAAGGCCGAGACCGCCAGCAGCAGGGGGACGACCATCCAGCCCAGCACGACGCCCGCCGCCGCGATGGGGTGGGTGAACTCTTTCCCACCCGGGGTGGCGATGCCCGAGATCGTGTGCAGTGCGGGGGTCAGGAGCAGCCACTGCGCGGCCCGGTCGAGCGCACTGGGCAGGATCGAGCTGAGGGTGGGCAGGCACATGACGGCGAAGACCCCCAGGAAGGCCATCAGGCCGCTCCGGGTCAGGTAGGCAATGGCGACAGCCAGGACGGTGTGGACCGGAATCATGAGCATGGTTCCCAGTAGGGCCTGCAGCGTGCCGCCGTCGAAAGCTGGCAGCGGCGCCCCGGCAGCGGTGAGGGTGACCATGCCAGCGCCATAAGCCAGCAGCGTCGCGAGAACCGAGATCACGCACGAGAGCCCTCCCGCCACGATCAGCTTCGCCAGGACCACCCGGTGCCGCACCGGAGTCAGCCTCGCGGTGACCTCGACGAGATTGCTGGAGTTCTCATTCGACACGAACAGGATCGCCGCCACGAGGCACACGATGTTGGCCACGTCTACGCCCATCAGCGACACCTCCACGCGCTGACGTTCCTGGAGTGCCGCCAGGGATTGGCTCATCGTGAGTGGCACGGTGGCGACGAACATCGCACTCCCCAGGGCCGCGCCGAGCAAGGCCACCACCAGCAGCGCCCGTCCCGTCCGCCACGACCGGGCTTTGGCGAACTCTCCAGCCGCAGCCGACGAGAGGCCAGCGCGGTGAACTCCCGTCATGGCTTGCCCTCCGTCCTGTCCGCCGCGGTCCTGTCCGCCGCGTGGGTGATCTGGAGGAAGGCATCCTCCAGCGTCGCCGCCTCGCTGTGCAGCTCGATCAGCGGAATGGCCGCCTCCAGGGCGAGGCATCCGATCTTCTCCGCCGCCAGGCCCGTCACGAGCATGCCGTCCGGCAGAGGACGGACCTGCCCTGACTCGGCGGCGAGGACGTCTCGCAGGCGATCATCGTCACCGCTGCGGACCCGCACCTGGTGATCGACTGCCTGGGCGGTCAGTTCGTCGAGGGTGACGTCTCTGACCAGGCGTCCTTTGTCGATGATGATCACCCGGTCGGCTGTTCGCTGCATCTCGTCCATCAGGTGGCTTGAGACGAATACCGTCCGTCCCTGCGCCGCGAGTGACCTCAGCATGTCGCGCATCCACAAGATGCCCTCCGTGTCGAGGCCATTGACGGGCTCGTCGAAGATGAGGATGCCCGGGTCGGCCAGCAGGGCCCCTGCGAGCGCGAGCCGTTGCCGCATGCCCAGCGAGTAGCCGCTCACCCTGCGGTCGGCGGCCTGTGACAGGCCGACCAGCTCAAGCTTTCGTCCCACCGTCTCAAGCGGGATCCCGGCGGTCCTGGCCTGCCAGGCCAAGTGTTCAGCGCCCGTGCGGAAACCTTGCACAGCGTGGGGGTCGAGAAGGCCGCCTATGCTGGCCGCCGGGTTCGGCAGGGACCGGAACGGGCGTCCCCCGATCAGGGCGCTGCCGCGGGTCGGGTGCACCAGGCCGAGGATCATCTTCATCGTCGTGGACTTGCCCGCCCCGTTGGGGCCCAGGAAACCCGTGACGAGACCAGGACGGACTGTGAACGAGAGGTCGTCCACGACAGCCCGTCTGCCATACTCCTTGGTCAGTCCGTTGACCTCGATCGTCGACCCGGCGGAGGCCGTGAGGCGACCCGGTCTGGACTGCCGCGTGGTCTGCGATGACATACCAGAAGGCTAGCTGTGTTTCCGCACGGAATCTGGCGAACTGGGGTATTCGGCATCCCCTGCCCGTTTGCTGGCCTTATTCGCGTTTGCCTGTGCTGTGACGCCAGCAAATGGCAACAAGGCCAGCAAACCGGGGATAGGGCCAGTTCTGGAGGCAGTCGCGCGTATGGTGTCGCGGTGGCATAAGCTTTCGTGGCAGCCTGGTCTCGGCAGGTTGCGCTGGTGGCTGTGGGCGCGCCTGATCCCGTGTGGCGTCTTCGCCGGGCTGGTGTTGTTCATCGCGATTTCCAAGGGGTGAGTGGCCCATAGGGCCTCGGCTCGACCCTTAGGGGTGAGTCATCTCTACCTTTGTTTGTCCCGCTAGCAGGGTGGATGCGGGCGCCTGGGTGCGGGATGCTGGGGGTTCCCATACACCTGCACGGTCCGGTAATAGGGCCATGCAGATAAAGAAAAAGATAAAGAAAGGAGCGGTATGAGAACAGCGAGGACGAGGGAGAAGATGGGGCCGGGTTCAGCCCGTTGGAGAGGCCAGAGGCGGCGTTCCATGGCCGCGCTGGTGGTGGGGTGTGCGCTGCTGGCGGGTCCGGTGGCGTCGGCTCTGCCGACCTATGCGGTGCCCCAGAAATCCGGCACCAATACCCCTACCCCGGATGAGCCAGGGGCAATACCGAAGGGGCTGGAGTCTTTTTATAGCCAGGAGGTGTCGTGGTATCCGTGCGGCGACACCGGGGGCATACAGAAAACCGACGAGCAGGGCAAGTTCTCGTGCGCGACGGTGACGGTGCCGATGGATTACAGCCAACCCGACGGCAAGACCATCCAGGTGGCGGTGAAGAAACGCGCCGCGGATGGCGAGCCCCGTGGTTCGTTGTTTATCAATCCAGGCGGGCCGGGTGGCTCCGGCATCGGCTTGGTTGAGGCGGTGGGTAAGAGTTTCTCGAAGGACTTGCTGGCCGGCTACGACGTGGTCGGTTTCGACCCACGCGGTGTCGGCTCCTCCACCCCCATCACCTGCGATGACGGCGCGGGCCAGCAGCCCGCCAAGGCCGCCCAGGGGGGCATGGGCGTCAACGACCCCCAGCCCGGCTCCCTCGTCGCCGACGTCGCCGGGGACGACCCCACCCCCTTCCGGGACGCTGAGAATCCTGCCGCCGACGGCGGAGCGGAGGCCAACGTCGGCTTCCCGACCCTGATCGAGGAGATCACCAAGGACTTCAAGCAGGAGGAGGCCAACTGCGCCGCCCACACCAAGCCGGCCGGGCTGCTCGACCATGTGGACACCGTCTCGGTGGCTCGGGATCTTGATGTCCTGCGGGCGCTGTCCGGGGACCAGAAGCTCAACTTCCTGGGCTTCTCCTACGGCACCTACCTGGGGGCCACCTACGCCGAGCTGTTCCCCGCCAACACCGGGCGGCTGGTCCTCGACGGCGCCGTCGACCCCTCCCTGTCACTGGGGGACCGGGCCTCCGGGCAGGCCCAGGGCTTCGAGACCGCACTGCGCACCTACGTTCAGCAGTGCCAGTCCGGCCAGGCCGTCCAGGAGGGCCAGAGCTGCCCCCTGACCGGTGACGCCGACGCCGGAGTCCAGCAGGTTCGCACCCTCATCTCCTCGGCTGACCAGACGCCGCTGAAGACCTCAGACCCGAACGTCACCGTGGACGGCAGCACGATCCGCAGCGTCGTTCGCCGATTCCTGTACACCTCCGAGTACTGGTCCTTCCTCACCTACGCTCTCGACCAGGCCATCACCCAGAAGGACGGCTCCTACATCCAGGTGCTCTACGGCAAGGTGACCGCCGGAGGCAGCGCCCCGACCTTCTACGCCGTCAACTGCCTGGACATCCCCGTCCAGGGCGATATGACCAGCTGGGAGAAGGAGTACCAGCAGATCCTCCAGAGCTCGCCCACCTTCGGCGCCTCCCTGGGCAACCAGGATGCGCGCTGCCAGGCCTGGGGGCACAACGGGACCCGCAAGCCCGCACCCATCCACGCCAAGGGGGCCGCCCCCATTCTGGTTGTGGGCACCACCGGTGACCCGGCCACGCCCTATGCCTGGTCCCAGGCCCTGGCCGATCAGCTCGAGTCCGGCCGGCTCCTGACCTGGGAGGGCAACGGGCACACCGCCTACGGGCGTGCGGGGGCCTGCGTCCAGAAGGCCGTCGACACCTACCTCATCAGCGGGACCGTGCCCAAGGAGGGGCTGACCTGCAAGAACGGACAGTGAAGCCGGGCCGTCCCCGCCCCGGGGGGCCTCGACGGGAACTTCTCCCCACTCCGTCTCCAGGAGGAGGCCCCCGGCGGCACGGCAGCATATGGTTCACTTCGTGACTACTGCGACCTCGCCTCGGCCTCGTATCAAGCCTCTGCTCGTGGCGCTCTCCGCGCTTCTGGTGTGCGGGGGCCTGACCGCCTGCCAGGACGACACCGATATCAAGGCAACGCCGGCAACGGCGTCGGCCTCGGCAGCGATTCCGGCCGGGCTGGAGAGCTTCTACAACCAGAAGGTCTCCTGGTACGCCTGTGACAAGAAGGGGATGGGCGAGGCGAAGTCGGGGAAGGACACCGGCTTCACCTGCGCCAAGGTCAAGGTGCCGCTGGACTACGACAACCCCGGCGGCGAGACGATCGAGATCGCGGTGAAGAAGCGGGCCGCTAGCGAGGACTCCGTCGGCTCGCTGTTCGTCAACCCGGGCGGGCCGGGAGGGTCGGGCATCGAGCTGGTTGAGAGCGCCGGTTCCTACTTCTCCAAGAACCTCACCAGCTCCTACGACGTCGTCGGCTTCGACCCGCGTGGCGTGGGCGCCTCCACGGCGGTCGACTGCCTGACCGACGCCGAGCTCGACGCCGAACGAGCCGGGGCGAACGACCCGGCGACCCCCTCGGCCGCGGCCACCCAGGAGCGGGCCCAGAAGATGGGGGAGGCCTGTGCGGCGAAGACCAGCCCCGCGGGGCTCCTGGACCACATCGACACCATCAGCGCGGCCAAGGACCTTGACATCCTGCGGGCGGTCGACGGCCAGCAGACGCTGACCTACCTGGGTTTCTCCTACGGCACCTACCTGGGGGCCACCTACGCCGAGCTGTTCCCGGCTAACACCGGGCGGCTGGTCCTCGACGGCGCCGTCGACCCCTCCCTGAGCGCCGAGGAGCTGACCCTGGGGCAGGCCAAGGGCTTCGAGGCGTCGCTTCGGGCCTACGTGCAGAGCTGCCAGAGCTCCAAGCTGGGCTGCCCCCTGAGCGGCGACGTCGACTCCGGTGTCTCCCAGATCCGCGAGCTCCTGGAGTCCACGAAGGCGGCGCCGCTGCCGACCTCCGACGACAAGCGGCCGCTGACCTACGACCTGGCCGTCTACGGGGTGCTGGGCTCGATGTACCAGACCCAGCTGTGGCCCTCCCTCACCCTGGCGCTGTCCCAGGCGATGGGCAAGATGGGCGACCCGGACGGAAGCGCGCTGCTGGCCATCGCCGACGCCGTCTCCTCCCGCCAGAGCGACGGCAGCTACTCCGGTAACGGTGCTGAGGCCCTCATGGCGGTCAACTGCCTGGACTACCCGGTCCAGGGGGACAACTCCTCCTGGGAGGAGGAGGCCAAGGCCGTCAACGAGGCCTCGCCCACCTTCGGCTCCCAGCTGCTCTACCCCGACGCCTACTGCCAGGGCTGGGGCCACACGTCGAGCCGCAAGCGCGAGAAGATCACGGCCTCCGGCGCCGCACCGATCCTCGTGGTGGGCACCACCGGCGACCCGGCCACGCCCTACGCCTGGTCCGAGGCACTGGCCGATCAGCTCGAGTCCGGTCAGCTCATGACCTGGAAGGGCGACGGACACACCGCCTACGGGCGCTCCAACGACTGCGTCAAGAAGGCCGTGGACACCTACCTGCTCAACGGGACGATGCCGGCCAAGGGACTCACCTGCTGACCACTGCCGGGCAGGCCGGCCTGACCGGTTCCCGCAGGCCATGAGATCGGCCCCGGACGACATTCACGTCGTCCGGGGCCGATTCCTCAGCGGGCAGTGGAGGGCCTGGAGGGCCCGGTGCCGCCGGGCTTCCTGGTCGCTCGCCTCACTGGCTCAGCTCACCGGCGATGGACCGTCCCATCCAGCCGGCCAGGTCGTCTCCCGTCAGTCCCTGCGAGAGCAGGAACTGGACCTTGGCGTAGGCGGCCTCCAGGGTCATGTCGCGGCTGCCGACGGCTCCGCTGCGGGCCAGTGCGTCCCCGGCCTCGTAGTGCCCCAGGAGGACCTCGGACTCGTGGCACTGGGAGGTGACGATGACGGGCGTTCCGGCATCGATCACCCGCTCGACGACGTCGGTCAGCCCCGGCTCCTGGGACGGCACGTTGCCGACTCCGAAGGCCCGCAGGATCACGGCCTCGGGCAGCGGTGTCAGCAGCGCCTCCAGGCGGGCCGCGGTGATGCCCGGGACCAGGTCGACCACGACGACGTCGTGACGGGCGTAGGGGGCGGCGTCCTTCCAGCCGACGCCCGACGACGCGCTCTGCGCCCACTGCCACGGGGCGCCAGTGGTGGCCAGAGGGGCCGCATTGGGGGACTCGAAACCGGTGAAGGCCCACGAGGAGGACTTCGTCACCCGGTTCCCGGCCAGGAGCCGATGTCCGAAGAACAGCGCCACCCCGCTCAGGCGTCCGGAGGTGGCGGCCTTGAGCGCCCCGGTGACGTTTGCGGCGGCGTCGGTTCCCAGCTCTCCGAGGGGGAGCTGGGAACCGGTGACGACGACCGGAACGCTCAGATCCGTCAGCGCATAGGACAGGGCGGCACTGGTGTAGGCCATGGTGTCGGTCCCGTGCAGGATGACGAAGGCGGTCTGCGGGTCGGCCGCGGCGTGGGCGCGCAGGTCGTCCACGATCGCCTGCCAGGACAGCGGGGTGGCGTTCGAGGAGTCGATGAGCGGGGCCAGCGAGGTCACGGACACCGAGCGTGCCAGAGGCGTGCCCGCCAGCAGCGAGTCGAGCCACCCCTCCAGATCCGCACCGGGAACGAGGCCGTGAGGGGAGTCCACCATCCCGATGGTGCCCCCGGTGTAGGTGATGTGAACGTGCATGGGCTCAGCCTCCTGCCGCTTAGCCATCGTGCGACGGGGCGGATGCGGCTTCGTCCACCTCGTCGGCGAGGACCTCGTCGAGCAGGTCGCCCCGAATGCGTCCCCGCACCGCGTACCAGCCTGCCACCATCATGACGGCGACGATGGCGAACAGGGCCAGGGTCCAGCGTCCCGCCGGGTCGGCCACGTTCGAGACGACGACGATGGTGAAGAAGGCCAGGGCCGCGTAGTTGGACCAGGGGGCCCAGGGCATCCGGTAGGCCGGGCGCACCTCCTTGCCCTCCTGCACCCGCCGCAGGAAGGCGAGGTGGGTGACGAGGATGGCGCCCCAGGTCCCGGCGATGCCGATGCCGGCCAGGTTCATGACGATGTCGAAGGCGTCACCGGGCAGGTAGGCGTTGAGGACGACGCCGAGCAGCCCCAGGGCGGAGGTGATGATGATGCCCCCGGCAGGAACCTGGTGCTTGTTGAGCCCGGCCGCCACCCGAGGAGCCTCACCGGCCACCGCCATGGAGCGCAGGGTGCGTCCGGTGGCGTACAGGCCGGCGTTGAGGGAGGACAGCGCGGCGGTGAGGACCACGACCTGGATGATGTCGCCGGCATAGGGCACACCGATCCCGGAGAAGAAGGTGACGAAGGGCGACTGGTCCTTCGAGTAGGAGGTGTAGGGCAGGACCAGAGCCAGCAGCATGACCGAGCCGACGTAGAAGACGAAGATGCGCAGAATCATCGAGTTGATCGCCTTGGGGAGGATCTTCTCGGCGTCCTTCGCCTCACCGGCGGCCACACCCACCATCTCCGTACCTCCGAAAGCGAAGACGACGCCGAGGGTGAGGGCGAAGACGATCGGGAATCCCTCGGGGAAGAAGCCTCCATTGCCCACAATGTTGTGAGCGCCCGCGGTAATGGCCTCCCCGGTTGAGGTGGTACCGGTGTGCAGCCCGAGGACAATGGCGACGATAGCGGCCACCATGAAGGACACGATGGCGGCGACCTTGATGAGTGCGAACCAGAACTCGGCCTCTCCGAACATCTTGACGTTCAACATGTTGAGAATGAAGACCAGTACGAGCGCGATGAGTGCGAAGGCCCACTGCGGTATGACCTGCAGATTCTTCCAGTAGTGGAGGTAAAGGGCCACCGCTGTGATGTCGGCCATGACGGTCACCGACCAGTCCAGGAAGAAGAACCAACCAGTGATGTAGGCGCCCTTCTCCCCGAGGAACTCGCGGGCGTAGGAGACGAATGCGCCGGAGGACGGTCTGCGGATGGCGAGCTCGCCCAGCGCGCGAACCATGAGAAATGCGAAGATGCCGCAGATGGCGTAGGCGAACACCAGACCGGCTCCGCCTTCCTTCAACCGACCGCCGGCACCCATGAAAAGACCGGTACCGATGGATCCGCCAATGGCGATCATCTGGAGATGGCGATTCTTCAATGACTTGTTGTAGCCGGCGTCGCCGCGGTCCTGGACGAGATCGCCCTGGGGCGAGTCGGTGGAGGAGTGAGAGGAATTCGGTTGAGATGACGGAGGGGTGGGGGAGGGAGTGGACGGAGAGTCGGCCATGGGGGTCCTTACGAGATCGAGATCTGTTGAATGATGAGCGGAGAATACCGGGAGCCGGCGGGCGCGGCTGAGTCGGTGGCACCTACGACGAGTGCACTCATCTCCAGGGGGCGTGCTGTATCGGCGATGTTCCAGTGCGGATTGGGGGGATCCGCGGTGAGGGAGGGGATGTCGGGCTCCGATGTTCCGCTTGCCCGCAAGATGCTGTTCACTGTGTTGAGGAACACGGTCAACAGCGTTGTGCTGGATTGCGGTGGCGGGCGTCGGAACGGTATCTTCGGCTCTGCTGCGCACGTCAGAGCGCCGCCTTAGCTCAGTCGGCAGAGCGATTCACTCGTAATGAATAGGTCGTGGGTTCGATTCCCACAGGCGGCTCGATCAGTCCCGGGAGTGCATGTCTCCCGGGGCTTTCGTGTTCCCTGCGGGTGGATTCCGAAGCTCAGTTGTGGGTTCTGGCACACCCGCCATCCTCTCTGTGCGCGCCATGTATGCGCTGCAGGCGGCGGCTTTCCGGGGGTGCTGTGTCGCAGAAATGCCGGCAACGAGGTGGTTGCGTCAGGGACTCATGGGCGGGAGGAGGGATGATTTTCTCGGCCTCATGGGGCGGTGGAGTGAGCTTCCCAGTAGTAGTCACTCTTCTCGCTGAGAGAATCCTCGACCTGCGTCTGAGCATCCTCTGGAAGGTTCTTCGTTGCGGTTCAGTCGATCTTCGGATACCTCCAGTCGGTCGAGGGAGTGAGTTGGATGGGTGTGGTTTGTATGGTCGAGCCTTGTGGGGATCTCCAATGGAGACATCAGCGCTTTCACAGTTTTCATCCCTACCTGAAGGTTGCTTGGAGGGTGTGCTCCGATGATGTCTAGTTGCGGCATTAGGTTGCTGGGCGCGATCGGTAATGCGGGCGGCGAAAAGCTGTGTTGCATTGAGAGCAATGATTGTTTAATCTAACGTTGTCCGCAGCGGGATACATGCTTGAACCCGCTCCCCCGTCAGAATGAGGAATCATGGCACAGAAGACTCAGGTCATCCTCGTCGACGATGTCGACGGGTCCGAGGCCAACCAGACCGTTACTTTCGCCCTTGACGGCGTCACCTATGAGATCGACCTGAACGATGAGCACGCAGCCGCGCTCCGTGAATCCCTCGAGGAGTGGGTCGGAAAGGCTCGCCGTACCGGTGGCCGTCGTAGTTCTGGCCGTCGTCGTTCCAGCGGTCCTTCCGACACTCAGAAGATTCGTGAGTGGGCTCGCGAGCAGGGCCTGGAGGTTTCTGAGCGTGGTCGCGTCTCCGCTGAGGTGCGCAAGGCCTACTATGAGGCCAACCCCAACAACTGAGGGCAATGCGGGTGCCGGCTCGCGTGAGTCGTCACTCTGCAGTGAGTTAATCTCGAGCTGATTGCCACCTCGCACAATGGTCCTGGTTATGCGTTGAAGCGCATAACCAGGACTGTCGTGTTTTCAATACGTGAATATGCTCGTCATGTGGTTCCTGCGGAGGTGGCGTGCCCGGTTCTAGGACCTCCAGGACCTCGCGCCGTGCCTGCGATCCTGGCAGGATAGTCCCATGGCTTACACCCTCGTACTGCTCCGCCACGGCGAGAGCGAATGGAACGCGAAGAACCTCTTCACCGGCTGGGTCGACGTCCCGCTGTCAGACAAGGGCCGCGCTGAGGCCGTCCATGGCGGTGAGCTGCTCAAGGAGGCCGGTGTCCTCCCGGAGAAGCTCTTCACCTCGATGCTCCGCCGCGCCATCATGACCGCCAACCTGTCCCTGGACGCCGCTGACCGCCACTGGATTCCGGTGGAGCGCGACTGGCGCCTCAACGAGCGCCACTACGGCGCCCTGCAGGGCAAGAACAAGAAGGAGATCCGCGACGAGTACGGGGAGGAGCAGTTCATGCAGTGGCGCCGCTCCTACGACGTGCCACCGCCGGCCATCGAGCCCGGCTCCGAGTTCTCCCAGGACACCGACCCCCGTTACGCCGGTGAGCCCATCCCCGCCACCGAGTGCCTCAAGGACGTCCTCGAGCGTCTCCTGCCCTACTGGGAGGGCACCATCGTGCCTGAGATCAAGACCGGCAAGACCGTCATGATCGCCGCCCACGGCAACTCGCTGCGCGCCATCGTCAAGCACCTGGATGACATCTCCGACGACGACATCGCCGGCGTCAACATCCCCACCGGGATCCCGCTGGTCTACGAGCTCGACGAGGAGACCCTCAAGCCGCTGAAGAAGGGCGGCCGCTACCTCGACCCCGAGGCCGAGGCCAAGATCGCTGCGGTGGCCAACCAGGGCAAGTGAGCCCACTGGTCTCCCGGATCCTGTGAATGACGCGGGCGGCGTCGAACCTGAAGGAAGGTTCGACGCCGCCCGTCTCGTCGGTGCTGATCGGCTCCGGGGCGGGGAAGCGCTCAGTGGAGCGCGTCGGCGTCCTCGGCGTCGTGCGTCTCCGGCATGGAGGCACCTGAGACGAGGTAGGCCACGCGGCTGGCCACCGACGTCGAGTGGTCGCCGAAGCGCTCCAGGAACCGGCCCATGAGGACCGCGTCGATGACCTGCTGGCGGCTCAGGTCGTGAGCCGGGTCCAGGATCATCTGGAAGGAGCGCCGGTGCAGGGCGTCGAGCTCGGAGTCGTTGGCCTGGATGACGGCGGCCAGCTCCAGGTCCCGGGACGAGATGAGGCGGGCGACGTCCTTACCGGCGCGCACAGCCAGCTCCGCCATCTCCAGGATGAGCCCCAGGACCGGCTCGGGCAGCGGCGGCTCGGGGTAACGGCCCCGGGCGATCGCCGCCACGTGACGCGCCAGGTCGCCCTGGCGCTCAAGGGTCTGGGCCATGCGCAGCGCGGACAGGACGTTGCGCAGGTCCCCGGCCACCGGCTGCTGGCGGGCCAGCAGCATGACGCATAGGTCATCGATGTCGCGCTGGAGGTCGTTGATGCGCTCGTCGGCGTCGATCACCTGCTCGGCGATGACGATGTCCCCCTGGCGCAGGGACTCCGCGGCCCGCTCGATCGCGGTGGCGACCTGGTTGGCCATGGACTCGAGATCGGAGCCCAGCTGCTTGAGCTCCTGGTTGAAGATGGCGCGCATGAGGCTGCTCCTGTTTCGGGCGGGGGCCGATGACTCGTGCCGATCGATGATGCGGCTTGACGGCGCGGCTCGACGGTGCTGCCAAGGCCGCCGCCAAGGGTGATGGTTCCAAGCACAGCAGCCTTACGACACCATCGCAAGCGGCGCGCCCAGGGGCGGAACCGGCCGGGAAGCGCCCTCGGCTCTCAACTACCCTAGAAACGTGGGTCCGATCGTCACCGTTCTTCTCGTTGCCGCCGCCGCGGCTCTCGTGGGCCTGGGGGTGGTGATCGGCGTCGTGCTGTCCCGGCGCGAGCGCAGAGCGGCCACGAGCGCCGCCGACCTCGCCGGCCTGGCCGGCACCGACACGACCGTCCCCGTCCTGGCCGCGCTGCGCTCCACAGTCGTCGTCCTGGACGATGACGATGAGGTGCTGCGCGCCTCGGCAGCGGCCTACACCTTCAACATCGTGCGTGACGACGCCGTCGTCGAGCCGACCGTGGCGGCCATGGTGAACCGGGTGCGGGCCTCGGGGCAGGCTCAGGACGCCGCCGTCACCGTGTCTCGCGGCAGAGTGCCGGGTGCGGGCCAGTTCCACCTGCAGGTGCGTGTGGCCGGCATCGGCCAGGGACGCGTCCTCATCCTCATCGAGGACCACACCGCCGCCCGCCGGGTGGAGGCCATGCGCCGCGACTTCGTCGCCAATGTCTCCCACGAGCTCAAGACCCCGGTCGGTGCGATCCAGCTGCTGGCCGAGACCGTTGAGGCGGGTGCCGACGATCCCGACTTCGTGCGCGACTACTCCGGGCGCATGCGCAAGGAGGCCCGCCGCCTGGGCATCCTGGTCCAGGAGATCATCGAGCTCACCCGCCTTCAGGAGGGAGACGCCCTGGCCGAGCCCGAGGTCGTCGACATCGACGACGTCGTGGCCGAGGCCGTGGACCGGGTCCGTGTGGAGGCTGACGGCCGTCAGATCACCCTCGTGGCCGGGGGGACCAGGGGGCTGCAGGTGCGCGGCGACGCCGCGCTCATCACCACCGCCGTGCGCAACCTGCTGGACAACGCCATCCGCTACTCCGAGCCCCGTACCCGGGTCTCAGTGGGCGTCTCGCTGGATGCGGAGGACCCCGACATCGTGCGCATCGCCGTGGTCGACCAGGGAATCGGCATCTCCAAGGAGGAGCAGGAGCGCGTCTTCGAACGCTTCTACCGCGTGGACAAGGCCCGTTCGCGGGCCACCGGCGGTACCGGGCTGGGCCTGAGCATCGTCAAGCACGTGGCTGCCGACCACGGAGGGACCGTCGAGCTGTGGTCGGCGGTGGGGCGAGGCTCCACCTTCACCCTCGTACTGCCGCGCCTGCCGGAGGGTGAGCCGGTTGAGGACGAGCCGGCCGGAGGCGGTGCCAGCAGTGCCGGCAGTGCCGCCGGTGACGCAGCCGATGGCGCCGGTGGTAACACAGCCGATGAGCCTGCGGACGAGTCGATAAGGAGCGTGTCGTGAGCCCGGCAGCGTCCTCCACGGAGCCCTCCACGGGGCCCTCCGCGGAGTTGGCCGCGGTGTCGGCCGGAGAACCGGACGCAGTGCCCTCCGGCCTGCCGGCCATACCGACGCCGGCATCGTCGGTCGGCCCGACTCGGGTCCTCCTGGTTGAAGACGAGGAGAACTTCCGCGACCCGCTCGCCTTCGGTCTGCGGCGCGACGGCTTCGAGGTGGTCGAGGCCGAGGACGGTCAGCGTGCCGTCGACATCTTCGAGTCCTCCCGGCGTCCCGGAGGAGTCGGCCCCATCGACCTGGTCCTGCTGGACCTCATGCTGCCGCGCCTGGATGGGACCGAGGTGTGCACCCGCATCCGACGGACATCCTCCGTCCCGGTCATCATGCTCAGTGCCAAGGACACCGAGCTGGACAAGATCGTCGGCCTGGAGATCGGTGCTGATGACTATGTCACCAAGCCCTACTCCTACCGGGAGCTCCTGGCCCGTCTCAAGGCCGTCCTGCGCCGCAGCCGAGCGGTGTCCCTCGAACCCGAGCAGGTTCTGGTCGCCGGCCGGGTGCGGATGGACGTGGAGCGGCACGAGGTCAGGGTCGACGACGAGCCTGTCTCCATGCCGCTGCGGGAGTTCGAGCTCCTGGAGCTCTTCCTCAGGCATCCCGGCCGGGTTCTCACTCGTCGCCAGATCATCGAGCGCCTCTGGGGACCCGATTACGAGGGAGATACGAAAACCCTGGACGTTCATGTCAAACGGCTCCGGGGAAGGGTTGAGATGGATGCCTCCAAACCGGTTCTCATCACCACCGTCAGAGGTCTTGGCTATCGTCTCGACAGTGGCCCGGAGCGTTGATCCCCCTTTCCGGAGCCAACGCATTCCCGAGCCGTCTTCGCTGTGACCGCTGTGAGATACGTCCCCGATCTTTTCGCGGAATGACCTGATAAACTAGAGGCCCGCAAACCAGTCTGGAGAGTCATCCTTATGACCTATGAAGTCGGTGAGACTGTCGTCTACCCGCACCACGGGGCCGCCCGGATCATTGATATCCGGCAGCGCAAGGTACGCGGTGAGGAGAAGACATACCTGCAGCTCGAGGTCGCCCAGGGTGACCTGACCATTCTGGTCCCCGCTGAAAGTGTCGAGCTCATCGGCGTGCGTGACGTCGTCGACGAGACCGGGCTGGAAAAGGTCTTCGAGGTGCTGCGAGCACCGCTGACCGAGGAGCCCACGAACTGGTCGCGTCGTTTCAAGGCCAACCAGGAGAAGATCGCCTCCGGAGATGTCATCAAGGTCGCCGAGGTCGTGCGGGACCTCTCCCGCCGCGACACGGACCGAGGTCTGTCCGCCGGTGAGAAGCGCATGCTGGCTAAGGCCCGTCAGATCCTCGTCTCCGAGCTGGCCCTGGCCCAGAAGACCCCGGAGGAGGAGGCCGAGTCCCGCCTGGACGAGGTCCTCGCCTCCTGAGCCGTTCAGGGCCCGTGCTCAGGCGGTGACACACACGGTAGCGTCCTGGCCCGTGAGCACCAGCCCCTCATCTCAATCATCCGCTCTACCCGGGGCCGCTCCGGGTAGGGCGGTCGCCGTTCTCACTGCGGCGGGCTCCGGCTCTCGTCTGGGAGCCAACGTTCCCAAGGCACTCGTCCCGGTGGGAGGTACTAGCCTCCTGCGGCGGGCAGCGGCCGGGCTCATCGACGCCGGGGTCGTCAACCATCTCGTCGTCACCGCTCCTGCCGACGACGTCGAGCGCTTCCGCGCAGAGCTCGCCGGACTCCTCGATGGCTCCTCAGACGGGGCACTGAACGGGACTGGGGAGACGGTGCCCACCCGGACATCATGGGTGGGAACCACGGTCGAGGTCGTCTCCGGCTCGCCGCACTCCCGGCAGGCCTCCGTGGCCCTGGGGCTGGCGGCGGCCCTGGCCGCGGTGCCGCAGGCCGACGTCGTCATCGTCCACGACGCGGCCCGGGCTCTGACGCCG
>ERZ772924.801-NODE-801-length-15095-cov-3.495745_pt1 | contig 15095 bp, 14 predicted proteins | sample MGYA00512116_ERZ772924 | MGnify/ENA primary metagenome ERZ772924 (study PRJEB29015, sample SAMEA2737920) | human oral metagenome | biome: human oral; feature: human-associated habitat; material: dental | place: China | collected 2134 ...
CCCGCAGGAGCCGCGCCGCCCTGCGCCCCGAATGCGCCCATGGCACCCATGCCGGCGTTTCCCGCCATGCCCATACCCATGAAGCCGAACGCGCCGCCCATGCCCGCCTCGTTGCCGGCGGCGGTGCGCATGGCATCTGCCGTCGCGGTGGCGAGACGGCCCGCGCGCAGGTTCGGGTCGCTCATGATGGCGCTGTCCTGGATCTCCTTGATGCGCTTCTCGTCCTCCTCGTCCGCCTTGACGCTCGACACACCGAAGGAGACGATCTCGATGCCGCGCCGTTTGCCCCACTCGTCGGACAGTTCCTCGGACAGCTCGTTGCGGATGTCCTTCGTATAGTTGATGAGCTGGGTGTAGCGGATGCCCTTGGCGGCGATTCGCCCGAACGTGGGCTGCAGAGCGGTGAGGAGCTCACTTTTGAGCTGTGAGTCGATCTCACTGCGCTCGTACACGCCCTCGACGTTGCCGCAGACGTTCGTGTAGAAGAGGATCGGATTCGTGATGCGGTAGCTGTACTCGCCGAAGCAGCGGATGTTGACGTTCAGCATGTACTGGCCGATCATGGTCTCAAACTGGATGGACTGCGCCGTCCCGTACTTGTTGCCCATGATTTCTTTCGTATTGAAATAGTAGATGCGCTGATCCTTCGGTGCGTCGCCGCCGAACGTGAAACGCTTTCCGATATTCTTGAACACGGACACGAGGTCGTTCGCGAGGTCACCGCCAAAGACCGTCGGCTCGGTGGAGCTGTCGTACGTGAATGCGCCAGGCTCGGCACAGATCTCGACGACCTTACCCTGCTCGACGATGATCATGCACTGTCCTTCGTTGACGGCGATGACGGAGCCGCTGCTGATGATGTTGTCCGTTGCGCTCGTGTTCGAGCTGCGGCCGCTGACGCGCTTCTGTCCCTTTGCGACGAGGGAGTCCTTGTCGAGGCTGTCGCAGTAGAAGTATTCTTTCCACTGATCGGCAAGAACGCCGCCCACAGAGCCGACTGCTGCCTGGATGAGACCCATAATTATTCCTCCTCTGTAGAATAAACAAGAGTGTTCTGAAAGTTCTTCTCTATTGTAACATATCATGAAAAAAAGCGTACTGTCATAAATGACAGGTTTTGCAAAAAAATTTGAAAAATATGGGGCGCATACGATCAAGTACGCGTCCCATATTTACTCGGCACTCCCGGTATATCCGCGTTCGGTTGCCTCAACGGCAAGTCCGACGATGGTCTTGTAGCCCGTCTTGGAGAGCATGTTGCTGACATGGAAGTGGACGGTGCGCTTCGTAATCCCCAGCGCATCGGCGATCTCATCGTATGTCTTGTTGTGGCAGATCTGCTGCAGAATGGCGAACTCACGCTTCGTCAGCGGGATGTCCGCATTGCCGAAGTTGTATGTGCCGTGCAGGTCCGGGAAGATTTTTTTCCCGCGCATGGTTGCACGGATGCAGGCGGCGAATGCCTCCCCCGAGGACTCCTTGTAGATAAAGCTGTCCGCACCCGCTTCCTTTGCCCGGGTGAGGAAGGAGACCTCCTGCATGCCCGTCATGAGGACGATGCGCAGCTCCGGGAAACGCGCCTTGAGGCGCGCACAGATCTGTATGCCGCTCGTGCGCCCCTCCATGCAGATGTCCATGAGTACGAGATCGGGCATGAGGCGTGCGCACGCCTCCTCCACGAGCTCTGAGAGGAGGAGGCTGCCGACCACATCCATGTCGTCGAGGGGGGTAAAGATCTGCTCCAATCCTTCGAGCAGAATTTTTTGATCGTCCACGAGAAGAAGTTTAATCATCCCTGTTTCTCCCCTATCTGTGCGTCGAGTTCAAAATGTGGCGAGGGGGTGATGAGAAGACGTCCGCCAAGCTCATTCACGCGGCGCATCATACCCGCGAGTCCGCCGCCGGGATGCAGCTCTGTGCAGCCGATGCCATTGTCGCGGATACGCAGCCGCCGCTCGGTGAGCGTGATGTGAACTGCGTTTGCGCGTCCGTGACAGACGGCGTTGCTCAGCGCCTCGCGCGTAATGGCGGCAAAGGTACGTGCGCGCCGCAGATTGTGCGGCAGGCTGCCTGTGATCGTGAGCCGTATGCCGAGCCGTCGGTAGGTGTCCGTCATATCGGCGAGCAGTGTTGCAGGGTGCGGCTCCTGCGCGAGCGGAACGGACTCCAAGAGGCTGTCAATGCGCACAATCGTGCGGAGCGCGTCCTTTGGCGCGGGGCTCGCGAGCAGCTGCTGGAGCATACTGATGCGCTGACCGAGGACATCGTGTACGCGTGAGGTGATCTCCTGCAGCGTTCGGCTGCGCTCCGTACGCTCGAGGTTTTGAAGGAGCTCCTTCTGGGCGCTGAGCGTAGTGCTGAGCTCCTCATTCTTCTCTCTGAGTTCCTGCGTGACGGCGTCCAGCTCCGTAACGCAGGAGGCGGTCAGCTGCCAGCCCGGGAGCGCACCCAGCAGCTGGACGCGCTGCACGATCCACACGTCGCCCGCAGTAAAGCGAAAGAGGACGGTGTTCTCGCGCTGCCGCTTTTCTGCGACAGCGGGCGCGTCAAACGCTGTGAGATCCTGCCAGAATACGGAGGCGTTCCGATACTGCCGCCCGAAGAGGCGCTCCATGAAGTGCAGCATGGCGATGTTGACGAGTACGGCAGCGTGATCCTCGCGGGCAAAGAGAATCCCCACGGGCAGGAGGTCGAGTCCCGTGCGGATGGAAGAGATCGTCACCGTGTGCGTCCTGCGCGCACGCGCGCGCATGGCAAGCAGCACAAGCCGCACGCCGAGCAGGAGAAGGACGAGAGCAGCGTTCATCGGGAGAAAGTCGTCCATCATCGGCAGTGAGCAGAGACCCGCAAACGCGAGCAGGAGTGCAGAGAGAAGCCTGCGCTCGCAGGCAGTGAGCCCGACGACGAGAGCAAGGAGCCCCGCTGTCCACCGCTCGGCTGCGAGCCAGCCGAGCGGCGACAGCCCTGCAAAGAAGAGCTTCCATGCACCGCCGAGTAGCAGCGTTGTGAGGAGGATGACGGCGAGTGCCGCCGTCTCCGGCAGCAGGTGGCAGATCCGGCGGCGCGAGAGATGGGTGAACGCCCAACAGAGTGCCGCACTCTGGGCGATGAGGACAAAGCCGGCAAGCAGCACAAGGATGAGAATTTCCCCATAGCCGTACAAGGTCAGCCGTTCCATGTTGTACCCCTCCGCTCCCCGTCCTGTGTGCTGCGGTGCTCCTCTGCAGCGTGTGCGGCTCTGCCGCCTTTTCCTTCCTGCATCGCGGCGGCGGAACGGATGGTCAGCGCGTGTGCATAACCGCGATCCTCTGTGGTGACGTCTGTGCCGTGTTCCTCTTGCCACGCTGCCGCCCACGGGGCAATCCAGTCGGCATCCCCCAGCAGGAAGATGACGGTGTCGTCCGTGAAGCGGCAGAAGACGTGCTCTGTTCCTGCGGCAGCCGCACACGTCAGCAGCTCCGCGAATGCGTCGAAGAGTGCGAGTACGGTCTCCGCATGTAGCAGCTCCGCCTGCGCCCACTCCACACCGACATGCAGACCGAGGGGGCGCAGGTAGGCGCAGATCTCCGAGACTGCCATCGCGAGCTCATCAGCGCGCACAGTGCCGTCCTCCTGCCCTTTGAGGAAGAGAACACAGCGCTTTTTCAGATAGGAGGAGAGCAGATTGAGCCGCCGGATGAGCCGCATGACCTCCTCCTCGTCCTGCGTTTCCATCAGCGCCTCGCGAAAGCGGCGCAGGAGCGGACGTTTGGCGGCAAGGATCGCCTCCAGTTCCTCGGAGAGCCTCCGCCGGAGCGTCAGGGCGAGCAACTTCCTGCGGATCGTGTGCTCCGCGCGCAGGAGGGTGTGGGCGCGCTCCAGCGCGTCACGCGTGAGGGCAAGCTGCCGCTGCCGCTCGTGCAGGAGCCGCAGATCCTCCTGCCAGAGGAGAGCGCCGCCGTGGAGCTCCATGCGCGAGGTGCGCGTATCGCGTGCCGCCTCGTCGAGCCGCAGAGCCGAGGCAAAGACGGGAGTCCCCGCCGCGTTCACGAGCTGCATAGCGAGCTGCGCGTGTATGAAGAATGTTTCGTGCAGACGGTTCGACGGCATCAGTCCTGTGTGCAGACAGATTTCGGGGAGCGCGAGGAAGAAGAGTGCCGTCACTGCGGTCAGCTCCGGCCACTGCACCCACGCCACATACTGATAGGCAATGGAGTACGTGATAAAGAGCACAAAGAAGACAAACGGGAGCAGCATCACGGGGCGCAGCACCTGCTGCCGCTTTGCCTTTTCGAGGAGGAGGAGTGCCGCGAGGATCTCGCCGAACCAGAGCGTCCAGTAGACATACGCGCCCCATGCGAGATGTTCCTGCCACTCCTGCAGAACGTTGTCCCATGTGAACGCAAAGAACTGTTGGTGGGAGTCGTTGCAGAGGATGAGCGCGGCGAGCAGGAGGTTGATTCCGAATACCGCCTTCAGCCACGGCGGCATCCTGCGGTTGAGCGCGTCCTCGTCCGCGCTCCACGCGATCCAGAGGAGTGCGACCGAGAGCCCCGCGCGGAACACGTAGAAGAGATACCAGAGCATGCGCTCCAATGTACTGTCGTGCAAGAATGTGAGGATTTTCGCCATACGCGTCAGCTCCCAGAGGAGCAGCATGGCGACGAGGAGGAGAACGGCACGGCGCGCCCCGTGATGGAGCACACGGCGGTAAATGTACGCGCCCCAGATGACGGTGAGCGGCAGCATCAGTACGAGAACCATAAACCTCTCGTGCGCCTCTGCAGGCATGAACGCAGGCCGCTCCATGATCTGTGCGTGATAGCGCGTGTTCACCGTGCGGAGGACGTGCGGGAAATCGGGCGGCACCGCGTGGCCGGCAGCGGCAGACGGGGGGAGCGGCGGATAACCTGCGGCACCCAGCTCCCCCGGAAGCGCCTCCGAGAATGTGATGGGGGTGCGCGAGAGCACGCCCTTTGTCAGTGTGAGCGTCCCCTCGGCGGGCTCGATAATCCGCAGGCGTGCGCCGCGCCGAATAAGGCGCTCCGCCTCATGGGCAAAGAGGACGTAGACATCGTTTGCTCCCGCATTTGCCAGAATGCCCCACGTCCCGCGGTGCATTGCGTAAAAACGCAGCCGTCCCTCTGCCTTCATCCGTGCGAGACGTGCAAATGCCGTATCCTGATCGCCGGAGCTCCCCTGCACCAGTGCCAGAAAGAAGATCTCGCGCTCCGGCGACTGCTCGGGCAGGGCGATCGTGACGCCCTCCCTGAGATCCGCCCACCCCTTTACGGGGACAGGCGCATCTGTGTGCACAGCGAGCACCACCGTCGCCCTGTAATGCGGGTACCAGTAAAGCTCCTCCGCCGCCCCGCGCAGGAATTGTTCCGCCTGAAAATCATAGACCTCGACCGCATCCACGCGGCGATCCAGAAACAGCTCGAGCTGATTTCGCGTATATCCCTGCGCCTCGATCGGCACATCGGCGGTGCTTTGCAGGATGGTCCCATAGGCCGTGCCGTAGTTGCGGTCGTAGGCGAGCGAGAGTGCCGATGTAGAGGCGGGGATGAGGAGAACGCAGAGGAGTGCGATCAGTCCACAGGCGAGGAACTGTGCCCTATGCAACCGCTTCATCGCCACCCCTCCCAATATACATATTTGAATCTGTATCATTTCGATGGAAATGTAAGAGATTCCTTGAGAAAAAAGTCCTAGTTACAGAAATTCTAGAAGAATTTATTTTTCCTATCGGATTGGTATCTTTTATGATAAAATAAAATCAGTTTGATTCATGTGTGAATGATCTGTGAAGATGTGGATCGGATGGGAGGATTTTTGTGCGACGAATCGATCGACTCGTACCCATTATGCTGCTCTGTGCACCACTTTCCTGTGCTGCGGCAGAGACGGCGACCGCCGTCGAAGAGAGACCCGCCGCGCAGGAAGAGACCGCAGACGCCGCCCCTGCCGCTCAAGCATCTGCAGCCGAAAAATTGCCGCGCATCGAATTCTGGGGCGACTACCGCTGGCTCTACGGCAAGGCGCACATGGAACTGCCGTCCGTGGGGAAGAAGCAGGATGTGTACCTCTCCACGCGCCGCTTCCGCATTGCTCCGACCATTCATCTCGGGGAAGGGTGGAGCGTCAGCGGCATGCTCGAGGATATGCGCTATGACAAGGACACAATCGCGGGCGCACATCGGAATGACCATCACCTCTACCTCTCGCGTCTCTACGTTGAGCACGAGAACGCACACGGGGTGCGCATTCGCGCGGGCAGATTCATCTTTACGCCGATCGCGGGCAATGTCTTTGACAAGCGCGTCGAGGGCGTGCGCTGGCGTCACGGTGACAAGAGTGTCGGCATGACCTCCATCTTCTACGGGCGCACCGTCGGACCGACGGGCAGCAAGCGGCGGCGCGGCGTCATCCTCGGCTATGAGCGGAACTGGACGAAGTGGATGGGCGGCGTGTTCGGCTACGATCTGCGCACGGAATCCCCTGCCGTTACGGTGGCGGAGGCACGGAGAAATCCGCTCGCCGTACATAACGGAATCGATCATCAGCGTGTCCTCGAACTCTTCGCAGGCTATCGCTTTGACCGTCACCGCAGCTTCGAGTTCGAGTATCTACACGGGCGCGCGCACCGATCTCGACCGCTATGCGGACGTGGGGCACGGCTGTGTGGCGACGCTGCGCCTGCGCCCCTCGCCCGATGTGGAGCGAGCGGGCGACTACGGCGCGTGGATCGCGTACTATCACCAGCCGCGTGCGACCTACCTCCATCACACGATGGACGGCGATCCGCATTTCTTCGGACGTGCGGGTTTTCGTGGCTGGGGCGCGCGTGCCGACATCGTGCTTACACGCGGCGTCGCGCTTGCCGTTGAGGGATTCGATCTGCGCCCCGCCCGCTCCGGCGCGCCGTTCTTTATGGGGCGTACGTATGACGGCGCACGGCAGAAGGTGCTCGGGATGAGTTTGACGGCGTACTTTTGAAAAATTGTTTACGCTGTACTGGAAAATTGATATAATGGATATATAAAACAAAAAGAGGGAGGTGATCCTATGGCAACCGTATCCGCACAGATCCGCATTGATGCCGACGTCAAGGCGCAGTCGATGGCACTCTTCCAGAACCTCGGGCTCGATCTCTCCACCGCCGTCAACGTATTCCTGCGCCAGTGCCTCATCCATCGCGGGCTGCCGTTCTCTGTGAAGGAATCGGAGGCGACACGTCCGCTGCATCATGCCGATCTCAGTGAGGCAGAACTCGAACGCGAACTGGAAAAAGGGCTGGAAGACCTTGCGGCGGGCAGAGTCCGTCCGGCGGAGGAAGTTTTTGCGGAGATTATGGAGGGACATCATGCAGTATCGGGTTGATGTTTCATCTCAGGCGGCGGCAGACCTTAGAAATCTTTTTCGATATATTTCGGATGTTTTGCGGGCACCGGAGAATGCATATGCGCAGCTTGCGCGGCTTGGGAAACAGATCGGCAGTCTCGCAGAACTGCCGATGCGATTTCGCGCATATCCGAAAAACTTTGCGGGATACCCACAAGTCCGCATTATGCCGGTGGATCATTTCGAGGTGTTCTACACGGTAGACACAGGGCAGGAAACCGTTACCATCCTTCGTGTCATCTATGGCGGACGAGATATTGATCGTGCATTTATGGAATAGAAAAACACAGGAACAGGTGTGCAATGCAGTATTTGCTTTGCACACCTGTTCCTGTGTTCAGCCACTATTCCATCGGATACGCCGCAGTAAAGAGGCGCGGTGCATCCTGTCGTGCAATCGTGAGGGTGAATGCACCCGCTGCGTAGGAGGCGAGCACGGAGTCCGGGTAGTAGATCACGAGACTCCCGTCCGCTGCCATGTACCAGCAGAACGACGTAAGCCCCTTCTCTGACGGATGCTGCATGAGCAGCGCCTCCATCACACCGTGCGGAAAATCTCGCTCCACTGCTGCGGGATACTGCGTTTGGAATGCCGCTTCGAGTGCGGCGATCAGGAGCGTTCGGTTTGTGACGATCTCATCGAGCGCGATTTGCCGCCCCGTTTTCCGATCAAAGGTATACGCATCGACATGGGGGATGGGATGTGCGCCGCCCGCATACGATGACCCCTCCATAAAGAACGAGACGAGCTGCTCATCCACCCGTCCCCACCGCGAGATCGGCGTGATGTCGCTGTAATAGAAGGGGAGCTCGTACCCGTCCCTGCGCGCTTCCTCGCTGGCGGTACGGATCGAGCTGTGCCATGCGCCCATGCTCTGCTCTGCAGACCACTCTCTAAATGCCTTTGCCAGCGGTGAGCTGTCATCATCCACGAGCGCAATCTCGGGATAGACGGCGCGGTAAGCCTTGACCTCGTTTGTGTCGTAAACCGTCAGGACATGATCCTCGACAGTGAGCCACGAGACAGGGGGTTCTACGGAGCGTGACCAGTCCCGCGCCGCCCTGTCCTGCACGTCCGCTAGGGACTGCGGCGGCCGTGTGTGCTTCTCCGTTCGGTCATTCAGGACACCTTCTGCCGCCGAGAGAGGCGCACAGAGGAGGAGCGTGGACAGGAGGGCGGATAGAAACGTTTTGGTATGCATGGTTGTTCCTCCCTTCATAGGTGTGCTTCCTTTACTTCTCGTGCAGCCAGATGGAGCGGATGCCGGGGCTGTGCTCGGCGCAGATGTAGAATGCGAGCTGTGCCGTTTCCCCGTCGTAGAAGTAGCCGCAGACTGGCGGGGCGTTGTTGCTGCACTTGGGCTTCGGCAGGTAGCCGTACGCCTCCTCAAGATCCTCCGCCGTGCTGTCCAGATGGATGCCGCGCGGTGTCTCAAGGCTCTGCGCCTCCTCGGACGGCTCCGTGTTGTACTCGTTTACGTCGTTCACGCCGAGCCGCACTGCGGTGACGTGCCAGCCCCTATCAGTGCTGCGGTACGTCACGAGGAGTGACGCGCCGTAGTCGATGACGTGCATGCCGACATCCTCGCCGTTCCACACATCCACGCCGTCCGCGACATGATTGCCCTTGCCGTAGAGCTCCTCGACCTCGGCACGCGTATCGCCGATGCGGATGCCGCCGAGCGCCATATCCTCACCCGTGATCTCTGCTGAAGAGAGGGATGCGGGGAGGAGGAGAAGCGTGAGGAGGACGGTAGAGAGGAATGATCGGATCCTCATGGGGGATCACCTCCGTACAGTAGTTTTTACAGGTCGATGCGGTAGATGTGGTCGAAGGCGGTGAAGTAGAGGCGGTTCGCGTCATCGGTCGTCACGTTGCCGGGCGAGAGGCTCTTGCCGCTTGGCTGCAGATCGATGTCGCCGACGTATTTGCCGTCCTTCTTGTTGAAGAGACGTAGGAAGCCGTTGCCGAAGAAGACGACGTAGTCTTTCGTTGCAATCGACTGGCGCTCAGCGACCTTGCGTTTCTGCGCATCCGCAGGGATGTCCGTATTCACCTCGAAGGTGCGGACGAGCTTGCCGTCGGGTGCGTGCATGTGGAGCGGCTCCGTCCAGTTATCCTTGCCGCCGTGCGTGGCGAGCGTCGTGATGTAGAAGCCGTCCGCATCCGCAGCGACGAGCGTGGCGTTCGTCTCATAGTCCGGGGATTTCGAGTCTTTGCCGAGCTCTTTATAGACCTTCTCGGAAAGCGCGGTCTTCAGATCCTTTACGCCCTCCTTGGAGATCGCGCCGAACAGGACATCTCTCGAGGCGAACTGGCCGCTGATGTAGGCGTCCTTGCCGCCGTAGATGGCGTAGACGCGGCTAACCTCGACGCCGCTGGCTGCGGTGAAGCTCGTCGCCGCCTTGCCGTCATAGCAGCCAACCGTCCCCTTGCCGTCGAGGATGTAGTAGATGTTCGTGCCGTCCGAGGAGACGGGCATGTCTTCGGCTGTGCCGAGATCCTCGACGCCGGTGATCGCGCCGTCCTTCAGCGCGAATTTTTGCAGATGCGCCTTCTTGTCCGCCCCATAGCCGATGCCGTAGATGGCATCCTTCGTCACGGCGAGGGTGGTGCCGGAGATGAACTTCGGCAGCTCTGCGCCTGTGTACTCGTAGAGCGGCACGTCCTTGTCGCCGAGTTTGAAGTGCGCGGCGGCTTCCTTCGGAGCGGCGGGGCCGTTGTCCGCCGCTCCTTTGCTGCCGATGCCTCCGCCGTCGCCGCAGCCCGCAAAGAGGGCGCCTGCACAGACGAGTGCTGCTGCTGCCGCAAGTACGGATTTCCATTTCTTCATGATTCTTCCTCCTTTGTCTTTGTTTGCGCTTATGAGAATCTGATTGCTTTTATCTTAGCATAAAGATAAAAGCTTGTGACCTGTCATAAATGACAGGTTTTTGAAAAACTTTGCAAAAGAAGCGCAGAGTAAATGTACTGTCATAGATGAGAGACCGGCAAAAAAAGTGGCTCTTTGTCAAATGTTGTGGAGAAATATTAAAAAACTTCAGGCTGTCTTTGTTCGTCGACTTTGCCGTGCTTCGTTATTGAGCATATAGAGGATGCGACGACGGAAGTTTTCAAAGTTCCGAAATCCATAGCACACACGTTTTAGGACTTTAATCGTGTTGTTGCACCCTTCCGTAAATCCGTTATTGTAACCTGTGCGAATACCGTTCCAGATTTCTTCTTTCCATTCTTCCAATGTTTTCAGGACACGCCTAAAGGGAGCGATGCCGGCAGCAAGAACGTGTTCCTTAAATCGCCGCAGCCGTTCCTTAAAGTCTGCGCGATCGATGCTGTCAAAGAGGCTGCAGTATTCTTCTTTCAGTGCATGGGCATGGGTTAGTTTTTCGGAAAACGAAAACATACGCGACAGATTGGTATGTTCCTTTGATGTAAGTTTTTGTTCCCGCTTGAGCAGCGTACGGCGTGCATTCTTAAACCACTTTCGCTGTGACGGATCAAGCCCCGCCTGAACTTCTTTGCGGATGCTGTCAAGGGCGTCATTGGCAAGTCGGACAGCATGAAACTTGTCGGCCGCTATTTGCGCATTGGGCAGACACTCTTCGACAAGTTTGCGAAAGAACGGGGACAGGTCTATGCTGACCAGTTTGACATTCGCGCGGTCTGCAAGTGGATAATTTCGGATTTTATCGTAGAGTGTGGCCGCACTGCGATCGTCGATGATGTCACAGCATTTGCGATGCTGCAAATCGTTGACCACAACTTGAAATTTTGCACCGGCATTTCCGCGAAACTCATCAAGCGAAATGACGGCACTCAAGGACGGCTCGGTTGCTGTATCTTCCTTCGCAGCACGCGCGGAACGCGCAAAGTGACGCATGACCGTTGTTGTGGAAATACCGTGCCTGTGCGCAATGAGGGATGAAGGAACGGGATCAGCAAGTTCTTGAACGATGTGTTCAATCTCGCTGCAAGGTGTGTGCTGATAGCGTTCAATGAATGAATTGTTCTCGGAAAAAGTTTTCCCACAGTCTTGGCAGCGATACCGGCGCCGTTTGTAGATATACGTTATTTCTGCGGAGAATCCGCATAAGTTCTGTTTTCGATAATCATGAACATAGGTGTATGGCGATCCGCAGAAAGGACAGTCATGATGTTTGCGCGGAAGATGAAATTCGAGGCAGTCAGCCGCTACGAATTTCTTGCAGGACTCCGGCAGTTTTAATAAAAACATGGTAAAATCTTCACACATGGCGATAACTCCTATCTCTGTTTACTTTGGTCGGTTACAGTATAGCGGAAAATCGCCATGAAAAAAAGGATGGACAGCCGCAATTACGGTTGTCCATCCTTTTCTTCATGAAATCGCGTTTATCGGAAATAGATATGCACCAGTATATCCAAAACTACCAGGATTGGAATGATGTACGCAACCATTCCGATCATCTCAAAGCGGTTTGTCTGCTTATACAGCAGCTTCTTCTGCCATTTCTGCGCCTCCATAGACATGTGCTCAAAATTCTTCGCCGTCAGTGCAAACATATCGCGGCAACCGCTTTCCACATTTTGAAGCGTCACTGTCTGCGCTTCCTGAAGGTGATCGGCTTCGGCCGAAAGGACAGCGGTGATCTCCTTCAGACGAGAGCCGTATGTTTGCAGCTTCTCACGTTCTTCCTGCAAGGCGGTCGCCGCCTCTTGCAGCTGGTGCAGAACGCTGGTCATATAATGCAGCATCGGCAGCAGTTCTTCCGTCTGTGATTTCGCATCAGACGGTTCGCTTGTCTGCGCACCGGGTTCATCTTCCTGCGTTGCCTCATATTCATCAATTTCTGTCACGGTATCATTCCCCTTTCAACAGGACAATCACATTTTCAGTTCAGGGTGTCCATGTTTGTCGTTATAGGTCTTGCTGCACTTTGCACAGAGCCAAAACGGGCCGTTCTTCCCATTGAGACGACGCAAGACAGTGCGGCATAACGGGCAATGCTCAATGATCGGGCCCTTGTCGTCCTCATAGAACATTTTTCGCCCGTCTTCCGGAAGCACACACGCCTCATCGCTACAAATATAGAAATGCTTCTGCAGCTTCGGCGAAAATTTCTTGAGTAGTGTACCTTTGCCGCAGATCGGGCAGGACACAGCATCCTCTGATTCCGCAAGAGGAAATTCGCGTGCCTCGGCAAAGCGGATGTTGTCGTTGACCACATCGATGATTTCATCGATGTACGCGGTCATCGTTTTCTTGCCGGCCGCTATTTCGGATAGGGAAAACTCCATTTCTGCCGTTGCATCCGGCAGCGTGAGTGACGGAGCGACGTTTTCGATGAGTTTGATCCCAAAATCAGTGGGGATCAGCTCTTTTTTCTTTTTCGTAAGACACGCCTCAATCGGCTTTCCCTTGTTTTCGGTCGCAAGCAGCTCTGCAATGATGGTGTCCCGTGTCGCCGGTGTACCGATCCCCTTTGTTTCTTTCAGCTTTTCGCGGTTCGGATTGTCCGCAGCAACGAAACGCCAGATATTTGTCATCGCCGCAATGAGCGTTCCCTCTGTAAAGCGTTTTGGCGGGGTCGTTTTCTTCTCTGCGATACTTGTTCCCTGTTTTCCGATTACATCGCCTACAGAGAGTGTAGGGACGCTCAAAACGGGTTCTTTGGCGTCCTGATCTTCCTTTTCAACGGCGCGAAAGCCGAGTTCAAGTATTTCACGCCCGCTGCCAACGAATATCTCATCGCCAACGGAGAACTTAAAACTGGTTTTCTCAAAGACGTAGGGCTTGTAAAATTGGACAATATACCGCTTGGCAATCATGTCGAAGATATTTTGCTCGTTCTCTGTAAGGTTGGCCGGCTTTTCGCCCGTTGGGATAATTGCGTGATGTGCCGTGATTTTTGCATCGTCAAAGGCTTTTCCGGAAATACCGGGGTCTGCTGCGTCAGTCATTGACACAAGCGCATTGCCGGCTGCCAGCATAGCGATGATCTTGTCGGCGTCTCCGTGCTGTGACGCCGGAATGTAATTGCAGTCTGATCGCGGGTAGGACACAATCTTTTTCTCGTATAGGCTCTGCACCGTATCTAAGGTGTCTTTCGGCGAGAGTCCATAGACATTGTTCGCCTCAATTTGCAGTGTATCTAGGGAAAACGGCAGCGGGGGTTGCTGCGTCACCGTCTTTTTTTCAACATCAGAAACAACAACATCATCCGTATGGTCGATCTTCAATTTCATCGCCTGAAGCAGCTTCTTATCGAGCACGCGCCCCTCTTCATCCGTTGAAATTGTGGCAGACGGTGTATATTTTGCTGTAAATGATATGCCGTCTTTTTCAAACGTCCCCGTCAATTCATAGAATTTCCGGGACTTGAACTGTTGAATCTCTTTTTCACGCTGCACAACGAGCGCAAGCGTCGGAATCTTGACGCGGCCAATGCGGAATACTGTAGTATAGCCGTATTTTCGCGCATTGACTGTATATGCACGGGATAAATTCATGCCGATCAGCCAATCCGCGCGGCTTCGGGCAAGCCCTGCGTGATACAGACCTTCAAAGTCTCTGTTGTCCCGTATATCTGTAAAGGCTCGTTTCAGACTCTCGTCATCCTTTGCATTGATGAGAAGACGCCGAACTTCGCCTTTGAAATTGCAGTAGTCCAGTATCTCATCGATCAGAAGCTGTCCCTCCCGATCCGGATCACCTGCATGGATCACAACATCCGCATCTTTCAAGAGCTTTGTCACAATGTCAAATTGCTTGGCGGTGTTCGCGGCCGGCTTTGTAATCCACCGTTGCGGTATGATGGGATAGTTCGACCAGACTTTATATTCCTCGCCGTACATTTCCGGTGTTCCTTGCATGAGGATATGACCGATTGCCCATGTGACGGCGGTGTCCCCATTTCGGATATATCCGGTTTCTTTCTTACAGTCATCCTTCCACAGGTATGCTGCAAGAGTTCTTCCAATATCCGGCTTTTCGGCGATGTAGAGAGTCTTCATAGGGACATCCTTTCTATTTACATTTTACCTGATATATGTTAATATCTCTATAAAAGGAGGTGGGTGCGTGGATATAACCCCTTTTGCCTGTGTGCTGCGAAGTCTGCGCAAGGAGCGCGGTCTGACACAGACACAGCTTGCAAAAGCGGTCGGTTTGTCACAGCGGCAAATCTCGTTGCTCGAATCCGGAAAGGAAATCCCGCGTGTAGATACGGTCAATCGACTGCGGATGTACTTTGAACTGGGAGAAGACAAGTGGCATTGTCTGTTGGAACAGGAGAAGGAGCGGATCGCACAGGCCGCTCCTCCAGATACAATTGGTCGTCGTGTACGCGTCATGCGGACGTATTTCAAGCAATCTCAGAGCGAGTTTGCAAAGGAACTCGGCATCAGCCAGTCCGCAATGTCGGCGATCGAGAAGGAACTTTCCACGCCGTCCTACGAAGTGATCTGCGCACTCGGCAGGATGGGGTTTCATCTGAACTGGATTCTCTATGGGGAATCCGACTCGCTGCCCCCACGTGCCGTACTGGATCATGTTGCCGGAAGCCATGAGCTGCAAAAGATCGACAAAATGCTTGAGACGTTGCCGCCAGGTAAACTCACTGCTGTGCGGAAAGCAATGGAACTGCTGTTAAGGAGTTGAGGTCATGAAGTCAAAAATTTTGCTCGTTATGCTCGTCCTGATTTCTCTGCTCGCTGCCGGATGCAACGAGCA
>ERZ772924.802-NODE-802-length-15095-cov-3.480918_pt1 | contig 15095 bp, 18 predicted proteins | sample MGYA00512116_ERZ772924 | MGnify/ENA primary metagenome ERZ772924 (study PRJEB29015, sample SAMEA2737920) | human oral metagenome | biome: human oral; feature: human-associated habitat; material: dental | place: China | collected 2134 ...
GAAACCATGCTCATTACCTTATGGGCAAAAGCTGAGGAACGCCACTACAATCCGCCTTTTCTAGTAGATAAGAAAGCTGAAGAGATGATTCCTCAGATAGATTATGACTTCTCCAAGTTCAGCCGATCCAAATTCAGCCAAGCGGGGGTCTGTCTCAGGGCAAGTCTTATAGATAAGGAAGCTCAAGCCTTCCTCTCTACCCATCCCGATGCGGTAGTAATACAGTTGGGCGCTGGCTTAGACGCTCGTTATGAACGCTTGGGAAGCCCTACACTAACACATTGGTACGAATTGGACTTACCTGAGGTGATTGAATTGCGTAAAAAGTTCTTCAAGGAGAATGATAGGCGTACCTTTATCCCTCTTTCCCTCTTTGATTACCAATGGATTGAGACCATAAAGGCACATCAGAAGCCTATTCTTATCATTGTAGAGGGGGTACTGATGTACTTTGAGCGCACAGAAGTGAAGGCTTTCTTTGAGAGCCTTTGCCAAAAGTGCGAGAAAGCTACCCTCCTTTTTGACATGTTGGCTTATAGTCTTGTGGGGCATGCCAAAAATCACGATTCTCTCGGCTCTATGGACAAGAAGCAGCGCCCCGAATTTAGATGGAGCGAACTGGATAGCCATACCTTGGAGCAGTGGCACCCTCATATCCATATTGGTCAAGAGTACTATATGAGTGACTACAACCGCGGACGCTATCCCTTTATCTTTAGAATACTCTATAAGTTTCCTTATTTCTATAAGCGGTTTAACCAAAGAGTCGTTAAGGCAGTGATAAGTGAAAAATGAAAAGTGAAGAGTGAAAAAAGAGGCTATCCCAAAGGTTAGCCTCTTTTTATAGCTTATTCTACTATTGTGTCTATTTTATCGCAATAAAGCATCTAATTGTGCTTGAGTGATTCTCTTATATACAACTATTTTTCTTATAGCTTTATTTACAGTAGTCATTGTTAAGTTATCTCCTACTATAGAAATAAAATGTCTTTTTCCCTCCACTTCTATAGTAGTATCACTTGAAACAGTAAAATTCTTTACTTTTATTTCAGATACACATCCTATAGGCTTTTGTTCAAAATCATAATATAATATTTGGTGGTGCTTCAAAAAGTATGATGCAACTTTAGATGTACCCATAATTGATATAAAAGAAAGCTAAAGCAAAGGCCTTTAGATGATTTATTTGTTTCTTAGAAAAACAACAAGTCTTGCGAAAAGCTCGTTTTATTCTATGTCTCAATTTACAGTTATTCCCCTCTATCCCAACAGTATACGCTTTTCCTATTAGATGCTTATCCTCTTTAAAAGTTGTTTTAAAGCTTTTCCAATCATCAGTTGCTATAGAATCATAGGTAATATTTAGTTTTTTAAGTTGCTTTCTTAACTTTTTAGCTGTTCCTAGATCTCTTTTACCCCAAACATAAGTTATAATTTCCCGTGTTTCTCTGTCATAAGCATATATAAGCCACTGTTTATTCTCTTTCTTCTGAACATAAGTCCAAAATTCATCAACTTCAATATGATCATAATGCTTCTTTTTAGGTGTTATAGAATAACTAGATTTAGCTAAAACAGTAAGCACTTTTCCTATGCTAACTTCCTCTATTTTAGAAATATCTCTAATTCCTACACCTCTAACAAGCATAAGGGTTATTTTACGATTAATGTTTGAATGACAACCTTTATAGGTAAGATTATGGTCTCCAATGAATTGACGACCACATCCTTCATTCTTGCAAAGATAATTTTGTTTTCCATTTGGTTTTTTGCCATTTTTCACTACCTTTGCACTCTGGCAATTGGGGCAATATAGTTCTATTCTTATTTTCACACAACAAAAATATAACTTTTTGCTCTAATTGTCAACTTTTTACCTCATCATACTTTTTAAATCACCTCCAAATTTTCTATTACGGCTGGACTCTCAGGACGGAAAGCGGTATTAAAATCATTGTTTCGATAAAATCCCATAATAGTGTCTTTCTCTGCAGCATCTTCCCATTTGATGGGTGCAGGCACACAAGGTAAATAACCGCTTGAGGCAGATTTTAGCTTACATTGCTTAAAAGGCTGTATATTGGAATTCGCTTGCTTGTCCTCCTCAGTAGCCATAGCTTTACCCTCAATAGTTACAAAATCTTGACTTGTAACAGTGAGATTACTTGTTGCTGTACCTTGATTGCAACTGAGTTCTGCAGTATCAGTGATGATTTGTGGCATAACTTATATATTTTAACTAAACAATCGCTTCCACCAACTCTTTCCTTTGTTTTTCTGATAGCGTTGCCATTGTTCTTCCTCATAGGCTTTTCATTCTTCTTCGGTATATGAAATGCCATTGACTTTCCGCCTTGTGTCTGGGGTTTGATACTTTTTGCCATTTTCATCTATCCAATGAAGATATTTATTTTCTTCAGGAGGAAGTTTATCTATCTTATTAGGTACAATAGTTTTAAGCACATTTATTGCAGGAGCGTTTTCTTCTGCATACAAAATAAGATGACACAGTATCTCACCCGTATTTCCATCTATACGTAAGAAATGATTGTTTTTCCAAAAACTTGTATTAGTTTCTACTTGCCAATAATTTCTATTTTGGTATACTCTTTTTTTGATAGAAGAAATGAATATTTCTACTTCATCTTCTATATTGTCATATAAATAATTAATCACATCTTCATAACTAAAATTCCATCCCTTATCGTGGTCAATGGTTTTGATAAGGGTAGCATTACTATCATAGCGATACTCTTTGCCAAGAAAGATATCTACGGGACGTGTTAAAAGGCATTTTCTTTTTATCTTCAATGTTTTTGCATCATATACCTTAAATATACAATAACTTGAATTATTAAAATATTTTTCGTAAGTATAATCATTTCCATAACCTCCTTCTAATTCTATCTTTCCTGAAGAGGTTTTCTTTTCATAAACATCTTTATCAATATTATCTGGATCTTTGATTAAATAATCCTTATATTCTTCTAAATGAAGAATATCAAATCCACTATCTATTGTTGGGCGATTGTTCTTATCCATTTTTTTATCAATTTTTAACTCATAAATATTTTGTGCATTACTAAGGTTTACCAATAGTAAACAACTAATCGTGATCAATTTTTTCATAACTGTTCAGGTCTATAATTGTTAGGTTCTGGAGCCGCTTTGCTACGAACTATTTTTATTTGCCAATAGAATAGATTATTCCTGTGATCTGAGTAATCCATAATATTGGTTGTTCTTTTATATCCAAATGAATATTCTCCATTACTTTGTATTTCTCTACTATTTCCTTGAGGAATATGATTTTTATTTTCAAATGAATGAGGTAAGCCCAAACTATGGTATACTTCGTGTGTTATCACAAATGGCTTTATACGGCTTGTAGTTACTACTGCCTTATTAGGGCTATAATAAGAATGCCAATCAAGGGTTAAATTAACTTGTTGATTTAAAACCTCCCCCCCTTAACACATACCCAGCTGTGAGCTCTCGCTGCACACATACTCCGCTACGCCAACTCGCGGACTTTCTCCAAAGGGGGAGATGCGATGCAAAAGCGATAACATTCTGTTAATCAGGGATTATTATTTTTCAACTCTTGATTCATATTATTTTTTCTAACCAACTTTTTTCTTTATTTTTTCTGAAGGTCTTGGTACTCTTCCTCACTTATTGATATACTATTTTTTCTTTTACGTTTATTCTTTTTACTATTTTTCAAAGGAGGAAGTGTAGGCATTTCCTTAGCATTTTCATTATAACGTTCGTACTCTTTACGAGTGTACTTTCCTGTTTTGCAGTTAAATATATATTCGTAATAAGTATCTATCAATATATCTATTCTTTCTTTAAAAACGATAACAGCTACCTCTCTGTTATTATTTTTAAATTCAATATATAATTTATTCCAATCCCTATTTTTACCTGTGTAGAGATCAATAACGCCATCTTTATGCAATACCTCTAAAATAGCATTAAATGTCCATTTACCTAATTTTGCTTCTTCATTCACTTGAGTTTCTTTACCATTCTCATCAAAGTAATGCCAGATACCTATTTTTACTACCTGCATACCTGCGTATTTACCATAGGCTTTAGGGTTTCCATTTTCATAATAATCATAAAAGTAATGGTAATAGGCAGGTAAGGGAGGTACTACAACATAAAAAACAGAACCATCACTCCCATTACAAGGACGAAAATAACTACCGTCTTTTAGCTTATAATATCCAGAATACTTGTTATCAGAAACCTTTTCAAAGTTTTTATACCTTGTATCCCATAGATTAAAATCAAATTTTTCAAACTTAATCGTATCTTTTAAAGAATTTTTGTTTTCTTGTGCCATCATATGATTTATTGTTAATACTACAATGTATAATAATATTTTCCTCATAAGAGATTTATTTTAATAAATAATGTTTTCGTATAATTTCCCATTGCCATTTCCATAATTGAAAACGATTTATAGGACTTCGTGCGTTGCCAGATACAGGATCTTTTACTAAATGAGAATAGTCCATTATATTATCTGTAGCCATTGCTTCATACACATAATTAGTCCATTCTTTATAAGAAAAAGAGGTGGTGCTTCAAAAAGTATGATGCATCACCGAAAATAGAAATAAACATAGTATTGATGTCATTATTTTTTTCATAACTCCTCCGCTGGTACGTTTCTTTAAGTTTTGATGTTTTTGTATTCTTCTGATAATCAATCTATTGTAATTTTAATCATAGAGTCATTACAAAGTCCTATAAATAATAAACTCCCTCAAAGCCAGCTGTCGGCATTGGCTTTGAGGGAGAAAATATAATTTGCTTATGTCTATCTCTTTGAATTATATAATCACTCATAGCCTCTTAAAGCACAAAAATAAGAATTATTATCAAATCTTACAAGAATATAGTGGGTTATTTTTAGAAGACTAAATATACAATTTGTCTACCAGTTCCTCTGCCAATTTTCCTGATTCTGTCAGTTTATAATCTCTATCAAAACCATATATATCAAGATAATCTAATGCTAAATCTCTTATTTTATCCATATCATCTTCAGATAGCTCAATAATGACTATATGATTATCCTTATAGAAAACGTTAGTAATTATAGATTGTTTTATTAAATCTTGCAAAAAATAATATTGTTTTATCGTTAATTTCACTCTTTGCATAATCTTTTTGCTTTTTTAGTTGAAGTTGATTAACAGATACAATTTTACCCGTTGTTGGATTAATAACTACTTCTGCTTTTTTTCAAAAAAGGACAATACATCATAGTTATAGGAATTTCTAATATATCCATTTCTATTTAGATAGATTGGTGTTTATTGAATGTTCCTTATTTCTAAAAATATTCCTATCTTCTAAAGAAAAAAGACGGGGTGTTTGTAGTGTTTTTACTAATTTCATTTGTGCATTGACTTCATCTCTGACAATACTCTTATCCATATTATCAAAAAGATACCCCCATTTGTACGAGGCGATGATATACGAAATAACTTCCATAGGCGCATGGATAGCACGCTCTCCATACCTTTCTGCCTTTTGTTTTATCCCTCTGTAAATCTCATCAAAGCGACCTATTAAGAGAAGAATACACAATTCAGGCAATATTTCATCATCATAACTTTCGTATTTTTGCTGTAAGATATTCTTAGGATTTATAATTTCTCCTTGCTCATCTATCACAAAAGGATAGGTTTGTTCAAAAACAGACACTAACACTTCCCTTTTCTCATCTACCTGATATGACATTTCCCAACAAGAAAAATACATCTCACTAAATAGAGTGTATTCCTCTGGATATGCCTCTTTATAAGTAGCTAACACATCAAACGGATAGGATATATTCCACAAATTCCAAAACAGTATATTATCCTTAGTGATATATTGAAATTCACGTTGTATATATTCCTTATATTCTTTATATTCCAAGAATGCTTCTGTTCGCGCTTCTTCTGTCATTTTAATTTGATGCTACTTGTTGAAAATATTTCTTTGCTTAGGGAAAGATGGTATAGGCGCTACTTTACCTACTTTTTCAAGAGCAAGCCCTTTGATATCCAACTCATTAAGAATATTTTCCAACTCTTGAGTACAAAATAACTTCGTTTCTGAAGTAGCATCTCTAAATAGTATATTCTTAGAAGCCTCTTCATAAAAATACAAATCTTTGTTTCTGTATAATTCCATTCTCTTTAAATGACTTACCCCTTCATTATTTATTCCTTCTATTATATTTTGGATATTGATAAAAACAAAATTCTTTTTTACATTGATAATTTTATAAGGTAACAATTCCGCTTGTACCTTAATCCTTTCGGTAAAAAGTATTGCTTTTCCTTTCTCCATTACTAAGAAAGCTCCGTGTACACGAGCGTCAAAACCGTCCTTTTTCCCTTTGTTGTCGAAGTTCTTATACACTTCACCTTCTAATTCCTCCCAAGAATCTATCAAGGATTGTCCTTTAAAGGTAATAAACTTTGAGGTACCTCCTATTGTCTTAAAAGTTTTGTAGGAAAAATCATTAATTAATTGATATATGTCCATATTTATTGTATCTAAGAATGTGGCTTATTGAGGCAAAGTGGTCTGCTCTAAAATGGTTATAAACTCGCTGAATGTATCACATACAAAATAGGTATTACAATTACTATTGGAAGCCTCAAAAAAGTGAGAGTGATCATAGAAATAAATCCCTTTGGAGAAATCCCCCACGTCTGTGGTTACTAAAAGGAGCATTCCTCCTCCTGGATCTGCCCCAATGACAAGGCTTTTGCTCGGAAAATCCTCACTGAACTCTTCATAGGTTTCTATACATTCTTTTATATCGTAGAAAAGTTCAAACATAATGTATTCCTCTATATCTTTTACATAGAAATAGGCTTCATCAATGGTAGCACCGTCATTTTGGGCTAAAAAATTAAAATAATCATCGGGCAAGGTAAAGCCTAAAAACTCCTGAAAAGCAAGGGCTTTTGCTTCACTACCTTTGTTAATTGCTTCTATTTTCATACTTGTAAAATGTCTTTTATGGATTGGTAAATGAACCTTAACAGCGTATTTAATGCATTACTCAATTTTTTCAAACTGAAAAAATCAATCGCTTTATCTAATTTCAACAAAGATTCTTTTAGTTCTTTCAACTACAGAGTAAAATCCTCCATAACTATCCCAATCTGACAAAAAGAAGCCATTAGTAGTTGAGGGAATCTTAGAAGTTTCTAAAACTAAATTAACATGAGTTCAAGATAAGAGATATATAGTTATTTGTTAGGTAAATATTTTTGTTTTACCAGTCAGGAGTGCCTGTAAGGGTATCTACTTTTTGCTTGATGTAAAAAATACAATTACTATGTTCTTTGGGTAATTTAGGTTTTATAAATGGTTCTGGTAATTTTTTATTTTTGGGTGGATCTGAAAACATAAAAATAGTATCTCCTCTAATAATCCCACGACTATATTCATAAGAAGCATGAGTGTAATTGTAAGGTATAAATTCCTGCATTTCTAATTCAGTTGGAGTTCGCATACGATAATAGCCTATAGTGCTCAACTTTAATTTATTATATTGTAAACTATCCCCTTCTAAATAACCTGAACTTACCCGTCCGTTCGCAAAAAAACGTAAAAAATCAAGATCATTAAACATATCTTTTCTTGTATAGATGACATTTGTATCAATTAGGTCTTCAGATTTTAATTGATAAGGTTCGGGTTTTGCTAAACGAAAGCGAGGTAAAATAGGACGAATGCCATCCACTCCTTCTTCTTCTGTTGCTATCCTATAATAATTCCTATCAAAATATAAGCTATAATAGCTACATCCACTACAGATATAAACTATAAAAAATATTATAATATTCCTTTTCATAGCACATAATAAACTGGTCTTCCATTATTGTATGGAAATTTTGATTTTTTACTTTAAAAAGAGAGCACTAAAACTCAGTAACTTTGGGCAAAGATACAATAAATAAACGGATTATTTCTTTTTTAAGTGTAGGAAAAAAAGAATTTAAGAGCAATAATTTCCTATTACTACTTGAACAAATGGAGTAAAACGGCAGCTTTCAGTGAATATAGTTGAATTTATTAAGCAAGAAGAAATTAGACTTAGCTTACGTTCAATTGGATGGAAACCCTAAAGCTGGAAATCACAAAGATTTATTAGGGTTTATATTCACGCTTCTCAAAAAGTTTAGTTTTTTTTAATATTATACATGTCACATAATATCTAATTTTGTTGTATTTTTGTGATAAAGAATTAACAACCATCTTCATTAACCAAAAATATAAAAATGAAAAATATTATCCTATTACTATTCTTAGTCGTTAGTGCCACTACTGCTGCACAGACTACTTTTAGAGGCACATTGGTCAACCCCGATCAGAAACCCGTCAGTGATGCAAATATTATCCTGATGTCGCTCCCTGATTCTACCTTAGTAAAGGGAGTTATCAGCAATGGACATGGTTCTTTTGAACTACCCAATCCCGCTAATAGCAAAAAGGTGCTTATTAAAATCACACATTTGGAATACCAAGAGGAAGTATTGTCTCCTACAAGTAGTAATTTAGGTACGATTGTTCTAATTCCCACTTCTAATGAATTAGATGCTGTGGTTGTTACTGCCCGCCGCCGTCCTATTTTGGAACAGAAAGGCACTCGCATTAGTACCAATGTAGCACAATCTACCTTGCAAAAATTGCCCACTACCGATATGCTATTGAACTTTCTACCTGGGGTTAGTACTTCCTATACAGGCGGTGGTTTTGAAGTTTTTGGCAAGGGGAATCCCATCTTCTATATTAATAATCGCAGGGTGCGTAACCTTGATGAAGTGTATCAGCTATCTCCAAAAGATATTGAGCGTATAGAAATGGAAACTCAACCAGGTGCCGCTTTCGATAATACAGTAGGTGCTGTTATCTACATCATACTCAAAAAGAAACCAGGAGATGGACTTAGTGGGGCAGCTGAAAACACCTTCTATTTCTTCAAAAAAGGCATAATGGATGAAACTTGGCTAAGCCTCAACTATCGTAAAGGGAAAACCGACTGGTTTACAAGTATAAGTAATGATAATCATTTTAACCAAGAAGACTATAATGTAGCTCAGGATTTGCAAGTATTTACCCAAAATAACCAGTGGCGAGTACTCAATGATGAAACCCATCAAAATCAGCACAAAAACATTAAAACAAAGATAGGATTTGCACACGAATTCTCTGAAGAACACTCTCTGGGTATGAGCATAAGAGGGAGTATTATACCTTTCAGCGGACACAACTTTAGCACTCAAGAAACGACCACTTATAAGAACCAATTGCTTACTGCTCAGGGGCGCAATGAGTATGACCAATTTGAGCAAGACAAAAAACTCAGTGTCAATGCCTATTACGAAGGCAAACTCACTGATGTACTAAAAATGCAAACTGATGTGGATTATATCGGTCTGCGTTCTGATAATACTTCTGACATTGTCGAGCACAACCTCCTTAATACAACCTCTCGCAACGTACACACGCATTCCGATGTGATTTCTAATTGGTGGGGGCTCAAGACCACTTTCTTTCAACAGTTAGGCAAAGGGACTCTTGGCTATGGTGTTGAGGTAAGTAACCTACACCGCACTGAGAATTACCAAGACAATGTACTTTCTGCCTTCAATGCTAAAAATAACGAAACTCGTTCGGATGCTTTTCTTAGTTTTTCCTATCCTATCAAAAAGGTAAATCTAAAACTTGGCACACGCTATGAGTATGCTGATTTTGATTATTATGAAAACGAGCAGAAAAGCGAAGCGAAAAGTAAGACCTATCGAGATTGGTTGCCTAATGTATCGGTAGCTTTCCCTTGGGAGAAAACTCAAATAACTTTCAGCTATGCTCGCAAAATTAAGCGCCCTGCCTTCCATGATCTCAGTGACTACAATAGCTATGTTTCTTCTTTCCTATACAATCGCGGAAACCCTTATATTACACCTCAACTCACTGATGAGTGGAATACGCTGGCCACTTATGGCCCTGTATCAGCTTCCGTTACTTATTCCCATATTCACAAGGGAATTTATGCCGATCACCAACTCTCTTCTATCAACTCCGATGCAGTAGAAGAAATCCTTCGTAATTATGACGATTTTAGCCTACTGAAATGTGCACTTAATGCTCAAAAACAAATAGGAAAGTGGATGCCTAAACTTACCCTTACCTATGAAAAGCCTTTTGCTGATAAGGTGTTTTACAAAAGTGAAGGCCTTTTTTCAGTAGAATGGATAAACCAAATCACCCCTTCAGAAAATTGGCTTTTTTTAGTTATGCTTCTCTATAAGAGCAAAGGATCTATGCAAGAAGCCTACATATACAAGCCAGGGAGTGGTGTATTTGTAGGAGTAGCACGTGCATTCTTCCACCAATCACTTTCTGTATATGCTGTAGCCTCCGACTTTTATAATGGGCTGAACCGACATGCCCGTATACAAAACTCATACATCAGTAACAGTACCGCCTATAGCTACAGTAATTTTAGTTTCAAGATAGGGATAAGCTATAACTTCAACACTACCCGAAGCAAATACAAAGGAAAAGAAATAAGTGAGGAGGAAAACAACCGAATGTAATTTAAGAAAAACTAATTTCCACTACAAACCCCTCGTGTCCGCGTACATTGAAGACGGTGTTATCCTCAAAGAGGAGGTATTGCCCTTTGATTCCCATAAGCCTGCCCTGATACTGTAGGGTCTTGGGCATGGTGAGGCTTGTCACTTTGGTAGGATACCTAAGAACGGGATAGTTGATATGATAGATAGGTACTTCTTCACTGAAGTAAGACAAGGTCTCTTGGGGTAGAAAAGCCTTTAAGCCTTGTTTGATCGTATTGAGATCGACTACTTGGAGGGTATTGGTCAGCATCTTGCGCCAATTGGTCTTATCGGAGATATGCGCTTTGAGGGCGACCTCCCCTATCCCTGCCAAGTAGCGGTTGGGTACCTCCAACATTACCAAGGCCTCATGAGCGCCTTGGTCTATCCAGCGGGTAGGCATCTGTGTTTTGCGGGTAACGCCTACTTTCACCTCACTGGAGTTGGCCAAGTAAAGCAAGTGCGGTTGTAGCTGTACCTGCTGTTCGTAAGCCAAATCCCTATCCTCTATACCTAAGTGTGCCTTGCTCAGTTCTGGGCGGATGATCCACTCCCCCACCTCAGGAGCTTCAAAGAAACACTTCTTACAGAGTCCCTGCCTGTATATCTCCTTGGGTTGCCCACAGTGTAGGCAGTGATAACCTGCAAAGCGCAGGGTGAGCTGTTGTCCTAATAGGTCGTTCATGGGTAGCTCTCCTTCCTCTAAAGAAAGATAATATTGTACAGGCGTTTGTGCCTCGGTTCGCATTTTTCTTAAAACCGTTTGGTAGGTATTCATATTTTTTGTACTTTTACGTCCGCTATAATGATTGACAAAAGTAGTAAAAATAAACCAAACTCCGAACATCTTTTTTAGAAAATATGGCTTTAACGATTATCCATTCCATTGCTTCTTGGTTCTTGCGCAAGCGTATAGACCAGATAGAAGAATTCATCAAACGCCCTCATGAAGTACAAGAAAACGTATGTGCCAAGCTCTTAGAAGCCGCACAGAGTACCGAGATGGGCAAGCAATACGACTTTATTTCCATTCGTAACTATGAGGATTTTGCCGCACGTATCCCCATCTCTATCTATGAGGATATAGAGCCTATGATAGAGCGTGCCCGCCGTGGGGAGCAGAACCTTTTTTGGCGTACCCCTATCAAATGGTTTGCCAAGAGTAGCGGTACGACCAATGCCAAAAGCAAGTTTATCCCTGTAAGTGAGGAAGCGCTTCAGTATTGCCACTATAAGGCAGGCAAGGATATGCTTTGCTTATACCTGAATAACAACCCCGACTCCAACCTCTTTACAGGAAAGAGCCTACGCCTTGGGGGCAGTAAGGAGTTATATGAGGAAAACGGCACTATCTTTGGCGACTTATCCGCTATACTCATAGACAACCTCCCTTTCTGGGCTGAGTTCAGCTGTACCCCCTCCACCAAGGTGTCGCTGATGAGCGAGTGGGAAGCCAAGATGAAGGCTATCATTGCGGAATCCTCACGAGAGAATGTAACCAGCCTGGTAGGTGTCCCTTCATGGATGATGGTACTCCTTCGACAAGCGCTTGCCTATACAGGCAAAGAAAATGTATTAGAGATATGGAAAAACTTAGAGGTATATTTCCACGGCGGGGTGAGCTTTGTCCCTTACCGAGACCAATATAAGCAACTTATTCCCTCCGATAGTTTCCGTTATTATGAGACCTACAACGCCTCCGAGGGTTTCTTTGCCATACAGGACAGAAATAACAGTGACGAAATGCTGCTGATGCTGGACTATGGTATATTCTATGAGTTTATCCCTATGGACAGCTTTGGTACCCCTTCCCAAAAGGCTATTCCCCTATGGGAGGTAGAGATAGGTAAGAACTACGCCATGGTGATCACCACCAATGCAGGACTTTGGCGTTACCAGATAGGTGATACGGTACGCTTTACCTCCACCTCGCCCTATCGTATCAAGATCACAGGACGCACCAAGCACCATATCAACGTATTTGGGGAAGAACTTATCATAGAAAATACCGAGGAAGCGCTCAAAAGAGCCTGCCATGAGCATCATTGTAGCGTAATAGAATACACCGTGGCACCTATCTTCATGCAAGGCAACAAGAGCGGCGGGCACGAGTGGATCATTGAGTTCGAAACCGCCCCTGAGGATATAGAAGCCTTCACCCGCACCTTGGACACTGAACTAAAAGCACTTAACTCCGATTACGAGGCCAAGCGCTATAACGATATGACCCTTGCTATGCCCAAGATACACATTGCCCGAAAGAACCTTTTCCACGACTGGCTTAAAGAAAACGGCAAGTTAGGAGGCCAACATAAGATTCCGCGCCTTTCCAATACCCGTGATTACTTTGAGGCAATCTGGAAGCTAAAGGATCATAATACCAATTAATAGTAGGAGATGATGGTATAGTCTCATTCGTTAAGACGCAATAAAAATTACTATGAAGAAAAATATCATCAAAATACTAATTATATTGGGGTTGTTGCTCTTTATTGTATTTGATATTATGTATCTTATGGGGTGTTATGTATCCCTAAAATTCCAAATAGAAGACAATGTTAGCTCCACAACTACAGATGTAATATACAATTTTGTTGATAAAGTTGCCGTTTTTTCAATAGTCAATGCTTTAATCATCTCTTTATTGGGGGGATATATTCTTTTTAGAAACAAGAGAACCATAGTTGAGAGAAAAAATAAGTCTATCCCTATTTTTGCTTGTATATACATTATCCTGCAATTATCAGTTGTATTTTATAGCTACTATGGATTAAAATCCAATAGCCAACAAGATATGATAGGAACCAATGTTATGAAAAGTATAAACAATATGACTATAGGACTTTTTACATCTCTCATTTTTAGCTTGATTATATGCTGTTTGATGTTTCTATTTATCCATAAAAGGTCTATAACTAATGATAAGTGATTCTATAAGAGTTTTTGAAAATATAATATTTCAATAACCATTGCGCTTTTTGACGTCTATCTTATGAATTACTTTGTATTCCACTAATAGCTATCTATGGAATGACGCAAGGAAATTAAGATTTTACTTCTGTACAAATTAAAATAGATTAAAAAAATAAAAATTTATGAATAAAGATTTAGAAAAAAAATTCAGAAAAAATATAAATCCAAGAGTTTTTTGGGATTGTTCTTTTGAAGATTTAGATTTAGAGAAAGATAAAATCTTTATCATCGGTAGAATTATGATGAGAGGAACAGATAGGGAAATCCATTTTATAGAAGATAACTTTTCTTTGAAAGAGATAAAAGAAGCTGTGGAAAAATCTACTGAAACCGATGATGTATGTATAAATTATTACCAAAAATTATACAACTATGGAGATAAAAGACAATAAGGCTGTAGGAAAATCTCAAATAGAGTTACTTAAGAAATTAATGTCATTAGAGGAACTTTCCGAATATTGTTTGGTTGGAGGAACTAATCTGGCTCTAAGGTATGAACACAGAATATCAATAGACTTAGATATATTTAGATATAATCCTTCCGCTAATATAGAAGAAAATATGGCGATCTCAAATATGATTAAAAAGGTTTTCCCTACTGCTGAGATTATTAGTATTAATAAAATAGGTATTTTCCTGTACATAGGTGAGGTAAAAGTTGATATCATTGAATATCCTTTCCCTTTTTTCGAGGTAGAAACAATAAAGGGGATTCGCTTAGCCTCAAAATCTGATATCAGTGCTATGAAAATTAGCGCCATAACCAACAGAGGTTCTCGTAAAGATTTTTATGATTTACATGAATTATTAAAAGAATTTACCTTAAAAGAGATCTTTGATAACTATCAAAGAAAATATAATATTGATAATTTGGAAATGGCAAAAAGGTCTCTAATATATTTTGAAGATGCAAATAATGAAAAAGAAAGAAATAATAAAGTTATTAGCCTTATAAATGAAAGTTGGGAAAATATAAAAGATGATATAGAGAGAAAATACAACGAATTATTTCAAATCTCCCATAAAAACAGACAAAAGAAATGATTTTTTATGAAACCCCTTAGTATCCTGTTTTACTTCCTCTGCTTTCCTGCTTTTATGTATAGTCAAAATGAACCTTTTTTGAATGTAACACTAAGAGTACAAGAGCACACACCCCTTATGGAGATTAGAAATGTCACTGCGGATACCATACAGCTCTTTTCTAAACTGAAAAAAGAAAGCAAAGAAGCAAGTACTCATATCTTGGGCTTTAGGAAAGAGGGAAAACACTATACTGAAGAGGTATTGTATAGCTGCTATGAGTGCCTTGAGGATTATTTTTATATAGGAAATACCAAAAATAACAGCATAAAGATAGCACCTCAGAGCAGTATTAGTACTTATTTTCCTTATTTATCCTCTGGAACCTATTATTTTGAGATACAAACTTTCTATATCTACCAGAAAAAGCGTTATGACTTGAAGGTA
>ERZ772924.805-NODE-805-length-15052-cov-5.104621_pt1 | contig 15052 bp, 13 predicted proteins | sample MGYA00512116_ERZ772924 | MGnify/ENA primary metagenome ERZ772924 (study PRJEB29015, sample SAMEA2737920) | human oral metagenome | biome: human oral; feature: human-associated habitat; material: dental | place: China | collected 2134 ...
TCTTGATTTTTAAAGAACTGGCGGATTTTATTTCTGGCCTTGCTGGTCTTGACAATATTGAGCCAATCGCGGCTCGGTCCGAAGGAGTTAGCATTGGTGATGATTTCCACCTGATCACCTGTCCTGAGCTTGGTTGTCAGAGGAACCATGCGGCCATTGACCTTGGCTCCTGTGGCTTTCTCACCGACCTTGGTATGGATCTCATAGGCAAAGTCAATGGGACCCGAGTCCTTAGGCAGAGAACGCACTGCTCCATCCGGTGTGAAGACGTAGATTTCCTCAACCAGATAGCTCTCCTTGACCGAGTCAACGAAGTCCTTGGCATTGTTAGACTGGTCTTGCAGCTCCATCAACTCCTTGATCCAGTTCATCCCGATGGCTGATTCTTTGCTGTCTACCTGTCCCTTGACACCTTTCTTGTAAGCCCAGTGAGCCGCAACCCCATACTCAGCGACCTCATGCATTTCCTTAGTCCGAATCTGAAACTCAATCGGACCTTTGGGTCCATAAACGGTCGTATGAATAGACTGGTAACCATTGGCCTTGCGGTTGGCAATATAATCCTTGAACCGCCCCGGCATCGGCCGCCAAAGCTCATGAATGTAGCCCAGCATAGCATAAACATCACTTTGAGTATCCAAGATACAGCGAATGGCGATTAAATCATAAATCTCATCAAAACGCTTCTTCTTGTCCTGCATCTTGCGATAGATCGAGTAGATATGCTTGGGCCGGCCATAAATCTTACCGTGCAGATTGCGCTCGCCAGCATAGGTCTCAATCTTCTGAACCACCTCTTCTACCAGTTCTTCACGCTCCCGACGCTTCTCCTTCATCATGTGGGAAATTTTGTAAAATTCCACTTCATTGAGATAACGGAAAGACAAATCTTCTAGTTCCCACTTGACACTGGAAATCCCCAGGCGATGAGCCAAGGGGGCGTAGATTTCCATTGTTTCTCGGGAAATCCGCTCCTGCTTATCCTTGCGCAGATGCTTGAGCGTCCGCATATTGTGGAGACGGTCTGCCAGTTTGACCAAAATAACCCGGATATCCTCCGACATGGCCATCAGCATCTTACGGTGATTTTCTGCCAGCTGCTCTTCGTGGGATTTATACTTGACCTTACCCAGCTTGGTAACCCCGTCCACAATCACGCGCACATCAGTCCCAAACTCTCTTTCCAAATCATCCAGCGTCGCACGGGTATCCTCGACCACATCATGAAGAAAGCCGCAGGCAACCGTTACCGCATCTAGCTTTAGCGTGGCCAAAATCCCTGCCACCTGAATAGGATGCACAATATAAGGCTCACCTGACCTGCGAAACTGCCCACTGTGACAGTCAATCGCATAGATCAAAGCTTTCTGTATAAAGGCCACATCCTCCGCAGCCAGATATTTTCTCGTAAGGGCCAATACCTGATCGCCCGTCAAATTCACTTCTTTTGGCATCTCGTCTCTCCAATTCCTGCCTACTATTTTATCACTTTTAGCCCAATATGAAAACCTAGAAGACGGTTCATATAAAAACCCGCCTTAAACGGGCGGGAGTTATCCGGTGTGAGGCTGGTAAAAACAAAGCCTTACTTATTATCCTGCAATTCCTGAATACCACTTCTCTTTTGCTGGGCACTTTCTTTGACTTGATTAGAAAATTGACCGATCAAAACTTGATTTAAGCCACCTATAATCTGTCCCACAGACCGATCCCAGTCTGTCGCAATAGTAGAGACGTTTTTTTTTGACATCATCTCTTTCCTTCTGAACTTCCGCCAATGCTGCCTTACCTAATGTCTTAATCGTCCCTAAAGCCAAAGTTTTAAGGTAAGCGTCTATATCAAGTTTAGCAGCTATTTTACTTTTCCCCATAGATATCTCTCCTTATATGAGCTAAATCTTCATCATATTTATCTGACTTTTTACGAAATCGTTTATCCAAAAGTAAACATTCCTCTTCAACCCCTTCGCGCTCTCTACGGTATTCTATCTCAAGATTATCTTGTACTTGAAAAACTTTATCATAAAATTCATGGATAAGCTGAGCGCCTTCTGTAGAATGTCTCAAGCAAGCAACTGTATAATCTTCCATATCTTGTATTTGCTGTCTTGCAGAATGATAGAGGTCATCCGTTTCAGTCATCACTTCTTCGAAATTTCGCTTCTCATCTAAATATTTATCATACTCCGCATTATAGCGTTCTTGAGTACTCCTGAGCTGTTCATAAAGCTTATCCTTCTTATTCTCTATATATTGCCCCATCTTTTGTACTCCCTAGCAAGCCCCTCATCCCTTTTCACTAATTCTTGGATTCCATTAAGAAGTTTAGAACTTAGTCCATCAAATTCTTCTTTAGTCTTGACGGCTTTGTTCCGCATATCTTTCAGCTCAGTTATGATGCTAGTTTCAACGGTATCCTTTGTAGCTCCTACTTGAGAAAGAGCATCTATCACCTCTGCTTCACTTAACAGTCTAGAGACATTCGGCATCGCCTGAGCTTGAGCTAACAGAGCATCCCACCTTCCACTGACTTTAGATACACCATAATCACAAAAAGCCATAATTGCTTCAGTCGAAATAGCTGCCAAGTTTTGCAAACTGGATGCAAAAGTTGTAGCTTGCTCACTATCTAGGTAAATCATTTCAGTTCTAGTATAACCAGCAGCAACCATTTTCTGATAGCGTTCACTCAATGCTTTTTTCTTAATATCAAACTGCTCCATAGCTTGCTTGGCGCGAGCAAGGCGGTAATCCTGAAGATCTGACTCTCTCACATTTAAATAACCTGAGTCATATTCATAACCACCCCACATATGTTGGGTGCCTATATTTTTTCGATCTTTACTATTAATATTGACAATAGTTCCAACAGCTCCTTCACTTCCCTTTTCTGGGTAACCAATAGTAACTATATCTTTTCGATCTATATAATTAAAAATTTTATACTTAATTTTATCAACTTGTCGTCTCTCCTTATCAGTTAAAATAGGATAAGTATTTGGTCCCTCATAGAGATAGGCACCGTCAATTCGCTGTAAATAACTGTCTTCAAGACTTGCCAAGGCAACCTGTCCATCCATCGATCCCAGAGAGTGAGCATAGAGACTAACCCGAGCATTAGGATATTTATCCATTATTTCTTTCAACCTATCTCCAGCTAGTGCTAACTGTTTAGGCTTCGACCCTCTTATTCCTGCCCATTGTCCCATCCAAATCTTCGCTGCCATTTGAGCATCTGTTCTTCCCCAATCATTCAAAGTTCCTGTCATATTATGCTTCGGATCAACAAGTGAACCCTCAAATAGCACCGTGATTTCCTTAACATCTTCTGGAGAATTAGATTCCGACATCCATCTATCTGTCAACACATAGCCATCCAAACCAACTTCATTATCCTTGACCCTTTTCATCTGTGTTGGAAATACAGATAAATCTCCCACCTCAATCTTCTTGCCTAGAATATCAGAGACATAGCCGACAGTAACCTTAGACCCTTTGCTAGTGTTTATTTTCACTTCCTGACCAAGCGAAAGATCTTCATATTCCTTCCAAGCAATTCTATTTCTTTCCCTATCATTATAGTAAACCATTAAACATCACTCCCCTACCAAAGCTTGCAAACCTGCTGATTCATCCATACCAACTGAACTTAGTTGCTTACTTCCGCCATCTTTTTGAATTCCCATTTTCCCAACCATGCTTATACTATCATTGATGATAATATCAAACATAATGCCTCCCATTGGATTATGACGAATGGTTGAATCATCAATTTTATAGGAACGGATTTTCCCTTTCTCCGTTAAAGCATTTGGATCAATTGCTTTTAATTCTTCCACAATCAATTTCTTTACTTCCTCACTATGGACAATTCTTGTCATTTCATTCTGAAATTCTTGATTTTTGTGGGCCATATACATTCCTCCTCCTAGACAAACAGCTACCAACAAACCAACGATAATTAGCATAATTTTATGTTTTTGCTTCATGAGACTCCCCCTGTTGCTCTTATAATCTATTATATAATATAGGCTTTGCAATTTCAATTAAAGCAAGAGATTTTCGCTATAACTAGAATAGTGAGTCACTTGTCGTCACTTTCCAACAACGCCCGCAAACCCGCTGATTCACTCATACCAACCGTACGAATTTTCCCATTCTCACCATCCATTCGAAGACCAGTCTTCCCAACCATACTTATACTATCATTAATGATAATATGAAACATAATTCCTCCCATCGGATTATGCTTAATGGAGCTATCATCTATTTTATAAGAGCGAATCTTCCCTTTGTCTGTTAACGCATTTGGATCTTTTCTTTTTAAATCTTCTTCAATCAACTCCCTCACTTCCTCACTATGGACAATTCTGAACATTTCATTCTGGAATTCTTGGTTTTTGTGAGCTAGGTAGAGACCTACTCCTATGCAAGCAGTCACAAACAAGCTGATAACTGATAAGATAATTTTATGTTTTTGCTTCATATATTCACCTCTAAATAAAGAAATCTCCTTATGACTGTTTGGCCATCACTCCTCTAGCAACTTCTGAAGACCTTTTGACCTATCCATACCAACAGTTCGTATGTCCTCATTCTCTCCATATTTTCTAAGGCCTGTTGACCCAACAATATCAGGGTCATCATTAATGACAATATCAAACATGATGCCACCCATTGGATTGTGACGAATGCTCCTATCATCAATTTTATAGGATTGAATTTTCCCCTTATCCGTTAAAGCATGAGGATCTAATTTTTTTAATTTCTTTTCTATTAGATTCCTCACTTCCTCACTGTGGACAATTTCGGTCATTTCATTCTGAAATTCTTGATTTTTGTGAGCCATGTACATTCCTCCTCCTAGACAAACAGCCACAAACAAACTGACGATAATTAGTATAATTTTATTCTTTTTCTTCATTAGACACTCCTACGACTATTATAATTTAGTATGTGGTATAGGTTTTGCAATTCCAATTAAAGCAAGAGGTTTTCGCTATAACTAGAATAGTGAATCACTTGTCGTCACTTTCCAACAACGCCCGCAAACCCGCTGATTCACTCATACCAACCGTACGAATTTTCCCATTCTCACCATCCATTCGAAGACCAGTCTTCCCAACCATACTTATACTATCATTAATGATAATATGAAACATAATTCCTCCCATTGGATTATGACGAATACTTGCATCATCTATTTTATAAGAGCGAATTTTTCCTTTCTCCGTTAAAGCATTAGGATCGATTGCTTTTAATTCCTCCATAATCAATTTCTTTACTTCCTCACCGTGGACAATTCTTGTCATCTCATTCTGAAATTCTTGGTTTTTGTGAGCTAGGTAGAGGCCTCCTCCCAGCAATATCAATACACTTAGGCCAATAAGCCCCATAAGCCTGTGTCTTCTCTTAGACATATAAACACTCCTCAATCTTTGTCAGTTTCATTATATAATATAAACTATTTTACCAAAAGCAAAAACCCGCCTTAAACTGGCGGGTTGTGGTGAAGAAAGTGATGAACTTCTTCCTTGATAAATTGACAATAAGCGTAGACAAGGTAGCAAGTAGATGCCACACCTAAAAGGGCGACAAACAACTCAAATAAGGCAGACATAGTCATGGCGAACCTCCTCTCCTTATCAGGCAAAAATGCAGATACGCTTCCCAGTTTAGGCCGTCTGATTTTTTCCGTTTTTATTTTCCTTTCCGACTTACCCAAGTGAGCTCATCACTATTATACCAAAATACGAAAGCGGATACAAGGCGATGAGGCAGTTGCTCTTAATAATGATTTTATCAAAGTAGATAACATGCTAAATTTGAAGCATCAAACGTAGGAATGTCACTGTTAACAAATTTTTTATCTCCTCTTAATTTGACACGGTTTCTCTAAATGAGTAAACATTATCATAGTTGACAGTTACTGAATAATAGTAATAATCATCGTTTCGGTTTGAGCTTCCAAAACCTAAAGTTGCCTGCTCTCTTTCATTTTTGTGAAAATACTGATTGATAGTTTGATTTTGAACCGAATAATCAATATCGAAGGCCCCGTTGTTGCCATTATAACTTTTGGATTTCATAGATAAAGAAGATAGAAAAGACTGATTAATCGTTAACTTTTGAAATAAGAATCCATCAAAAGGCCATAATTCTTTCGCTTTCTCCTTATCAGAAAAGATAAATTTCCCATCTATATAATCAACTCTTATTGTTTCTTCTGGCTTTTCAGTAATATCTTCAGAAGTCCATGTCTTGGTTAGCACTCCAGAAATTGTGTGATTGCTACTATCCCCTTGTAAAGACATTTCGATAAGATAAGTCCCACGTTTGATATACACTTGCTCTACTTTAAACCCATCCGGAAATTGCTTAAACAAATCAAATAGATTTTCAGTAGGATAGACGCGACTCACTTCAGCTACCTTATTCTCAATCCAATCTCGGCTGCCCCTCTTTTCTCCACATCCTATTAATCCTATCATGACTCCCCCTAAAAGTAATATTTTGAGAAAAATCCGTTTTTTCATGATATTTTCCTTATTTATTATACTCACCAAAGTAACTTATTTCAGTCACTGTATAGTGTACTATAAATTTTTGAAACTCTATTTTATTCTACCTCCATCTAATCATTCACTTATCCGCTGATGTCTTCATTCAGTATTTTCAAACCAATGTTAGAAAGCATAAAAGCTCTATACTGGAAATTTCTTCTTGATGAGAGCGCTTTAATATAGTATAATATAAGTCTGAAATTCATTTTAACAAAGGAGATATTATGTCCAAATCATCCCTTCAAAAAACGGTTGTGCTTTTGAGCGCAGCGGCTCTTGCGGCAGCTGTAAATGCTGTTCAGGCTGATGAGAATACTGCACCAGTCGCTGCTAATCCTGCTGCAGTAGAAAGCAGCGCAGCGGAAGCAAAACCAACGACTGCTGCAAGTTCTACTGAAGCTACTGCGACACCAGAGAGCACGGAGCCTAGCTCTGCTATTTCCCCAGAAAATGCTGGTGGAAATATCGATGCTCTGATGGCTATGGCTCGCAATGTAGCAGCTACTGAGGATACTAAACCTGTGGAGGGACAGACTGTCGATGTTCGTATCTTGGCAACGACCGACCTCCATACCAACTTGGTCAACTACGACTACTATCAGGACAAGCCGGTGGAGACTTTGGGACTGGCTAAAACAGCCGTGCTGATCGAGAAGGCCAAGAAAGAAAATCCAAACGTCCTCTTGGTCGACAATGGCGATACCATCCAAGGAACGCCGCTGGGAACCTATAAGGCAATTGTAGATCCTGTGGAGAAGGGCGAGCAGCACCCTATGTACGCTGCTCTTCAGGCTCTGGGCTTTGAAGCTGGTACGCTAGGGAACCATGAGTTTAACTATGGTCTGGACTATCTGAACCGTGTGATTGAGACAGCCGGCATGCCTCTTGTCAATGCCAATGTGCTGGATCCAGCGACTGGTAAATTCATCTATCAGCCTTACAAAATCATCGAAAAGACCTTTACAGATACTCAGGGACGCTTGACGACCGTCAAGATTGGTGTGACTGGGATTGTCCCGCCGCAAATCCTCAACTGGGATAAGGCAAACCTAGAAGGAAAAGTGGTTGTTCGCGATTCTGTTGAGGCTATTCGAGACATCATTCCTGAGATGCGCAAGGCTGGTGCAGACATCACTTTGGTACTTTCTCACTCTGGTATCGGAGATGACAAGTATGAAAAAGGCGAGGAAAATGAAGGTTATCAAATCGCTAGCCTGCCAGGTGTGGATGCTGTCGTAACGGGCCACTCCCACGCAGAATTTCCAAGTGGAAACGGAACTGGCTTCTACGAAAAATACCCTGGCGTAGACGGTGTCAACGGGAAAATCAACGGTACTCCAGTAACCATGGCTGGAAAATACGGCGACCATCTGGGCGTCATTGACCTCAAGCTGAACTATACCGACGGCAAATGGAAAGTCACTGACAGCAAGGGCTCCATCCGCAAAGTAGATACCAAGTCTAATGTAGCAGATCAGCGCGTCATTGACATTGCCAAAGAATCCCACCAAGGGACTATTAACTATGTCCGCCAGCAAGTCGGCATTACGACTGCACCGATTACAAGCTACTTCTCTCTGGTCAAAGACGATCCATCCGTGCAAATCGTCAACAATGCCCAGCTTTGGTATGCTAAGCAAGAGCTGGCTGGCACGCCTGAAGCCAATCTTCCTATCCTGTCTGCAGCAGCGCCTTTCAAGGCAGGAACTCGTGGGGACGCAACGGCTTACACAGACATTCCAGCTGGTCCTATTGCCATCAAGAATGTAGCAGACCTCTATCTCTATGACAATGTCACAGCTATCCTCAAGGTCAACGGTGCCCAGCTCAAAGAATGGTTGGAAATGTCAGCCGGTCAGTTCAATACCATTGACCCAAATAATAACCAACCGCAAAATCTGGTCAATACTGACTACCGGACTTATAACTTTGACGTTATCGACGGTGTTACCTATGAGTTTGACATTACCCAACCGAACAAATACGACCGCGAAGGCAAACTGGCCAACCCAAATGCCAGCCGAGTCCGTAATCTGAAATACCAAGGCAAGGAGATTGATCCAAATCAGGAATTTATCGTCGTGACCAACAACTACCGGTCCAACGGTAACTTCCCAGGTGTTCGAGAAGCCAGCCTCAACCGTCTGCTCAATCTGGAAAACCGCCAAGCTATCATCAACTATATCTTGGCTGTCAAAAACATCAATCCAAGTGCAGATCAGAACTGGCATTTCGCTGATACCATCAAGGGACTGGACCTGCGCTTCCTGACAGCTGATAAGGCCAAGAACTTGATTGGTACAGACGGAGACATTGTCTATCTAGCAGCTTCTGCCCAAGAAGGATTCGGCGAATACAAATTCGTCTACGTCGCACCGAAAACTGAACCGGTTCCTATTGAGCAACCAAGCTCTCCTACTATCGCTGTCGAAGCAGCCAACCTGCAGCATAGCAAAGTAGACTTCCCTGTCTTGACTGCTGTTGACCCTAGCACAAACAAGCAAGCGTTCCACAGACAGGCAGGAGCAGAAAGCCTCCCAGAAACCGGAGAAAAAAACAATAGCTTCAGCCTGCTAGGCCTGTTTCTCGCTGGGACAGCTGCTTTCTTTAAAAGAAGAAAGCTAGAAAGCAGCTAACCTCCTCGTTCACAAAGCACCTGATACAGAAGCAGGTGCTTTTCATAATGTATTAAAAAACACTTCCCTAGAGAAAGTGCTTCTGCAATATTTAATAAACTTGTTCGGAAACTTATCTTATTCTTTTTTGCTTTCCTTAGGTAGCGAGGCTCTGCAAACGACGTTTGTGATATCTAGTCTAGCGGACTATTTTAGAAATCAGGAAGATTTTTGGGGCGAATCATTGACGCAAACTGCGTTTGCTTTATCCTCACCCTCCAACAGGCTCCCAGACTATTGAAGCTCAACAATCCTTTCGTGTTATCTCTGGTAAATATAAAAGCTGACATAATTCTAAACAGACAAAGCATCCCACCCCCTTCTAGATTTCAAAGCCCAGTGAACTCCAATTCTCCGGGCTTTTATTGATTCATAAAAATTTTACCCTTTTTTAAAATCGCTCACCGTAAGGTAAAGAGATAAAATAGAAACTAGGACAAATACCATCCAGCAGGCCGACATATGATAGAGAGCTAATGAAGAAAATCCGAAAGTTCCTAAGGGAATAGAAAGAGTAAAAAGCAAGCCCAGAAAGTTATTACCCTGTGCTAGCATATCTGCCGGAAGCTTTTCCATAATCAAGGCATCCAATTTCGGAGCAGATTTTCCCATAATGTAAGCCGAAAAAGCCAGAAAAGACAGCCCAATAAAAGGATTCAGTCCCAAAAGATTTGATAGAGCTGTTAATAAAAAAGAAGTACTATTCATAATCAGCAGAAAAGACAGTGACTGCTTTGAAAAATAATCATTGGGTGTCAAACTGCCCAAAATAGCTCCGACTAATAAGATGATTTCCACAATAAGCAGCGACTGACCATAGCCTAGGCCAAGTATCCCCGCCCTATGCAAAAAGTAGAAGTTATAGATGGCGCCTATGGATCCGCCCAAAGAATTAAGAGCCAAAATAGAGAGCAGTATGCCCACAAATGAAGAATTGCCAGAATTTTTGAAGACAAGTTCCATTTCTTGGTAGGTTTTTTTGAAATTTTTCCATAGCGAATTCTTTTCCGTCACTGGAAGAACCTCTTTGTGGGTCAAGGCACGACGATGCCTTAAAAGAACCAGGGAAGATAAGAGAAAAGACAAGGCATTGATAGCAGCAACCAGGGGAAAGTTATTATCAGAAACCGTCAACAGCCAGACGCCAAAGGATTGACCAAGGATACTTGACAGATACGAGACAAATTGAGTAAATGAATAGGCCTCAAATAAATCATCCTTGTCTAAATTATGCTGAAGAATAGGCATTCTCAAGCCAGACGCATAATCACTCAGAACATCTGTAACGATATTAATAAGACAAATGACTGAAAAAGCCAGAAAGGTTTGATTTTGAATCATAAAAGCGACCAAACTGAAGAGAACAGCCTGGATTACTCCCACTACTATCATCGTCCGGCCTTTTCTGACTGACTGGTCTGCCCGGACTCCAATCCAGAAAGTAAAAACCGTTGGAACCATCGTAATCATGTTTGCTATAAAAACTGCCAAATTGCTATAAGGAAGGCTCGCCGCATAGATGACAAAGACTAGGTTATAAATATATGAGCCTAAGGAATTCAACAGCCTAGAGATAGTCAAAGCTCTGTATAAACTATGCCGAAGAAAAATTTTCATATTTTGATTCCTTTCAAATTACTTGATTCGCTTTTAATAATTCTTGTTTATATTTGCTAATTACATATGCAATTTCTTTTTTTCGTTTAGAATCTGTTTCTGATAAAATAGCACTGCTAATTATTAGCTCCCGAGCAGCATCTAAATACTTAACATTATCAGTATAATGAAATAATTTTAGAAGTGTATCAGATATACCTAACATCCCCCTACAAAAATCTACAAATTGTGCAAATTCAAAAAAAAGAATAGGAGATAATTCTTCTGCTAAATCAATATATTTAACAGGGTTAATTCTAAGCAACATCTGTATAATTCCAGCTGTTCCATCAATCAAATAAGGAGAAATACAATATTCTGAAATTTTTACTCCTCTTGCACCATCTAAATTCACTAAGTTACTAATAATATAATCAATTCCTTGATCAATAAGTGCTGAATCAGATATTTTCGAATTGAGATATAATAATGCTCCTGCTGCTCCATTCAATCCCAAACCTTTTTCATGCTTAAGCAACTCAAATAGTTTACCATTATCCTTTAGAGCAATATTATATTTGTCAAATCTATTATTTTTTATAGCTATACAATCTAAGAAAGAATTTTTTTCCTCTAGCAACTCAATGTTGGAAGTATTTAGAGAAAATGTTACATCTGTATTCTCACAACAGTAAATTTCCTTAAAAATATCCAATGCTTTATAAATATCAACTGAATCATCATTTAAATACTTAATTAATTTAGAGATATTTGATTTTATTCCTTTGTGAAGAAGCAATTTATCTATATTAGAAAATCTTTGCTCCTCACATTTATTTTGCAGTCTTCCTAGTAAATAAAGTAGCATTCTTCCTAATTTATGGCAATCAGCTTTTTTCCCATCAACTTTATTCCATTCTTTTAAAGAGATTACACTATAGATACCCGTAAGCGGATCATCTCCATAAACATATGAATTTTCTAAATCAATAAATGTAATTTTATAATTATAATCTATGATAAAATTATCTGGATGAATGTCATTCATAACAATATCGTTTGTATGGAAAGCAGCAACTGTTTCTAACAAACTACCAAAACACTTCATTAGCTTTTTGAATTTCTCATAGTTTTCTAAGAGCGACTTATTTCTATAAGAAAATAATGAATGTTGGTCACAGAACTCTGATAGATTAATTCCGTCTATATACTCATAAATATAATAATTATTTATCCATTCTCTCACCTTTTCTATCCTACGAGGAGACATTTGCTTAGCTTCCCCAGACACTATCCATTCATTCTTTCTTAATTCTTGCCTTTTTATTTTTCCAAAACATAAGATATGAGGTTTGCTTTCTTTTATAACAACTTCTTTATCATTTGATTTATTCTGAGCCAAATAAACATTCCCCCCATTACCTTGTTTAAGTAATTTAATCACTTGATAATTTTCTGACAAATATGATTGATTAAATTCTTGATGTTCCTGAAGATCCTCAATCCAACTAGGCAAATCAAAGTACGTTTTTTGATAATCTTGCCATTTTTCTCCATTCGGACCATATAAAGTTGGGAACCCATCTTCTAAATTGTCTTTGTTAACCTCTAAACAACCATAGCGATAAAAAATAACATTAGAATCTTTAAAATTTCTATCACTAAGAATATAAATCCCCTCTGCTTTCTTAGGAATTACTGAGTATAAATTTTCTAGTATCTTTTTACAATGTTTATCATCTCGAGGATATATAGTAATGAATTTTCCAGATTCTGCAGGAGACTCTCTGTCAGAAAAATTATATTCAATAATTGATTGATTTTTTAAGTATTTAAAAACAACTCCCTCTTTACATAAATATGGATAGAGAAGCAAAAACAACTCCGAATAGTTTTCAATTGTCGCAGAAATATGGATTTTAAAACCAAATTCAGGGACATTATATTTATCAATATTACAATATTCAAAGTCAGTATTTTTCATGTTTATCCCTTTCTGTTTGATACTTGAATAAACGAACAGTTGTTTATCTTAGTCAAAGTACTATCAACATGCTTTTCAATATATTTTCCTATCTCTTTTTCAAACTTATTTTTTTTAAAAATATCATTTTCTTCAAGGCAAAATTTTGTGATAATTGGCTTATCCATGTTTTCTCCTTAATACTTAATATAGGAACAACCACTACTAGAAAACGTAGCAGTGGTCGTAAATTTTAATATTTAACTCAATCTTTTAGCTCCTAATCTCCTTAATAAACATGGGGCTAGAAAGAAAATGGTTTTTAATTTTTTTAAAATGAAACAGTAAAAATAATCATTTAAACTAGTAAACTCTTTCAAAACTATCATCTTATAAGTGTTATAACCTCATAGAATCAAACTATTTTCGCCCTAAACCCAACCTTACTAATATTTTAATAGTTACAAGTTTGAGCATTTAACTTTTGTTAACTGCACCACTATACTTTATTACTTCTCTGGTTAAGCTGTAATGGGACATTTATAAGTAGCAACAACTTCTTTTTGCGGTGCTGCATGTTTGTTGGCTTCTCGTGTGAACTGTGTCATTACGTTTTCCTCCTTTATGGTTAGGCAGTGATTGGACATTTATAAGTGGCAACAACTTCTTTTTGTGGTGCTGCATGTTTGTTAGCTTCTTGCATGAACCGTGTCATTACATTTTCCTCCTTTGCTATTTGTTGACACTAGTATACCTTAATATCAAAACCTCAACTTAAAATTTTCATATTTTCAAACTACATATCCTAAAATTATTTACGCAATAAAAAACGAGACAGAAAGCTCCTACCTCGCTATATTCTAGTAATTACTGTAATAAAAAATTTTTAAAGTTTATTTGCTCTTTGCATTTATTCAAACTTTTTTAGCCAGTTATCCCTATTCTTAGTATAGTAGTCCGCGCTGTAGTTGCAGTTCAGCAACTTCAGAGTACGGATAGCATCTTCCATTTTTTCTTTTCCTTGACTTTTCTTCCCAGATATATAGTCGAACTGGCCCGAAGCGAACAAATAGATGATACGGAAATAAGCTTCATTTTCCCCAAAGAAGGAATCTTGAATCTGCTTATCAAAATAGGCTGCCTTGGATCGATTGTTTTTATCAATCGCCTTAAAAAATCCATTCAACAAAATAGTATGAATATAATTTCTATTAGATGTCAAGTCCTTCAAATGGCTTGTTTTTACCAGCATTTCTCTGGTATATCTATAGTATAAGTCAAGCGGGAGCAGAACCGACATTTCAGAAAACAACCTCAGCTCATACTCTCCCCAGATTTCAACTGAAAATAAATAATCGGATAGAAAGCCACTTTCTTCTTCCGTTATTTCCACCCTTTCATCAAAGAGAATCATGTGAGCCTTAATCAGCAAGGCATTCAGGAAGTAAGCCACTTTCTGAGGAGACTGGTGATACTTAACAATCTGGTCCTGATACATCTTTTCCAGCTTGCTCATATTCTGCTGGTCGTGTGCCTCCCAAAGCTGCTTTTGCAGTATAGTGTAGGAGGTAGGTTGAAAACCACGGACCAAATAAACAAATTCTTCCAACTCCATGTGAATATTCTCTAAAGCAACCAGTAATTTTGCAGCAGAGATATCGGATTCCCCATTTTCAAAGCGACTTAACATAGAGTAGGAAAAAGCATCGCCAGTCGCATTTTTTAAAGAAATATTCCGTCCCTGGCGTATTTCCCGAAAAACTTCACCCATATATGTATACATATTCCGCCTCCTATCTAATCTTATATTGGTTGACCACTGACTCTCAACTATTGGTTCAATTCCGACAAAACACTGACTGCTGTCAAGGCATAAAGCGGAGCGGTTTCAGCCCGCAGGATACGTGGACCTAGACCTGCTGACACAGCGCCTGCTTGGCCGAAGGCTACTATTTCCTCTGGCGATAGACCGCCCTCCGGTCCGAAGATAAAGAGGACTTTTGCGCCGACTCCCAAGCCTGACAGAGCTCGGACTAGAGCTGCAGATTCTCCTTCTTTGGCCGATTCCTCATAGGCCACGATGATGCGGTCAAAGTCTGTCAAGGCTGCCAGAAAGTCTACCTTTTTATCAAAGAACCGAATCTCAGGAATCAGATTGCGCTTGCTCTGCTCTGCTGCTCCCTGAGCAATTTTCTCTAGCTTTTCACTCTTTTTAGCCAGCTTTTTGCCATCCCACTTGGCCACCGACCAGTCCG
>ERZ772924.806-NODE-806-length-15046-cov-12.286905_pt1 | contig 15046 bp, 10 predicted proteins | sample MGYA00512116_ERZ772924 | MGnify/ENA primary metagenome ERZ772924 (study PRJEB29015, sample SAMEA2737920) | human oral metagenome | biome: human oral; feature: human-associated habitat; material: dental | place: China | collected 2134 ...
GCCTTGAGATTCACTGCGAACTCAAGACAAAGACCAAGATTTTCTGCGGCTGTGCCACAGGCTTCGGCGCAGATCAGAATACGCACGTCTGTCCTGTCTGTCTCGGCCTTCCCGGTGTCCTGCCCGTCGTCAATCGTCAGGTGGTAAACTACGCCATCAAGGCGGGGCTTGCAACAAATTGCGAAATCAACGGTTACAGCAAGTTTGACCGAAAGAACTACTACTATCCTGATCTGCCGAAGAACTTCCAGACTTCTCAGTTTGATCTCCCGATTGCGGAGCATGGCTGGGTGGACATTGACACGGAAGCAGGGAAAAAACGCATCCGTCTCACACGTATACACATGGAAGAGGATGCGGGCAAACTTGTCCACTCCGGTACGACAATCAAGGACTCCTCTTCATCCAACGTGGATTACAACCGTACGGGGGTGCCTCTGCTCGAAATTGTCTCCGAGCCCGACATGTCCTCAGCGGAGGAAGCACGTGCCTACATGGAGAAGATCAAGACGATCATGGAATACATTGATGTCTCCAACTGCCGCATGGAGGAGGGTAATCTTCGCGCGGACATCAATGTCTCCTTGCGCCCCACCGGTTCAGATGTGCTCGGTACACGCACAGAGATGAAAAATATCAACTCCTTCAAGGCGCTCGAAGATGCTATCAACTACGAGGTCGAGCGTCAAACCGAGGTGCTCGAAGAGGGGGGTCACATTATTCAGGAGACTCGCACATGGGATCCAGAGCGTGGCATCACACTCTCCATGCGCAGCAAGGAGGAGGCACATGACTACCGCTATATGCCAGAACCAGATCTTCCGCCTATCGTGACAAGCGAAGATGAGATCGAAGCGATTCGCAGGGAGCTGCCGGAGCTGCCTGATGCACGTCGTGCACGTCTGATGGATGAGGCGGGGCTCTCTGCCTATGATGCGGGCATCATCACAAGCTCACGTGCAATGGCGGAATACTATGATTCCATTACCGCTACGGGCGCGGATGCCAAGCTTGCAGCAAACTGGCTCATGGGTGACCTTGCGAAAAACCTCAACGCTGAAGGCAAGACGATCGAGGAATCGCCCGTCGATGCAAAGCGTCTCGGCGAGATGATCCTCCTCATTTCAAAGGGGACGATTTCCTCAAAAATTGGAAAAACAGTGTTCAAGGAGATGTGGACATCGCCCGATGCTCCTGAGAAAATCGTTGCAGACAAGGGCCTTGTTCAGATCACAGATACGAAGGAAATCGAAGATATTGTCGATCAGGTCATCGCAGCAAACGCAAAAGTGGTCGAAGACTACAAGGGCGGCAATAAGAAGGCGATCGGCGCACTTGTTGGGCAAGTCATGAAGCAGTCCAAGGGTAAGGCAAACCCACAGATGGTCAACGAGCTCTTAGCAAAAAAACTCGGCTGAGAACAAGGAATTGCTGATAAAATGGAGTCCGTCAGATTGGTGCAGAATTTTTATTTTGTCAGGGAAGCACACCGGACGCATAGCTACTGCGCTATGTAGAGAGGTTGTTGACGCCGGCAGTGCAAAAATACACTAAAATGATGGCGCTGAATTTATCAGTGCTTCTACAATCAAACAGCCTTTTCCGCAGGGGAAAGGCTGTTTTTGTCAAAAGGGGGGTATTTCCATGAAATACGAAGCTGCTATATTTGATCTGGACGGCACATTGTTAGACTCATTGGACGATCTGGCGGACAGTGCAAACGCTACACTTCATGCACATGGATTTCCAGAGCACGAAGTAGCAGCATATCGCTATTTCGTGGGCGATGGTTCCCGCAAACTGATCGAGCGGATTCTTCCAAAAAAACACGCAGAGGATGCAGGATTTGTAGACGCATTTATGGCAGAGTACAAGAACTTCTATGCCGAGCATCTGCTCCATAAGACAAAACCATATGACGGAATCATGGATATGCTGGAAGAGCTTCGCCGGCGTAGAATTCCTATGGCCATCTGCACCAACAAGCATCAAAATGCCGCAGAAAGTATCGTGGAGGCACTGTTTCCGCATAACATATTTCATGAAATCATTGGTGATCAAGATGGACTGCCCCGCAAGCCTGATCCGCAGAAGGTTCTTTATATCATGAAAAAATTCGGGGTTACAGGAGCGAATACAGCTTATTTCGGTGATACAAATGTGGATATGGATACTGCGCGTAATGCAAAGACGTTTGCTGTTGGCGTACTCTGGGGATTCCGCCCTAAGGAGGAACTCGTTGCACATGGTGCAAACGTGCTGCTGGCACATCCGATGGAACTGTTTAAAAAGGTGACATTTGCAAAGCAATGAAACAAAAAGAGAAAACAAAGCGCACAGCGATGATTCCTGTCCGCAAAGGGCAGATTTATAACATTCCAATCGACCGCCTTGGGACGAGCGGGGAGGGAGTCGGACGATATGAAAACTTCACCATATTTGTCCCCAATGCACTTCCAGGTGAAAATGTCTGCATCATCATCGAAGAAGTGAAAAAAAATTATGCACGCGGACGCGTGAAGGAAGTTCTGCAAGCAAGCCCGAAGCGCATTCCTCCGCATTGCGAGATTTATGCAGACTGCGGAGGCTGTCAACTCCAACACCTCTCCTATGAGGCACAGTTAGATGCGAAGCGTGCACAGGTCGCAGAGGCGCTGACACATATCGGTAAACTCTCACAAATCCCAGTGAAAGAGACTATGCGCGCAGAGGAGCCATGGAACTATCGGAATAAAATGCAGTTTCCCATCGGCATCAACAAAGGAAAGATCCTGGTTGGCTGCTTCGCACAGGGAAGCCATAATATAATTGATACGAAGAACTGCCACATCCAGCACACTGCAAACAATGATCTTGGAAATGCTATGCGCGATATCGTCGAACACCTCCATATCCCTGTCTACAACGAGGACACCCATAAGGGGGTTATGCGCCACATCATCGGACGTGTCGGACGAAACAACGATCTCATGGCGGTCATCGTAACCGCGACGAAACACCTTCCACGGGCAAAGGATGTCGTTCGTATGCTGCGCGAGCGTCTGCCAAATCTCGTCAGTATTCACCAAAACATCCAAACCTACCACAACAACGTCATCATGGGGCGAGATACCCAGCTTCTCTGGGGACGTCCGACCATCATTGACTCTTTGGGACGGCTGAACTTCCACATCTCGCCGCGCTCCTTCTTTCAGGTCAACACGAGGCAGGCAGAACGCCTTTATGAACAAGCACTGGCCTATGCCGATCTGCATGGTACAGAGACTGTCATTGATGCTTACTGTGGTACGGGAACGATCACTTTATTTTTGGCACAACGGGCACGAAAGGTCTACGGCATCGAGATCGTACAGCCCGCCATCCTCGACGCACGGAAAAATGCACGGGACAATCATATAAAGAACGCCGAGTTCATTGTAGGCGACGCGACCGCCGTCATGCCCGCTCTCTACAAGCAAGGCATTCGCCCTGATGTCGTCGTCGTCGACCCGCCGCGTGCCGGCTGCAGTGAGACTGTCCTCTGCACCTTCGCAAATATGAGACCACAGCGCATCGTCTACGTCTCCTGCAACCCTGCAACACTTGCTCGGGACCTCGCCATATTGAAAGAACTTGGCTATATAACCCAGGAAGTCCAGCCCGTGGACCTTTTTCCACAAACTTCGCATGTAGAAAATGTGGCACTTATTACCAAAAAATCCATTTGAACAGGAAAATGAGTGGTACGTATTAATTTTACTAGAAAGGTCATAATGGAAAACAACAATATAATCGACATTCCAAGCCTCCAGTGGTACCCCGGACACATGCGGAAGGCGGAGCGGCTGGTCAAAGAAAATCTGAAGCTTGTAGATGTAGTAGTTGAACTTCTGGATGCACGAATTCCGATGAGCTCAGCGAATCCCGTATTGCGGGAGATTGTGAACGGAAAACCGCGCCTTATTGTGCTCAACAAAGCTGATCTTGCAGATGAGACGGCGACGCGTGCATGGGTGAAATACTTCGCTGCAGAAGGACTTACGGCGGTTCCGGTAGATGCGGTAAAGGGGCGCGGGGTTAAGGAGCTTGTGCAGGCAATTGCAAAATGTGCGAAGCCGAAAACAGACAAACTCGTACACCATGGAGCAAAGGCGCGGGCAGCACGCTGCATGATTCTTGGTATTCCAAATGTGGGAAAATCCTCGCTTATCAATCGACTGTCGGGCGGATCAAAGACGAAGGTGGAGAATCGTCCCGGTATCACGCGCGCAAAACAGTGGATCCGTCTCGGCGCACAGCTGGAACTTCTCGACATGCCGGGAATACTCTGGCCAAAGTTCGAGGATCAGAATGCGGCACTTCACCTGGCCTTTACGGGAGCAATCAACGACAACGTCTACGATGTGGCAAGTGTTGTTCTCCTGCTTCTTGATACGCTCCGCACAGCATACCCATCCGACCTCATGGAACGTTATCGACTGGAGGGGGAGCTGCCAAGCGGTGCAGCACTGCTTGAGGAAATCGGACGAAAACGCGGATGTCTGCGCGCGGGCGGTAAGATTGACTATGAAAAAGCAGAACAGATTGTATTGACCGATTTCCGCAGCGGACGTTTGGGACGTGTTACATTGGATGTTCTGCCATCTATTCCCGCCACAGAGAATGCGCGGTAAAGGAAATAGCGAAAATGACGATAAAAGAGATAGAGAGTATCTTTCTGCATGGCAATGTGACAGATGATTTCATCGAAGGCTGCCGGAGTGATTCACGAAAGTCAGTACAGACCATCCTCCGCCGCTATGAGCGCGCGCAGAAGGAGCACGAGCGTCTGCACGCCATGTACACATATGAACGCGCCGCCATTGAGGCGGGACATCTCATCGTCGCAGGAGTGGATGAAGCAGGACGCGGACCTCTGGCAGGACCTGTCGCAGTCGCCGCTGTGGTTCTGCCGATGGAATGTCACCTGTCGCGCCTCAACGATTCCAAAAAGCTCTCATATGCAGTACGTGAAGAGCTCTTCGCACAGATCACGGAACAGGCGCTTTCGTATCATATTTCGCTGATTGATGCTGAGACCATCGACCGCATGAACATTCTTCAGGCAACGAGGATGGGGATGTACGAGGCAATCGCAGCCCTTGCGCCCGCCCCCGACGAGGTTCTGATCGACGCAGTGGAGCTTCCAAAACTCTCCATGTCTTCAAAATCCATCATCAAAGGAGATGCAAAGTCGGCATCGATTGCGGCGGCATCCATCCTGGCGAAGGTGACGCGTGATCATTTGATGGAACAATACGATACAGAATATCCGCACTATGGCTTTGCAAAGCACAAAGGCTATGGAACACAAGAGCATATCGACGCGATTCGCAAATATGGTGTCTGTCCTATTCACCGCAAATCCTTCGAGCCGATACGCTCCATGCTGAACGATATCTAAAGGACTCACTGATAAATTTACTGATTCACTAACAGAAAAGGCTGTGAATACCGTGTCGATGGAAGCAAATACTACAACAGCATCTCCCGTAATTCCTGCCGTATCTCAGATTTCACAGGGGAAAACGACCGAGGTTGTTCAAAATCGTGGAGATCAAGGAGATTCGTCCGCTGCATTTAGCCAACGTACGAACGTCTCGATTGAAACTGCCATCGACCATATGGCAGATATCCTTTCGAAGATCAACGGACGTCAACAGACAAATGTACAGCAAATGCCGCAGGAGCTTAAAGAGCTCATCCAAAATATGATACGACAATCCTTTTCCCTTGAGACGACGCTCGGTCAAGGACTTGCGAGTACTGCCGCAAGTCAGCGCTTTTCCACTGATCAGCTGACAACCCTTGCGCGTATACTCAATCAGTTGGGCGCAATGGCAGAAACGGACAGTAGCGGCATCCCTCGTGTCGGAGATGATCTTGCAGCACTTCTTACGGGGTTAAAAACGGCACTTGCCAAAGAAGCCGGAGGAACATTCGAGCCGGTCATGCTGACAAAGGCAGCGTTTCAGCTGCTTGATACCGGAAACGACGAGTTCCTTCCAAAAGATCTGCAGACGTCTCTCTCCCAACTGAATGCACAGGGCTCTGCATCTGCCTCCTTATCCGGCAATGCAGGAACGACCTCGTTTTCCTTCCTGAATCAGTTGGTTCAGCTCCTGATGCCTCGTGATGCGGCAAGCACTGCCCAGTCGATGCCGACAAATGGAGGCATGCAGGAAGGCACACCTCAGACTGCACCTCAAAATCTAATAGGCGAACAGGAGGGACGTGCCTATTCGACTGTGCAGAATACAAATACTGCTGTGCCGGAGGAAAATTTGCCAGAACAGCCAGCAAATGCAACGAGAACGAATGTGTTGGCAAAAGAAAACACGACGGCAGCACGACAGGCAGAAAAGGCACCGAGCGCACCTACACCATCGAATACATCATCTGCACAGGGGACAAATGAGACAGGAACAGCTCAGAAGGCGATGATGGGGGACATTCCTTCGGGAACAAATGTCCCCGGACGTGAGCAAAATTCTGCGACACCGACAGAGAACACGCAAATCCCCGCACAGTCCGGAAAAGAAGCGGCCCCTATGCCCAGGCAGGGAGATCCGCAAACTTCTGTGGAAAACAAAACACCTCCCGAAGGGGAAGCACAAACGGTGTCCCGTTCGGAGACACAAACAGTAAAAGCAAATCTGCAGGAAGAGACTGCCGCACAGCCTACACGCCCCCAGAGCGAACGCGAAGCAGAACTGAAAAATGCGGCAAAGGTGCCGACACAAAGCGCGGCGCAAATGAAATCCGCAGAGATACAAGGCACGATTCCGCGATTCTTTACACAGACGATGGAGAATACGCCGCAGACCATGAATGTCCTGCGAAACCTCGCACAGTCACTTCTCCAAAACGATAATCTAAGTCAGCGAGAGACGCTGCTGCTGCAAAACTTTGTGAATGGGCGCAGTCAGACGTTGAGTGATGGAGATGCAAAACAGCTGCAGAAGCTTATCCATCTGACGCAGCAAAACATTCCCGGGACTGTACGTCAAGCCGCACTTGAACAACAGATGCCGGATCTTCCGCGCCTTTGGGCATTTATGCAAATGGCAGATATTGTAAAGACACGTAAGATGACAGCGGAACAATATAAACGTGCTGGCAGGGATGTTGCGGCTCTCGCGCTCACTATGCGCAACGCACTTGAGGGTGAAAATGCGGCACCACAGCCGGGGCAGCGTTCGATGAACTTTATCATGCCTCTCTTTATGGGGGCATCTGAATATCCTGCGTACATCCATGTCTACGATGAATCACATACGGATGAGGATACGGGGAACCATAGAAAGGAAACATGGCTGCGCATTTGCGTGCTTACAGACAACATTGGCACGGTAGAGCTCATCAATCGAATTTACGAGAAAAATCACGTTGATATGCGCCTCTACTTCTCGGACGCGGATGCTGCATGGGAGTTTCGTAATGCACTTGACACCATACGAGAGACAGCAGATGGAACCTCGCTCATCATCGAAGGCATCCAAATTGGAGCCATCGGTGAGCGGCGTTTCTTTACAAACTAAGTCTCATACCACCAGCGCACTCGTTACGTAAAATGCACCGGATTGTACCATATGAATATCAAAATCAGACACAAGGATGGGTGAGAGATGGCGGAACGATGGGATAACGAAACTTCTCCTGTCGATACTATACCAAAAGAGCAGGAACAGGAGCAGCGTGCCGTCGCGATCAAATATGATGTCAAGAATGACCGAGCACCGCGCGTCACGGCAAAAGGGCGTTCGCTCGTTGCCGACCGTATCCTTGCAGAAGCACGTAAAAACGGCATTCCCGTCTATCAGAACAAATCCCTTGTCAATATGCTGATGGCACTCGAAATTGACCGTGAGATTCCGCCGGAACTTTATCGCACGATTGCGGAGGTGCTTGCCCATGTCTACCGGATTGACCGCCATGCGGGCGATCGGAGATCATCATGAGCAATAAAACGCTTGGCGATCAGGGGGAAACCTGTGCTGTTGAATATCTTCGGCGACAGGGGTGCCATATTCTCACTCGTAATTATCGAACAAAGCTTGGGGAAATCGATATTATCGCAGATGATCACGGCACTTTAGTCTTTATCGAGGTAAAAACACGCCGCAGTTCACATTATGGTCTTCCTGCAGACGCAGTTCACTATAGGAAACAGCAAAAAATTATACAAACAGCATATTGTTATTTGCATACACACCACATGGAGAATCATCTCTGCCGTTTCGATGTTCTTGAGATTTACGCAATGAAAGATGGCTGGAAAGTCAATCAGATCAAATCTGCTTTCGAAGCATAAAATTAAATATATGGATGTCAGTAGTCCAATCTATTGACATCTTTTTATTTTTGCAAAAATTGAATCACTTCAATGAGTATGTTATAATGGTAATCAAGATATGCGGCGTGTGGAAGCCGCAATAGGGAGGTATCATCTTGAACGTTGCAAAGCCGATTTATGTCATTGGACACCGCAATCCGGATACAGATTCCATCTGCTCAGCGGTCGGATATGCACATCTGAAGCAGGCCATGGGTTTCAATGCAATTGCCGCACGTGCCGGTAAGGTGAATAAGGAGACAAAGTTCGCGCTTGAGTATTTCCATGTAGAACAACCGCTCCTCATCCCAGATCTTTATCCGCGCGTCAAAGATATTGCGATGGACTGCAAGATCGTCGTCCGGCAGCATGACACACTGCGAAATCTGGGAGAGGTTTTGCGAGAAAACGATCTGCGCTCAATTCCCGTAACAGACAGCAAGGGGATCCTCGTCGGCATTGTTTCGGTCAGTGACCTTGCAAAACGTTATTTCCAAGAGCTTGGCATGACAAATCTCTCGGATATGCGCGTTCGGTATCGCGACATCATCCGCGCAACGGACAGCAACGTCCTCGTCTCAGGAGAAGAAGGGGAAACCATCAAGGGGCAGATTCGTATTGCGGCCGGCAGTATGGAGACGATCCACAAACTCATCAAAGAAAATGATATTGTACTCATTGGCGACCGCCATACGGAAACGATTCTTTCCTGCATTCAGCAGGGAATTTCCTGTCTGATCGTAACAGGAGACGGACGTGTTCCTGTTGAAGCCTTGGAGGAAGCGGAGGCGCGTGGCGTCTTTGTGCTCTCAACTCCCTATGATACCTATACTGTGGCACGGCTTATCAATCAGTGTGTACCAGTCCGACGGATCATGCATGATAATCCCGTCTGTTTCAAACCGCTTGATCTCCTTTCCGATATCAAGGGGACGATGGAGGAAACCAATTTCCGCAACTATCCCGTCATTGAGAACGGACGTATCGTCGGCCTTGTGAGCCGTGACCGACTGGTGGTATCGGAGCCGGCACAAGTCATCCTCGTGGATCATAACGAACGCAATCAGGCGGTCGAGGGCATCGAAGAAGCAAAGATTATTGAAATTATCGATCACCATCGCTTCGGCGGAATCAGCACCAGTGAGCCGATCTATACACATGCAGAGCCGGTCGGCTGCACTGCAACGATCGTCTCGAACATGCACTGGCAAAACGATATTGACATTCCGCCATCAATTGCGGGGCTTCTGCTCTCGGCGATTATATCGGATACTGTCCTCTTCAAGTCGCCAACCTGTACACCAAAAGATAAGGCAGCAGCAGAGCGTTTGGCGGATATCGCAAATGTTGATCTCAACACATACGGTCTGGAAATGCTTAAGGCAGGCTCGAGTACCGGCAATATGTCACCAATGGAGATTGTACGCAACGATCTCAAAGAGTTCACAATCGGTGCCTATCGCGTCATTGTCAGCCAGACCTCCGTCATGGATACGAAGGAAATTATGGCAAAAGAGGATGAGCTGCTTACTGCGATGAAGGCCATCTGTGATACAGAGGGCTTCGATTTGAGCCTTGTCATGATTACGGATATCCTCGAGGAGGCGACCTATCTTCTCTTCACAGGATCACCGCGCACACTGATCGGAGAGGCATTCCGCAAAGATACGAGCGGTACTCATCTCTATCTGCCCGGTGTCATGTCACGCAAGAAGCAGATCATCCCGCCGCTCTCGGAAGCGGTCAAACGGATCAAGACGTAATGTATATCACCATATGACAGCAGGGGCGGAGTTTGCCATTACGGCGGCCCCGCCTTTCTTATTGGAGTAAAAGGAGTTCTCATGGATTTGTTTCAAGGGCTGAACGAGCCACAGCAGCGAGCCGTAGCATGCCTTGAGGGACCTCTCCTGATCGTGGCAGGAGCAGGCTCCGGTAAGACACGTGTCTTGACCTTCCGTATCGCAAATCTCTTGGAGCATGCTGTTCCACCGTACCGTATACTTGCCATCACCTTCACGAACAAGGCAGCGCGTGAAATGAGAGACCGCGTCGACACACTGATCGGGGATTCTGCACGCGATGTCTGGCTGAGTACATTTCACTCGTTTTGTGCTCGTTTCCTGCTCATGGAGATCGAGCATCTTGGTACCTATGCTAAGAATTTCGTCATCTATGACGCCTCGGACACGAAGGGGCTGATCCGCGAATGTCTCAAGGAACTAAATATCGATGAGAAACACACTGCTCCGGGTGCCGTGCAGTCGCATATCTCAGATGCAAAGAACCGTCTCCTTGATGTCAAGACATTTGCGGCGCAGGCAACAGATTTCTTTGGAGAGCAAGTAGCGAAGATCTATGAATTGTATCAGTCGAAACTGCGAGCGAACAATGCACTGGATTTCGACGATCTCCTGATGCTGACGGTGGAACTTTTGTCAAATAATGAGGAAATACGCGAGAAATACCAAAAGAAATTCCAATACATCCTCGTGGATGAGTATCAGGATACAAATGGCGCGCAGTATGCGATCACGAAACTGCTTGCCGAGGGACATCGGAATATCTGTGTCGTTGGGGATGCGGATCAGTCCATCTATGGCTGGCGCGGTGCGGATATGCGCAACATCCTGAACTTCGAACGCGACTATCCAGAAGCGACGGTAATCCTGCTTGAGCAAAACTATCGCTCGACGAAGAATATCCTTGCTGCGGCAAATGCAGTGATTGATAACAATTTGACCCGAAAAAAGAAGGATCTCTGGACGGATAATCCGACGGGTGATCCCCTCATCGTCTACGAGGCAAGTGCGGAAAAAAACGAAGCAGCCTTCATTGTGCGCGAGGTGGAGCGTCTTCATACGATGTTCAACGCGAAATATGGAGACATCGCCGTTCTCTACCGAACGAATGCCCAATCCCGCAATATCGAGGAGGCATTCTATGCGACGGGAATTCCATATGCAATGGTCGGTGCGGTGCGTTTCTATGACCGCCGTGAAATCAGGGATATTATTGCATATCTGCGCGTCATCTACAATCCGCGCGATACTCTGAGCCTCCTCCGCATCATCAACGTCCCCAAACGAGGACTCGGACAGACCACACTGGGACGCATGATGGAAAAGGCGGCAGAATATCGCATCTCACTCTTTGAGCTGATCACAGATGCACAGCTGATTGGTACAATACCAAAGCTCTCTGCGAAGGTGAAATTCGAACTCGAGAATTTTGCTGCACTCATATTTACATATATGGGACAGCTGGGAACACGCCCCCTTCACGAGATTGTCGAGGACATCATCGAGGAGTCTGGCTATGCCGCAGCCCTCGAGGATGACACAAAGGAAGACAATCACGATCGCCTCGAGAACCTGCGCGAGTTCATCAGTGTGGCAAAGAACTTCGAGGACGGTGCCGAGGAAGGGGAAAACGGGCTCGAGGACTTCCTCGCGCAGATCTCGCTCATCTCCGATGTGGACGAGACGGAACAGTCGGACGGCAACGTGACGCTCATGACCTTCCACGCGGCAAAAGGGCTGGAGTTCCCGACTGTATTCATGGCAGGCATGGAGGAGGGGCTTTTTCCACATTCTCGTACCCTGCTTGACGATACGGAGATCGAGGAGGAGCGGCGCACCTGCTATGTAGGAATTACACGTGCCGAACGCCGCCTTTATCTTACCTATGCACGTCAGCGGACGATTTACGGGCGGACGGAGATGTCGCGTCCTTCACGTTTTTTGACAGAGATTCCGGAAGAACTGCTTGAGCATAAGACGGCGGATTTCTTTGCGGAATCCACCAGCGGGCGCGGACGCTCCGATGTCTGGGGACGCGGTTCATCGGGCGGGCGGCGCTCCTATCTGCCGCCGCCTCTGCAGCATACTGCAGAAGACGGGAGTATCATTCGCCCCGATGCCGCAGCAAAGTTCACAGCGGGAGATGCCGTTCGCCACAGCAAGTGGGGGGACGGACGCATCGTTGCCATCAGCGGTGAGGGAGAGGATGCAGAGCTTACGATCGCATTTCCCGGAGAAGGTATCAAGAAATTCGTGCAGAAATATGCACCGATTTTGAAGCTGTGAGGGACATATGAGCGATATCAAGGAAATCAAAAACGAACTCACAGAGCTGCGGAAAAAGATCCGAAAATACTCGAAGCAGTACTACGATGAGAATGCGTCCGACATCTCGGATTATGATTTCGATCTGCTTATGCAGCGGCTCAAGGCAATCGAAGCAGAGTATCCAGAGCTCATCACAAAGAATTCGCCGACGCAGAAGGTGGGCGGAACCGCGCAGCGCGAGGTGGGCGTGCTTGTCCCACATGATGTTCCGATGCTCTCCCTCCAAGACGTGTTCAGTGAGGACGAAATTCGCACATTCGTCACAGGTGTTCTCTCACATTTCCCGTCAGCGGAGTTTGTTGTGGAAGAAAAGATCGATGGGCTGTCCCTTGCCCTGCGCTATGAAAACGGTACGCTTGTACGCGCCATCACACGCGGTGACGGAGTTGTACAGGGCGAGGATGTAACTCTGAACGCACGCGCAATCAGCGATGTTGTAGAGACACTGTACGACTCTGTCCCATATTTTGAAGTACGCGGAGAGGTCTATATGGAACGCGCTGCATTCGCTGAGGTCAACGAACGGCAAGAGCTGCTCGGGCTGAAACCATTTGCAAATCCACGCAACTGTGCCGCAGGAACGCTGCGTCAATTGGATGCACGCGTGACAAAGGAACGAAAGCTCTCGATGTTCGTATTCAATTTGCAGCGTGCAGAGGGACATTCATTTACCTCACATACTGATGCATATGATTTCATGCGGGCACAGGGGGTCAAAATCATAGCAAACTATAATGTCTGTCATACGGCAGATGAAGTCTGGAACGCAATCATGGCGATTGGTGCACGACGCGGAGATCTTCCCTACGACATTGACGGCGCCGTCGTCAAGGTCAATGACTTTGCACAGCGTGCGGAGCTCGGTACAACGGCAAAGGCACCGCGCTGGGCAATCGCCTACAAGTATCCACCCGAGGAAAAGGAGACAATCCTCCGTAATATCGAGCTCTCCGTTGGACGGACGGGGCGCATTACACCGACGGCAGTGTTCGATCCTGTTCAGCTCTGTGGTACGCGTGTCGAGCGCGCGACCTTGCATAACCAGGATTATATCGATAGTTTGGATGTGCGGATCGGTGACACGATTCTCGTCTACAAATCGGGAGAGATCATCCCGCGTGTCAAAGCAGTTATCAAGGAAAAACGTCCGAAGAACACACCGCCATTTGTGATCGGCGATCAATGTCCCGTCTGCGGCTCACATGCCGTACGCGAGACGGATACAGCAGATATGAAATGTCAAAATCCGGCGTGTCCCGCACAGGTAGAAAACCATATCTTGAATTTTGTCAGCCGCAACGCGATGGATATCAAAGGATTTGGAGAATCGGCGATCATTGCACTGACACACGCAGGCTATCTGCATGATATTGCCGATATATATTCATTGCATTTGCATCGTGATGAGCTGATTTCCTCCGGTCTGATCGGACGGGAAAAGAGCGTCGACAACCGTCTTGCCGCAATCAATGAAAGCAAGGCGAACACACCGGATCGTCTCCTCACGGGACTTGGGATCTCGGGCATCGGACGCGCGGCAGCAGTCTCGCTCATGCAGGCATTCCCGTCCATTGATGCCTTGCAGGAGACAGCGTGCACAGATCCCGAAAAAATCCGTGCTGTTCCCGACATGGGTGAAATCAGCGTGCAGAAACTCACGGAGTTCTTCACCTCGGAAACGGGGAGAGCCTTGCTCGACAAATTCCGTGCGGCGGGCGTGAACTTTGCGAGTACCCCGATGAAGCGCGCAGGTGCGGCACTGGACGGCAAATCTTTTGTCATTACGGGTACGCTTCCGACGCTTTCCCGTGAGGAGTGTGCCTCTCTGATTACGTCGCATGGCGGTACGGTAAAAAGTTCTGTGTCGAAGAAAACCGACTATCTTGTTGCAGGCGAAGCAGCAGGGAGTAAGCTGCAAAAGGCCGAAGATCTCGGCATTCCCATCTTGGACGAGGCATCACTCAGAGATATGATTTCTGCGAAATGAAAGGATCAACGATGAAACTCAGCAGATATATCGATTCTTCTCCTCTGAATCCTGCGATGACCTTCGATGAGGTGCGTGCGGCGATTACGGAGGCGGTACGGCAGGAGTGCTGCTCGGTCTGTGTGCAGCCGGCGGATATCCCGCTTGCCGTTCAGCTTTGTCAGGGTACCGATACACGTGTGTGTACGGTGCTCGACTTTCCGCACGGGAAAGCCCCCGCCGTAGTCAAGGAACTTGAGGCACGCTATTATATGGAATACGGCGCAGAGGAGCTTGACATGGTCATGAACTATGGGCTTGCCCGCTCCGGGAAATGGGACGAGGTCGAGGTGGAAATACGCGCCGTTGTCAACGCTGCCCATGCGCGTAACGTGCTCGTCAAAGTCATTTTCGAGGCAAGCCAGCTGACATCGGAGGAGATTGCACGGGCAACGGAGGTCAGCATTGCAGCGGGAGCAGACTTCGTCAAGACAGCGACGGGATTTCTCGGCACGGGAGCAACTGAGGAGCAGCTACGCATTATGCTGGATACGTCGCACGGACGATGCAAGGTCAAGGCATCCGGCGGCATTCGGG
>ERZ772924.807-NODE-807-length-15046-cov-9.300981_pt1 | contig 15046 bp, 12 predicted proteins | sample MGYA00512116_ERZ772924 | MGnify/ENA primary metagenome ERZ772924 (study PRJEB29015, sample SAMEA2737920) | human oral metagenome | biome: human oral; feature: human-associated habitat; material: dental | place: China | collected 2134 ...
CCTTTTTATCAGGCCCAAATATTTTCAGTCCATTTTTATGAAATTCATCCACAATCCCCTGAACAAGCAATTCTTCACTTCCCACAACTGTTAATTCCACATTATTGTCTTTTGCAAATGAAATATACTCATCGATTGATCCTAAATTAACACTTTCAGCATTTGGTAACATTTCTACACAAGCATTTCCTGGAGCTATAAATATTTTTTCCACCTTTTCATTTTGAGAAAGCTTCCAAGCAATCGCATGCTCCCTTCCACCAGCACCTACAATCAATATTTTCATCATTTCCTCCTTCAGCATTCTAAATTTTTGACTAACCTTTTTTATTACATTTTTTGAATATATTTTAGCACATTTTTTAGTAATATTAAATGCAGAAAGTTGAAAATTCTTTATGAAAATCATTTTTACCTAAACCTCAATGTTATTTAACTTTATGAGTTATATTAAGAGGTTTAGGTAATTTCTATATTATTTTATTTTTATTGATTTTAATGCTCCAAAAATATTTCTTACTGTGTTTTCAACATTTACACTTCCTGAAATTAATGCAGTTTCAAGAGTTCTGACTCCAGGCATAATGGAAAATATAGCATCAAAGCCATTATCATACAAAATTTCGTAGCCATTTCCTAGATTTCCAGCTATTCCAATTACTGGAATATTGTATTTTTTAGCAAGTTCTGCAACTCCAAAAGGTGTTTTTCCATAAATTGTCTGTTTATCCATTCCACCTTCTCCAGTTATTACCAAATCCGCATCTTTCAGTTTTTCCTCAAGATCAACAGTATCAATAACTATTTCTACACCTTTTTTCAATATTCCTCCTAGAGTCAACAATCCTGCTCCAAGACCTCCAGCAGCTCCTGCACCAGGAACATTGTTTATTTCCATATTCAAGTCTCTTTTGACAATTTTTGAATAATGCAGCAGATTATTATCCAAAACTTCCACCATTTGAGGAGTTGCACCTTTTTGAGGCCCAAACACGTATGCTGACCCGTTTTTACCAGTTAACGGGTTTGAAACATCACACGCAACTAAGATTTCTACCTTTCTTAATCTTTCGTCTAAATTTGAAAAATCTATTTTGGATAATTTTCCTAGTTCAAATCCACCAAATCCAATTTCTCTTCCATTTTCATCCATCAATTTAGCACCTAAGGCCTGAAGCATTCCAGCTCCGCCATCTGTTGTAGCACTTCCACCTATTCCTAAAATAATTCTTTCCACATCGTGATCTAAGGCCTTTAACATTAATTGCCCTGTACCGTAGGTTGTTGTTATATATGGATCTCTTTTTTCTTTTGGTATCAGTTCTATACCGCTCGTTGAAGCCATCTCAATTATAGCAATATTCTTATCTCCTAATATTCCATATCTTGAAATAATTTTTTCTCCAATCGGATTTAAAGTTTCTTCATTGTAGATTTTACCATTTGTTGCATCTATTAGAGATTCTAATGTACCTTCTCCACCATCAGCCATAGGAACTTTTACTATTTCCCATTCTGGAAATATTGATAAAATTCCCCTTTCTGCACAATCACATACTTCTTTTGCTGACATGCTTTCCTTAAATGAATCTGGTGCTATTACTACTTTCATTTTTGCCTCCCAATCTATAGTCCAAAAATTCCAAACAATATTGTTGAAACCACAGTCAATACAAATCCTATCAAACTTTCAAATGGTATTAATAAAAGTCTGTCTTTTATTTCCATATTAACTGCTCCACCAGTAGCATGGAAAAAGCTTCCATGTGGCAAGTGATCCAAAACTGTCGCTCCACTATGAATCATCGCAGCCGCATTTAATGGCTTAACACCCAGTGAAATCATTGATGGTCCAAATACCTTGCTTGCTACAGCAGTACCTGATGTTGTAGAGGCTGTGGCAGCAGACATCAATATTCCTGAAAGCGGTGCTAATAAGAATGCAGGTGCACCCGTTGAACTTAATAATGCTGTAATTATATCCTTGATATTTGAATTTGAGATTATTCCTGCTAAAGTTCCTGTTCCTATCAATATTATTGCTACCATTATCATTTTACTTAATCCTAACTTGCAGTATTCATTTATATTCTTAATTTTTCCCATAGCAATACATCCTATTAAACCACCTACTGGCAATGCAACTAACGGATCTATAACTACATTTGCAATTGGACGTAAAGCAAGCAGCAAGATTGCAAAAACTGGTCCTATTATTGATGCTGTAAAAGAAGGCTTTTCTTTTATTTCAGTTCCAACTTCTATATCAGAATCAACTATTTTAACACCTTTTCGTGTTAATGAACTTGCAATAATTACTGTAATTACTATCCCAACTATCGATGGAATAATTCCTGCGAACATTACCGAAGTTAAGGGAATATTAAATGATTCTGATGCCGCTATTGCATTTGGATTTGGAGAAATTATATTTCCACATTTTCCTCCACCAATCATGGCGATTAATATTGAAGTTTTTGATATGTTTACTCTTTTGGCTAAAGCTAAGGCTATTGGTGATACAGTAATTACTGCAATATCTATAAATACACCTACAGCTGTTAAAATAAATGTTGATATGACTAATGCAAATATCGCTTTATTCTCCCCCATTTTGTCAACTATTGTCTCTGCTATCTTATTAGCTGCTCCTGTTTCTATAAGTACCCCTGCAAGAACTCCTGCTGTAACAATCCTCAAAATAGCAGGCATCATTCCTTGAGCACCCTTAATCATAAAACTTACAGTATCTGTCAATCCTGCTCCACCTAGCAAACCTCCCAAAAGAGAACCTATTATCAAGGAATACGCTGGATTAAATTTCTTTACTATAAGTACAATCGCTACTGCCAATCCTATCATGGCTCCTGTCGCTGTAATCATTTTGTTACCTCCTAAAATATATTTTATACAATTAAATAATATTACACCTCCTCCAAACTTAATTTATTATTAAACAATCATACTAAAATCCTAATTATGTACAAAATAAATCTTTATTTCCCCAAATTATTTATAAATTTTAAATTTAACTTTAAACTAATTTTACTATAGTATAACTTAAAAATACAAAAAGTCAATTTTTAAATATCATATTTTTATAAAAATTTTAATTTATATTTATTAAATCTTTTCCTATTTCAACTTCTGATGCCGTGGACAATCTATCAAAAAGCAGTCATATAAAAATTTGGGATAAATTTTAACTTCTGGTTTATAATCCGTTTTCAAAATTTTCTCATACTCCGCCTTCAAATTCTTTATTTGTCTTTTTATCTCCCTAATTTCTTCTTTTTTATACGATTTCGTACATTCTGTTAAATATTCTCCGTTTTTAATGCTCTCTATTTCTTCATCTTTAATTTTCAAAACTATTTTAAAATTTTCTTGTAATTTTTCCATTTCATTTAACTGCTTTAGAGAATAAAAATAGAATCTCAGCCACCAAGCTGGAAATTGATAATCTTGTATTTTGAACTTTGAATAAATTTTTCGGCTTTTCTCATAACTTCCCACCAAATAATATAGCTCTGCAAACTCTTCCTCAAAAAAATCATCTTTATTAACCACTTCTAACATTAATTCATCAATTTCATTCTCAATATTTTCAAATTTCCTTAATTGAATTTTATTTGCGATATAACTATATTTTATCTTAGCAAAATCCTCTTTTCCAAACTCAAAATCTTTTTTTATTAATTCTTCCAAAATTATTTTCGCCTCTTTGTTTTTTCCATTAATCATCAGCAAATTCGCATATTCAAACTTATAAATCGGATTATTTTCCAGCTCACAAGCTCTTTTATACATTTCTTCCGACTTATCATATTTCCCAGCACCATAATAATCCGCCCCAAGCCCATAATAAGCCTTAGAATTATTTGGATTAAACGCCACAGCCTTTCTCAAAGTTCTAATTGCTCTCTTACTGCCATCTCTCTGATCATCATAATAATACCCTAAATTAGTATAAATCCGTGATTTTTCCTCATCAGTCAATTCATTTTCATATTTTTTAATAAATTCATTCAATAATTTATAAATATCCTTCCATTGATAAGTTAATTCATTGTAAACTGCTGCCAATTGACAAACAACTTCCACATTTTTGGGATTTTCTTTCAATTTATTTTCCAAAAACATTTTATACTCTTCATAAACAGAATCGTAATCACTATTATTTCTAATTTTTTCTTGAATATATTTTATCCATTCTTTTATCGTTTTTCTTTCTAAATTTTTTTGTTTTTCCAATTTTCCTCCTAATCTAATTTCTGATGCATTGGACAATCAACTAAATAGCAAGTTTTATACATTTTTTCTAAATTTATTTTTGTATTTTGAGGCTTATAATTACTATTCATTATCTTTTTATATATCTCCAAAATCTTTTTTATTTCATTCTTTTCTTCTTCAATAAATTCATCAATCTCTTCTTCATTCCAGTATTTTTTGTCATAAATTTCTCCAACTTCAATTTTTTCAATATACTTATTATGTTTTTGAATCAATTCTGACAATTTGTTTTCTGCTTTCTTAAAATTTCCTAATTTTTTTAAACTGTAAAAATAAAATGAAAAACCCATATTATAATAAAAACGTTCTTCCCAGTCAAGTTCATCTATCTCTTTTTCAAAAACCAAGACACACCTATCGTATTCTTCAAATAAATAATATAAGTCTATAAGTTCTTCAAATAAAATTTGCTCATCATAATAATATTTCTCTAACGACACTTTCTCTAACAATTTATCCCAAATTGGCTCAGCCAATTTTTTATCATTAGTATAATGTAAGCACAGTGCCAATGCATATAAAATTCCTGCACTTTTAGGTTCCTTTTCATAACATCTCAATAGCATTTCTTTCGCTTTTTCAAAATAACCACAATAAAACAACGTTATCCCATAATTATAATCATCTTCTATTTCCTTCTCATCTGAAAATTTTTCCATTTCCTGAAAACATTCAAGTGCCTTTTTGTATTTTTTTCTTTTTAAATAATATTCTCCCAATACTTCCCATACAACCACTGATTGTTTCCCCATTTTAATTAATTTTGTCAAATAATACTTACACATTTTATCATCATAAGCATCTTTTTCATACAAATCAGCCAAATCCTGATAAATAATAGCCTTCTCATCATCATTTAAATCTTTTGAATATTTTTTCAAAAACTCCTCTAATACATTCACACTCTTTTTTCCATCTTGATATACCGTAAAATAGGCTATCGCTAATTGACAAACCTTTTCTACATCTCGTGGGTTTTCCAAAAGACATTTCTCTAAATAATCCATATATTCAATAAATGCATGCTTATAATTATCGTAACTATCATTTTTTTTGATTTCATCCTGAATATATCTTGCCCATTCTTTTTGTGTTTGTTTCATAATTTTATTCCTTTCGTATTTCTTCAATCCTCATCAATTATCAAATGTTGTGGACAATCCACTAACCAACATTCATTTTCAAAAAACATAAATATTTCCATCTTAGGCTTAAAATCCGTATTCAATATTTTTTTCGACACTAAATTAATATTCTCCAATCTCTGTTTTTCATCTTCTATCATTTCCAAAAGCTCTTCTTCCATTGTATCTTTCCGATATTCTTCATCAGTCTTTATTTCTTCAACGTTTTGAAAAATCTCTTTTTCAGCTTCTTTCAATATTTTGTCTATTTTCTCAAATTTATTCAATTGTTTCAAAGAATAAAGATACGGTGCCATATAATTTACTTCTAAATTAAAATTAACATTCTCTGCATATTTACAATATTTTTCATAATTACCACATAAATAATATAAATCTTTTATATTACTATTATCAATGGTGTTAAAACCTTCATATGTCAACCAATTCAAATATTTTTTATAATCTGTTTTCTCCAGCATTTCAAACTCTTTTATTTTTTCCAAAAGTTTTTCTATATTTCCAGTATCTTTATTTCCTAAATAAATTTCACAAAGAACCCTGTAAAAATGATATTTAATATTGTCTGAATCCTCCATTAACAAATCGTCTAAAATTTTTTCAGCTTTTTTATATTCTTTACTTTTAATCAAAATCAGTGCATATCCATAACTATATTTTGTTTCATTACTCATTTTGCAGGCAATCTCTATATTTTCAAGAGATTTTTGATACATTTTAGCATAAAAACAAATAGCTGAAAGTCTGTAATAAATGTCTGCATTATTTGAATTAATTTTTATTGCTTTTTCAAGATAATCAATAGCCTTTTCTTCCATACATCCCATATCTTCACACAAATAAGCTAAATTAACATATATTCTAAACTTTTCATCTTCTGTTAAAATATCAAAATTCCTTTTCAAAAATGTTTCTAAAATTTCTATATCGTCGCATTTCCTACTCAAATAACAAACTCCCGCCAATTGACAAACGACTGAAACATCCTCAGGATTTTTTGCAGTTTCCTTTAACAAGTATTTCCTATAATTTTCAAGTGCAACATCATATTCTGTTCTATCTTCATTTCCCATTTTTTCCCATATTTTATAAATATATTTTTTCATTTTCTCATTCAATTTAACTTCAATATCCAATTTATTCTCCCTATTATTTTTCTAAAATTATTATAACATCTTTTACCAAAACAAAAAAGGCTACAATTTTACTTGTAACCTGTCTTCTTTCACAATTTATTTATTCTATTTTTAAATTTCATAATGTGTCCACATGCTAATGATATTTATTCTTTTTTCTTCTTCTATAACTTCATATACTAGCCTGTGCTGTTTATTAATTCTTCTTGAATAATAACCTTTCAAATCTTTAGTTAAAACCTCATAGGACGGTGGTGTTTGAAAGGGATTTTTCTTTATAAGATTTATTAATTTTTCCACATTATTTTTTAATGCTGGAAATTGCTTTATTTTCTCTTTATCCTTATTAGCTTTTTTCAAAATATAAATTTTGTATTCTTCTACCATTCAAAAACCTCGTAATCTTCATCAGAAGCATTTTTTGCGGCTTCAATTTTTTCTTTCATCGATGGGTCTGATAACAAGTATAGAGTTTCTAATAAACCGTTGTATTCAGCTTCGCTAATGATAATAGCATTTCCTTTTTTAGTGTTCACATTGATAACATCATTATAGTCAATTGCTGATTCTAAATAAGAAAATAAATTTTTTCTCAAATTAGTTGCATTTGTATTTGTCATAAAAATCACTCCTTTTATTTATATACATAATACAGTACATAATTATAAAAGTCAAGCAACTTTTTATAATTTCTATTTTCCCCTGCTTTTTATAATCTTATCCACATTATTAATAACTTCATAGTCATCTTCTCCCAATTCGACATTTTTTCCAATTGGAATATACCACAGGAATTTTGAGAAATAATCTTTTAATTTTTTATCAGAAAAATCATATCCTGCTACTGCATAAGGATAATTTCTCATTATTTTCAAATCTTCATTGGTAAGTTCTTTTAATTCATCTGCTGTTAAATATCCCGCACTGTAAGCGGCTTTTGTTAGATCATCTCTGTATTTATAGCCTTTTTCCGTTTTTTCAGAGAAATAGTAATTACCATTTAGATATGCTATTTCTGATAGGCTAAATTCATCTTCAGGGCTAAAATTCTTTGTTTTAAAATGTAAATATCCTTTTTTCAATTTTGCATAAAGAACTTTATATTGTCCGTCTCTATCGTAATAATTTCTGTATCCGTAATCAATATTCCCTTCTCCAACTAATTTCCAGTCTATATATTTTCCATTCTTCATCTTTATTTCAGGTATTGCAATCAAAGCGCTTCCAGGCTCAACAATTACTTCAAAGTCATCCACTTTTTGATTTTTCCATTTTGAAATAGTAGACCAGACATAATTAAAGTCGTTATATCCGACACCGCCACTTCCATCGTAACGATAGCTATGCTCAATTACATTTTCTCCCTTTTTAAAGTTTGCTTTAAAATAATAAACATAGCTTCTTTTATAATAGTCGGCTTCCTCTTTTGCCTTTTCTTCGTCATATTCCTTAAAATATTTTTTCACTTCTTCAAGTTTCTTTACGTCCTTTGGAACAAAATCGGTTAGTCTGTAAGAAACTGTATTTACACTTTTCCCATTTACAACAGTTCTAAAATTTTTAAAATGATTAACTTCATCCCATTCCTCATTTCCACCTTCAGGCGTAATAAATCCAATGTATTTCTCCCCAGCCTCAGGACTGTCAAACACAAATCTTACAGTCACTGCCATTTCATTTACTGTCCCATATTCGCCCTTCACTTTTTCCAGCTTAAAATGCAGCTTCTCACTTTTTATTGCAATATCAGACATGTTCATCGGAACTATATGCCCTCCTTCCGAACCAAATTCCCAGTCATTTGCCAATAAATTCAATCCAATAAGAAACATTAAGCAAAATAGTAAAAATCCTTCTTTAAGTTCTTTCATGGCTGCCATCTCCATTTCATAATTCTAAACAAATAATTGATATATTTATTTTTTCCTGCTGTCTATAATTTTATCTGCCTTTTTAATCCATTCATATTCATAATTCTCCAATGTTACATTTTTTCCAATAGGTATGTACCACAAAAATTTTGAGAAATAATCTTTCAATTTTTTATCAGGAAAATCATAACCTGCCAATGCATAAGGATAATTTCTTATTATTCTTAATTCATCATCTGTAATGTTTTTTAAATCGTGTTCTAAGTAATATTCTAAATTAGTTCCTGCAACTCCTGCATCTGAAAAATTATCTCTGAGTTTAAATCCTTTTTCAGTTTTTTCAGGAAAATAGTAATTTGCATCCAGACTTGTTATTACTGTCAAGTAAAATTCATCTTCAGGTTTAAAGTCTTTTGTTCTGAAATGTAAATAACCTTTTTTCAATTTTGCATAAAAAAATTTATATTTATCTTCTTTTTTACCATCTCCATTAGAAGAAATTTTGTATCCGTAATCCGTATTTCCTTCTCCGACAAGTTCCCATTTCATTTCTTTTCCATTTTTCATTTTTATAACAGGCATTTCAATGAATGCATTTCCAGGCTCAACAATTACTTCAAAATCATCTACCTTCTGATTTTTCCACTTTGAAATAGTTGTCCATACATAATCAAAATCTATATACCCGTCACCACCAGCTTTATTATAACGGTAGCTATGCTCAACTATATTTTCCCCTTTTTTAAAATTTGCCTTAAAGTAGTAGACATTGCTTTTCTTATAATATTTGAATATCTCCATCATTTTTTCCTTGTCATATTCCTTAAAATATTTTTTCACTTCTTCCAGCTGTTCCACATCTTTTGGAATAAGATCTGTCAATCTATATGAAACTGTATCTACTTTCTTTCCATTTACAATTGTCTTAAAATCTTTAAAATACTCTACTTCATCCCATTTATAGGCTCCTCCTTCAGGAGTAATAAATCCTATATATTTTTCTCCTGCATCCGGGCTGTTAAATACAAACCTTACAGTTACAATCATTTCATATTTATCTTCATCCTGTATTTTATTTTTTTCCAGCTTGAAGTGAAGCTTCTCACTCTTTATTGAAATATTGGACATGTTCATCGGAACTATATGCCCACCATTCGATTCAAAGTGCAAATCATTTGCCAATAAATTCATACCAAAAATAAACATTAAACAAAACAATAAGAATACTCTAATTTTTTTCATAACCATCACTCCAATTTTATTAAAAATTTTTGTTTTTCATTATAATTATACCTCGTATTAAATTTTAGTCAATATATTTAATTTTTATTTTTAGAAAAATTAAAAGGATTAACTCCTGCTTTACACAGAAATCAATCCTTGTTAACCCATTAAACTACTTATCTAATTACAGATTTATCAATAACATAGACAAGGCAAAAATCTTAGGAGCAACTATAAATTTACTGCTTTAGAAATTTTTAAAAAATTTATTATGCTTCGCTTATTCTTTCCCCTTTAAAAACTTCTTCATTAAAAGTTCCCATTTCTTTGTCTACAACAGTTGAAACTACCATTGCACCGTTTACATTTATTGCTGTACGTCCCATATCTATTATTGAGTCGATTGGCAGTACTAAAGCTACTGGAGCAAAAGGCAATCCCATTCCACCTAGTACGACTGTCGCTGCAATGTAGGCTGTTCCTGGTACTCCTGCCATACCGAACGACCCTAATGCGATTACTGTTATAAGGCTTATTAGAAATACTGGAGTAATTGCAATGCCGTTCATATTGGCAATCATTATTGCTATTACTGCTGGAAATACTCCTGCACAACCATTCATTCCTATTGTTGTCCCTAGTGTCGCCGTAAAGTTTGCTGTTGGTGAACTTACTCCTATTTCTTTTTCCAATGTTTCAATTGTTACAGGTAAAGTTCCCATGCTTGAAGTTGTTGTAAATGATAGAACTAACGGTGCTGTTACTTTCTTGTAATATCTTAGTGGATTTACACCGTGTATTGCAAGATTTAAAGATTGCATTATTACAACCAGTCCTAATGAAATAAACATTACAATCAGATATGTAACAAGGTTTTTAAATACTTCAAGCCCATAAGAAGCCGTCAAATCAAACATCAATGCCGCAACTCCATACGGAATTATTTTTATTATTGTAATTGTAACGCTTGTCATTACTGAAAACAATGCTTCTGTTACGTCCTTCAAAGGTTTTATTTTCTCAGGATTTTTTAATCCAACTCGGTTTGTTGCAAATCCTAGAAACGCTGTAAATATCACTACTCCAATAACACTTGTTTCTGTCATAGCCTTAAAAATATTTGATGGTATAAACGAAACTACAACATCAACAAGACCTTTATACTCCCCTTTTCCAGTCCATGCTTCCATTCCTTCAGGCAATTTCATTCCAACTCCCAGCTTAAATGTCATTGCAACTACAATTCCAATAATCGCCGAAATAGCCACAGTCGCTGTATAATAAACTACTGATTTTATGGTCAGTTTTCTCAAATTCTCATTATTTTTAGAATTAATTATTGAATTATAAACAGATAGCCCAACTAACGGAATAACTATCATTTTTAAAAGACTCGTAAATCCTCTCCCTACCAACGAAGCTGCATTTGTTACATTCTTTATAACAACCTCATGCTCAGCCGCTCCCACTAATCCCAAAGTTGATTGAAATACAATTCCTACAACAAACCCCAATACTGTTGAAATAATAACTCTTGTAGAAAATTTAAATTTCTTCTTTAAATTTACATTTATATGGACTAATAAAAAGAATAATAAAATCAATATTCCTATCCATATGCTTGAAAATAATAATGTTGACATTTTTTTCCTCCTGTTCTGTTAGTAAACTATAACTTCAAAATGTTTTCATATACAAATATATCATTTGTATTTGATTATGTCAAGATTTTTTTTAGTTTCTCATTTCTCGCGTCTAATTTTATGATATAATCAAAGAAGTGATGGAGGTAACGTGTTTAGGAGAAAATACATGATCATTCGGAATCGACTGCGCGCCACACTTCTTGTGCTCTTCGCATTCATCGTCGGACTCGTTGCCCTGAACTTTTATACATTTGAAAAACTGGAGGGAGACTCTCCTGCCGTCAACGCCTCCGGTTCTCTGCGCATGCGTGCCTATCAGCTTGCGTGGCTCTCGGCGCGCCTTGTTCCTGCCGACGCAGACGAGGCGATGGATATCCGACGCAGTATGCGGACGCGGATTGAGGAGTATGAACGCATCCTCAAAGGTCTCGCCGAGGGAAATGCGGAGATGAACCTTGCGGCTCCCTCGGATGATGCGGTAAAGGCGCAGCTGGCTGTCGTACAGCCCCTGTGGGAGAACTACCGCGATCATGTTTTTGACGTGCTGGGGGCAGATACACCCGAGAAGAAATATGCGGCAAATGCTGTGGTCGCCGCTGAGGTTGTAGGCTACGTGACGGAGGTGGATAGGCTCGTCATGGCGTATGACCATGCGAGTCAGGCAAAGATCGACGTTTCGAAAAAAATCGGTGTGGGTGTGATCTTCCTTGCCTTCCTCATCTTCGTCATCTCCTCCTACTATATCATCGCCGAGGTGTTGCGACCGCTCGCGGCACTCACCGCCTCGTTCCGTGAGGTCGCGGGCAAGGAGGCGGATCTCACGCAGCAGCTTACCGCGAAACGCTACGATGAGATCGGGCGGATTGTCCACTCGTTTAACAGTTTTGTCAGCGACCTGCGCCGGATTGTTCAGCGCGCGAAGGATTGCTCCACCGAGGTTTCGGGGCTGTCGGATACGCTCTGGCAGGCGAGCATCGAAAACAGCAAGGCGGTCGAGTACAACGCCATTGCCATCACAAATGTGGCAAATCATGCACATGAGCAGAATGAAAACATCCAGATACTTGCTGCGAGCATCAGTGGCATCTCCGCGCATATGGAGGAGATGCAGACATCCATGAACACCGATGCGATCAACCGCTCTGCGCTGATCGCATCCATCGAAGCCGCGCGTGCCGCCGTGCAGGTCGCGGCAGCGGCGGCGGCCGATGTTGCGAAGGAGTCAAAGGAGATCACCGATCTCACTGAGGACTCGGCGTCAGCGATCGAGGAGGAGACAGCCTCTCTCGAAGCGTTTGCTGCCACGGCGGAGCATCTCAAGGGGCTTGCGGACGATCTGGACGAGCTCGTCGGACGGTTTAAAGTGTAATCCCATCATTGCGTTCATGCCGCCGAAGAAATTCGGCGGTTTTTCTTGCGAATTGACTGGAAAGAACGTACAATATAAAAAAGAATTGCAAATAAGGGAGCAGCTATGGGCAAGGAAGCGGAAGGACGACAGTATCAGGATACGGTATTTCGCGCGTACTTTAACGATGCGGATCGACTGCGGGAACTTGCGGGCGCCCTGCATGGGAGAACGTATACGGCGAGCGATCCCGTGAAGATTGTGACACTTGAAGGGACATTCCTCTCGCAGGTCAAAAACGATATTTCATTTCTACTGGCGGGGCGGTATCTCGTTTTCATCGAGCACCAGAGCACGCCAAATGAGAATATGCCGCTACGATGTCTCTACTATGTATGTGAGCAACTGCGTGAGGAAATTGATAGCAGCCTGCTCTATCGCAATCGGAGTGTTTTACTTCCTGCGCCTGAGTTTCACGTATTTTATACGGGCACGAAGGAACTGCCCGAGGAGTTCGTGATGCGTCTCTCGGATACATATCGGCGTGAGGATGAGGAGAAGATACACCTTGAGCTTTTGGTGACGGTGCATAACATCGTCTATCGTGACCGAAAAAAACTGCTCATGGAGAGCCGTGCCCTGCATGACTACAGCCGGTTCATTGGAGAGATCAAGGCGAACCGTGCGGCAGGAATGCCACCGGCGGACGCCATCCGCGCCGCGATGCACACCTGTATGGAACGCGATATTATGCGTGCGTTTTTGAAAGCGCACGAGAGGGAGGTTGTTGACATGGTGAATTTTGAATGGAATCAGGAACTGTTCGAGGCGGCAAAGTTTGAGGAGGGGCTTGAGCAGGGGCTTGAGCAGGGGCTTGAACGAGGGCGTGCGGAAGGGCGTGCGGAGGGGCGCGATGAGGAGAGAGGCGTCATGATCCTCAATATGCTGCGTGAGAAGATGCCGATTGAGATGATCGCGAAGGTCTCGAATCTCTCGCTTGAGAAGGTGCGGGAGCTTGGACGAATGCACAGTCTGCTATGAGGGAATACCGATCATAAATCCCGTCTTGCTATCATCGGCAGAACGGGATTTTTGTATGCCTTGGGTGGTGTTACGTAGCAGAAAAATCCCCTTTTGTGCTATAATTACGCTTTGGTACAGATTTTTCAGCCGAACAGGGGGGCGAACCGGACACAGAGTGATTCTCCAATGCTTCCCACACAGCGGCGGGGAAGGGGAATGAAAAAGGCTGTTGCATGAAGTTTTTAACTTCACGCAACAGCTCATTTATTATACTGGGTACGATGCGTTACTCCTTGATCGGCTTTTTGAGTAGAGAGAGAATGATCGCACCGACGACAGCGCCGATGAGGATGCTCACGAGGTACATGAGCGGGTTGCCGATGGTCGGGACGACGAAGATGCCGCCGTGCGGCGCGCGCAGCGTGCAGTCAAAGAACATCGTGAGTGCACCCGCGAGTGCGGAGCCGACGACCATTGAGGGGATAACGCGCACGGGATCCGCCGCCGCGAACGGGATCGCGCCTTCGGTGATGAAGGAGAGCCCCATGACGTAGTTCGTGATGCCCGCCTTGCGCTGGTTTTCGGTGAAGCGGTTCTTAAAGAACGTGGTTGCAAGCGCGATCGCCAGAGGCGGCACCATGCCGCCCGCCATGACCGCCGCCATGACGTGATACTCACCCGAGGCGAGAAGTCCCGTGCCTGTGACGTACGCCGCCTTGTTGATCGGACCGCCCATGTCGACTGCCATCATGCCGCCGACGATCAGCCCCATGAGGACGCGCGCCGATGGATCCATGCCGCCGAGCGTTGCAATCATCCAGTTGTTGATCGCGGAGACGGGCGGCGCGATGATGTAGAGCGAAATGAGCCCCATGATGAGGATGCCGAAGAACGGATAGAGCAGGATGGGTTTAATGCCGTCGAGGGATGCGGGAAGCCCTGCGAACACCTTTTTGAGGGCGTTGACGGCATAGCCGCCGACGAAGCCCGCGAGCAGTGCGCCGAGGAAGCCCGTACCCGTTGCGCCTGCGAGTGAGCCGCCGACGAAGCCGACGGCAAGACCGGGGCGGTCGGCAATCGACATGCCGATGAAGCCCGCGAGGACGGGGAGCATGAAGCCGAACGAGGCACCGCCGACCTGCATGAAGAACTTGGCAAGCGGTGTGTTCGAGCCGAATTTCGACGGGTCGATGCTGTAGTCGTCGAAGAGGAAGGCGAGCGCGATGAGAATGCCGCCGCCCACGACGAACGGGAGCATGTGCGAGACACCGTTCATGAGGTGCTTGTAGATCTGACGCGCGAGGCTTTCGTTTTCCGCGTCGTCTGCGCCCTCTGCCGTGTCTGTGCCGCTCGCGCG
>ERZ772924.808-NODE-808-length-15039-cov-4.554859_pt1 | contig 15039 bp, 9 predicted proteins | sample MGYA00512116_ERZ772924 | MGnify/ENA primary metagenome ERZ772924 (study PRJEB29015, sample SAMEA2737920) | human oral metagenome | biome: human oral; feature: human-associated habitat; material: dental | place: China | collected 2134 ...
TTATATACCCTTTCTATACCAATCGTCCAAGATTCGTATAAGCTTCCTATAAGCTATCTATAAGCTACCCCCACCCTCCTTACAGCCTTTTTTCACCAAAATCTCTCCTACTCTCCTTTTGGAAACCTCCGTTTTCTTCCGAATTCCTCAACCCTCCCCATTTCCTCATTCTCTCATTTTCTCATTTCCCCATTTCCAAATTTTCTCATTTCCTCCCTACCTGAATGCTAAATTCGTAATGATAATACGGTTGGTTGAGCAAAAATTCTTTATGTACGCGTGGCGACCAGCTGTCGTCTCCTCCTACACCCATTTGAGCCTCATCGATGTGCAAATAAGTGTGGTCTCCACGGTGCAGTTCTTGGGTTTCTTTGGATTGATTTAGTGCGTCGTCCGAATAGTCTTGTACGTTGAAATTAAAGAGTTTAGGAGCACTGATGTACAGTTCGGTAGTACCCGAAAGGAGTTTGAGCCAACGGGTATCGGTATGGTTGCCGTTTTCAGAAGGCATCACATAAGGGAAGTACATATCCTTTACTGCACCGCTGTGAATACCCACAAAAGCCGATTCTTTTCTATCGGCATAAGTTTCATAAGGACCTTTGCCGTACCATTCCACTTTGTTAAAACTCTTGTCGAGCGTTAGGAGCATTCCCACTCTTGCCAAAGGAGGCACAGAGGCAGGTACTTCCACATTTGTGCTGATATCTATACGTCCGTCTCCATTGATGAGGTAAGTTACTTGTTGGCTGATATTGCCCGCTTTGGTTTCAATGCGGTTGTGTGCTACTATCTTCACTTGGGTTTCCCCTATTTGCGTAGCTTTCATTTCGGTAGCTGTTACCATAGCTTCTTTTAATCCCGCTTTGCGCCAAGCTGAGGCATATGATTGTTCAAAACCACCTTCATCGTTATCGGTAGGTACACGCCAAAAAGAGGGCACCATCGCTTCTGAAAGTAGGTTTTTCCCTTTATGCGTAAATTGACTTAAACCGCCTGTTTTTTTGCTGAATACAGCTGTAAAATCGTCGCCTTTTACGGTGAAGTTTGTCGCTTCGTCAGTAAAGGTTAGTTTTTTATCGGAGTTCTTGGTGAGTTCTCTCTCAACACGGTTAGGAAAGGCAAGTTGTTCTTTGGCTACTTCAAAATCTTTTAAAGCCCAAGCAGTTGCCTTTTTATTCTTAAAACGGAAGTTCATAAAGTATTCCTTGCCATTTTGTACTAATTTTGTTTTGAAAGGTATTTGTAGGGCTCTTTGGCTTTGTGGGGCGATGTTCAAGTCGTTGATTACCCCATTGGCGATAGGCTTGCCATTCTCGATAAGTTCCCATTGCAAATACACCTCATCGCTATTTACAAAGTAGTTGCTATTGCTGATGAGCACCAAACCTGTGTTGATATCAATATCCTTTACATTGAAATACTGATATACTTTTTTCAGTTCGTGCATTTCGGGTTGAGGAACTCCTGTGGCATTTACCAATCCGTCATTCACATTCGCTTTGTCGATATGATTGATGATGTTCCAATACTCTTTGCCGTTCTTATCTTTGCAACGCAACGCTTGATCTTTCCAGTCCCACGTAAAACCACCTTGGTAGCGCTCATTGGTAGCAAAAAGCTCCCAATACTTGCGGAAGTTGCCTAAGCTGTTACCCATAGAATGGGCATATTCGCAGATAATCACAGGACGTTTGGGGTCTTCGGTAAAGAGATTGTTCAGATGGTTGAGCTCGGTGTACATATTAGAGATGATATCGTAATGCGAGAGCACGCCTGCATAAGCAGGGTTTTTGGATTCGTAGTGCACAGGGCGCTTTTGAGGGTCGAGTGCTTTTATTGCCTCGTAAGCTGCATCGAAGTTCTTTCCCCAACCCGATTCATTCCCCATCGACCAATAGATGATACAAGGGTGGTTCTTGTCTCGGGCAACCATATTCACATTGCGCTCCACGATGTCCTTTTGCCATTCAGGGCGTTCGCCTATGTAGTAGCCACTCTCCCACAATCCGTGGCTCTCTATATTGGCTTCGTCTACCACATATAAGCCATATTCGTCGCAGAGGGTATACCACTCAGGCAGATTGGGGTAGTGAGAGGTGCGCACCGCATTGATGTTGTGCGTTTTCATCAGGATAATATCGTCAATCATCGATTGGCGGGTGATGGTGCGACCGTTATAAGGGTCGAACTCGTGGCGGTTTACCCCTTTAAACTTCACAGGCTTGCCGTTCACAAGAAGCAATCCGTTTGTTAGTTCAATTTTCCTAAATCCTACATTTTGAGTAAACGATTGTAACACTTTGCCTTTGGCGGTGAGCAAACTGAGTTCCACTTTGTAGAGGTTAGGGGTTTCGGCAGTCCATTTCAACGGATTTTTTACGGCTATTTGGGTACTAACGGTAGCTTCTTTTCCCGAAGCAATATCCGCAATAGAGGCTTTTTCGGTACCTATCATATTGCCTTTACTGTCTTTAAGGGTGGTTTGTACCATAAGGGCATCGCTTACTTTTTCGCCTAAATTCTGTACCTCTACTTGCACCTGCAAGGTAGCATCGCGGTATTGCGAATCAAGTTGAGGATAAACCGAAAAGTCACGCATACGCAACTCGGGGGTAGCAAAGAGGTATACATCGCGATAAATACCGCTGAGTCGCCAAAAATCTTGGTCTTCTATATAACTGCCGTCCGACCAGTTCAAGACTTTTACATATAGTTCGTTTTTACCTTTTTTTAGGTAAGGAGTGATATTGAACTCCGCAGGTAGCATTGCATCTTCGTGATAACCCACTTGTTTGCCATTGATGAACAACTCCATCGCCGATTGCACTCCCGCAAAGTGAATGAACACCTGTTCGCCTTTCCATTTATTAGGCACCGTGAACTGCGTTCTATACACTCCCGTAGGGTTGTAGTCCTTAGGGGTGTAAGGAGGGTTCATCTCAAACGGATATTTGATATTGGTAAAAACAGGAGGGTCATATCGGTTGCTTTGCAGTTGCCAATTTGAAGGCACTTTTATAGCGTCCCATTGGGTAATGCCTTTGCCCAAAAAGAAATCGGCAGGCACTTGTGAAGGGTGCTTGAAGTAGGCAAACTGCCAATTGCCGTTGAGGAGTACTTTTCCAGCCGGCTCATAGTGGCTATGGCTTTTTTCGGTGTTGATACTGCTTACCGCTAAGTTTTCCCAATCGTGGGTTTGCGCTATGCCGAGGCTACTCGCCAAAGCAGAAATCAATAAGAATAAGGTACGTTGTATTCTCATAATCGTTTACTATTTTATGGTTTGTTATTCTTCTATTGTAAAATGTTGTTCGTTATTATTATCGGCAGAATGTAAGCCCACCCACAGCAGGCACTCGCTGGGCTCAGTGTCCTTTTTCCCATTGATGCCGTAAAAGGCAAGAGCTTCGGAAGGCAGTTCAAAACGGACTTGTTTGCTTTCACCTGCTTTGAGAGAGATTTTCTGAAACCCTTTCAATTCCTTTACGGGGCGGCTAACACTTGCTACTAACTGTCGGGTATAGAGTTGTACCACTATTTCGCCCTCGGTTGTTCCTGTATTCTGCACAGAGGCATTTACTATAATGCTATCGTTATAACGTTTCATACTTTTTTTATTCAGATGCACATTACTAATAGCAAAGGTAGTATAGCTGAGTCCATACCCAAAAGGATAAAGAGGCGTAATGGAACTATCCAAATATCCTGCGTTATAATGAGGGCGGTGGTCTACTTCTTCATTATTTGTATATACAGGTCGCCCTGTACTCTTGTAGTTGTAGTAAATAGGGATTTGTCCTACACTGCGGGGGAAAGACATCGTTAAGTGTCCCGAAGGATTTACATCGCCTGCTATCACATCAGCAATGCCATTGCCTCCTTGCGTACCAGGAAACCACGCTTGCAAAATAGCTTGTACATTCTCGTTTTCCCAAGAAAGGTCGAGCGGTCGTCCGCTAAAAGTAATGATAGCTATGGGTTTGTTTATGGCTTTTAGTGCTTCGAGCAATTGGCGTTGTGCTTGAGGCAAACGAATGTCGGTGCGCACCGCCGATTCTCCTGACCAGCCGCTCTGTTCACCTACGGCTACTAATACCCTATCGGCTTTGCGAGCCATAGCAACTGCTTCTTTGAGTTGTTCTGTTGAAATAGTTGTAAAACCACAGCCTTCGGCATAAAGAAGTTTTACGTTTGTACCCTTGTATTTCTCGGTAAGCCCTGTGAGTAAACTCACGCTTTGTTTGCCGTCGCCTAAGCACGTCCAACTGCCGTTGATATCACTTGTGTTGTTCATCATAGGTCCTATTACAGCAATCGTTTTACCGCTATCTTTTTTGATGGGTAATACTTCAGCTTCATTTTTCAAGAGTACTACTGAGGAAGCAACAGCTTGTCGCGCTACTTTCAGATATTCCTCAGTAAAAGTATTTTCTTTGACACGGGTTTCATCTAAGTATCGGTAGGGGTCATCAAAAAGGCCTAAAAGGAACTTCATTTCCAATATATGCCTTACTGCTTTATCAATTTGAGCTTCGGTTACTTTGCCTTCTTTCACTAAGGCACTAAGGTATTTAATAAAGGTTGCCCCGTTCATATCCATTTCTATTCCTGCATTGGCTGAGAGGTTTGCCGCTTGTTTATCATCTTTGGCTACCCCGTGTCGCACCAACTCGTTAATGCCTGTATAATCACTCACTAACAAGCCGTTAAAGCCCCATTCTTTGCGGAGCACCTCAGTAAGCAACCACTTGTCGGCAGTAGCAGGCACTCCGTTTATCTCGTTCAAAGAAGCCATTATACTACCCACCCCTGCTTTTAGGGTCGCCTCATAAGGAGGTAAATATACATTGCGCAAGGTGTGCATAGAGAGTTCAGCTGTATTATAGTCCTTGCCTGATTCGGCAGCTCCATAGCCGGCAAAGTGTTTACCACAAGCTAAAAGCGTGTGAGGGCTACTCAACGTTTGCCAATTGTCTCCCCCTTGAAATCCTTTTACGCGCGCTTCGGCAATAAGGCTTCCTAAATAAGGGTCTTCGCCTGCGCCTTCCATTGCGCGTCCCCAACGAGCATCGCGAGTAATATCTACCATAGGGGCAAACGTCCAGTTGATACCATCGGCACTAGCTTCACGGGCAGCGAGTTCAGCTGTTTTGTGCATCAATGCCAAATCCCACGAGCAAGACTCAGCTAACGGAATGGGAAAGATAGTTTTATAGCCGTGTATCACATCTTGACCAAAGAGGATAGGAATACCCAAACGCGTTTGTTCTACCGCTATTTTTTGCAATTTTCGTATACCTGCAACCGAAGTAGCGTTAAAAATACTTCCTACCAAGCCTTTTTCGAGGTAAGGTTGGTACTTATCAGCCATTACAGGGCCTGTAACCGACCAATCGGCTGAGAATTGCGTCATTTGTCCGATTTTTTCTTCAAGAGTCATCAAACGCAGTACCGAATCTACGCGCTGTTCTATGTGTTTATCGCCACTGAAACTCTTTTGGGTGAATTTTTCATTATCAGATTTTAGGATAGCGGGTGTTGCGCAACCTATCATAAGTAACGAAATAAGCGTTTTAAAGATGTGTTTGCTATATCTCATAGATACATTAACGTTTTTATAAAAAACACCTTCCTGCCTGTACCCTTCCCTTGAAATGAGAATTACATATTGCTTTGTTCTTATAATTTTGCCCTTTGCTCATCTATCAGGGCAATAAGAAAACTAAGGAAAGAAGACAGGAAGATGCTATGGGTTTTCTAATACCACTACTATCGAACGCTTGAAGGCTGGAATCAATGCCTTTCCGTCATACATAGGCATATGTCGTTCCCATTTATCCGTCCAAGGGTCGTAAACACTGTAATGAGTATATTTTATATTTATAAGGTTGAGTGGTATTTCGAAATCTCGTTTCATTTGGGCAGGACGCCCCTCACGCAACTCTGTTTTCCAATTGTTAGTTAGGTCTCTGCACCACAATATCGTTTTTGTTTTGCCTTTTAGTCCGTAACAGGCTACGGTATTTCTTTTGAAATAGAAGGGTTGCATCGCTTCTGCCACAGGGTCAATTCCTTCAATAGCGTTTTTGAAACGCCCAAAGTGATACCACAATTGGTTAGGCTCGATATAATGATCCCAATGCCAAGTATTGCCCGAACCTGCACTACCTCCAAAGAAAGGTGCAAAGATAAAATCGTGTAACAAAACGCCCTCTGTGTCTTTTGTATAAAGCGACGAAGGTCCTGCGTGGTTGGGGTTTACAGCTCCTATCTCATTGATGATAACAGGCTTGGGGTCGTTTTTGGTAAATGTCAAGCCCATAGCTACGGCATCGGTTGCTAAAGCACTCACAGCTCCTTTCACTATCGGGTATTGATGCCACTTGTCGCCCTCGTCCAAATAACGGTGAATGCTCAAAAACTCGTTGTCAGGTATTACTGCTAGCTTTTTGTAGTAGTCTTCCATATAAGGGGCGTGCATACTGCCTAAGGTTTGGGTAACCAATTGCTCAGGGCATAACTTTTTCACCTTACCGAGCATCTCTTTGGTAAAAGGTAGCCACTCTGCTTCGGGTACTGCTGAATCCATTTCGTTCCACAACTCCCACCCATATACATACGGGTGGTTTTGGCATTTTTTAGCAATCGCTCTGAGGCGTTTTAAGTAGGATTTTTTGCCTTTTTTAGTACTTACATACTCGCTTACATTCTTGAACTTGGTAGCTAGTGAATAGCTGTTACACCAAGAAGCTTCAGGTGAGATGTTATTAGAGATAGTACGCAAGTGATGCAGGGTGAATTTAAGGTAAATATGATACTTTTCTGCAAGTTGTAGCAACTGTTCTATACGCGCTAACTTCTCGGGATTGTATTTCCCTTCCCTTTGGTCTTCTATTTCTAAAAACTCAGTGCTTATCCAGATGCGCATCGCATTTCCGCCATTCTCGGCAAAGTGTTTAAAGTACTTTTCTACCTCTTCAAAATTATGCGATGGTAGATAATTAGTGCTAATAGGAATCCACGTCGCACCATTTTTTTCAAAATAGCGCGGGTGGGTTTTGCTCACTGTTATATTTGCTTGTGCCAAACAAAGTGAACTACTTAGGCAAAGCATTAAAAACAAAGCGTTTCTTAGTGTTTTATGTAGGGTTATGTTCATTTTAAATCAAGTAATAGGTAACAAGTTTTAAAAACGTTTTTGTTTTCATATGTAATAGTCTTTTTTATTACTTATTGTTTTATGAGAGTCGTTTTATAGCACTTCTATTTTAGTTAAAGTAATATGATTATAACTATAATTTGCTGGGTGAATCCACTTTTTACAAAGAGTTTTTACCTCTCCTTGAATTCTCACTTTTATAGTAGTGCCCTCTTCCTTATATTTTAAATCTCTTATTTTTTGAGGTAAAATATCCTCATTGCAAACTATAAAAAAATGAAAACCCTTGCCTATCCAAAATGTATTAGGATAATAAGTATTTTGATTGTTTGCATAACTTATTTCTTCTTCAAGAGATTCTTTAATAGTCCAAACAGTAGGACTATTGCACCCACAATCTTCTTGTGGAGGAGTCTCTTTTTTTGAGCAACCGTACCCCACTATTGCCAATAACAGTAGTGCTAAAAACGTTTTTGTTTTCATAATGCTTTATTTTTATAAGTGATGCTTTTATTTGTCTTACGAATTTCAATCGTACAGAAAGCAGGCAGGTTCTTCTGATGAGCCTCTCAGAGTCCCTCCGACAAATCTGCTAATAATCCCGTGTGACTCACACCCTCATTTGCTCATTTCTAAATTTCCTAATTCTCTAATTTTTCCACCTGTCTTGCTACGACCTCGTGCCTAAATATCTTTGTTCACTTCAAGAGGCAATACTTCTACGGTTACAGTAGCGTTTTCAGGTATTTTTTGTACTACCGCACCGTAGTATAACACTACAGGTCCAAATAGTCTAAGTAAGTCGAGGTCTACCGTAAGCACGTAGCTATTATTGTTTTTCTTGCTAAACCTACATTTCGCCTGTGTCATTTCAGAAAGCCCCTTTCTTCCTATGATAAGAGTCTGTGTACCGAAATCAATATCTTTAAATTCCTTTATAGTACTGAGGTCAGTATTAGGAAAGAGCGCTTGTAGGGCTTCTTTATTTTGGACAACTCGGTAACCATCTTGGGTAAGGGCAAAATTCACAAAACTATGCTCAGGTGTATTTGCTACAGTCGCAAAACTCTTAACCATTACAGCCTCAGGAAATGTTGTTTCCTCTTCTGTTTTAGAACAACCACAAGCTGTTATCACCAATAACAACATTGCTAAAAATGCTTTTGTGTTCATATATAATTGTTTTTAAGATTACTTACTGTTCATTTCAATTCCTGCACCAAAGCATTTTCTATTATAAAAATACTCTTTGGCAGAAAGTCTTCTTTCGGGATTGTCGGCAACAACCGAGTGTGTATATAGGGAGATGTTTTCACCACATTACCCTCGTCATTCATCATTCGCCTCTCGTCCCTACACCCCCTCTCCTTGGGAGAAGTCTCCGAATAGGAGAGTATGTGAACGGGGTGAGGATTCCTTTTCTTTCGCCTCGAAACCCCGTTTTTTAACATTTTTAGCGTTGTTGTATTATATTATGAATCAACTATTTATATACCCTTTCTATACCAATCGTCCAAGATTCGTATAAGCTTCCTATAAGCTCTCTATAAGCTAACCACACCCTTCTTACACCCTTTTTTCACCAAAACCTCTCTCAGCTCTCTTCCGAAACCCTTCGTTTCCTTCCGCACGACTCAACCCTCCCCCATTTGCTAATTCTCTAATCTGCTAATTTTCTCCGCCCGTCGTGCTACGACTGCCTGTGCGGCTCGCACCTTTGGCAAAGTTAATTCTTTCCGCTGGATTACAAGGCACAGCCTCATTCCTCTAACACAACCTCATTCTCTCATTTCCTCATTTCCTCATTTCCTCATTTCCTAATTCACACCACAAAGTTATAAAATATTTGTCAATACAGCAATATGCTCTCTCTCTTTTCACTCTAAGTCAGTTTTTCCCTTTATTTATTCTTCGTTCAAGCCTTAACTTACTTTTTACTCACATACCCAGTTGTGAACCCTCGCAGGCTTTACCTTTTACCTTAATTCATTCTCACCACCGCCTCTTTAAGTCCGTTACTTGTAGCGCGTAGCTGTACCTTTCCGCCTTTTTCACCTGAGCGGATAATCACTTGGCATTTGCCATTGAAGAGTTTGCGCTCTACACGCTCTCCTTCGGCAAAAGTATCTTTCTCGTGCGAACTGGGGTCGCCGTTTCCTACTCCTATAATGCGAGCATCTCCTGTAAGCTGAAACTGTATAAGGGCATCGGCATCGGGTACTTCACGTCCTTTTTTATCTACTACACTCACGTTCACTACTACGGCATCTTGCTTACCGGCTTTCAGTTGTGTTTTATGAGGAGAAAGCACAATCGCAAAAGGTTTTTCGGTAGTAGTTATTTCGGAGGTAATCCGCTTCCCATTCTTAGTGCCTACGGCTTTCAGCGTACCTTTTTCGTAGGGTACTTCCCAATATAAGTGTCCAAAAGCAGGTGTTTTTTGTTTACCGAGCGTCTTTCCGTTCAAGAAAAGTTCCACTTCTTCGGTATTGCTATATACCCACACTTTTACCACAGTGTTTTGGGGCAGGTTCAGATTCCAATGAGGGGCTATGTGCAATACAGGCGATTCGCTCCAATGGGCTTTGTAGTAGTAATACACGTTCTTAGGGAAACCACACACGTCCATTACCCCAAAATGCGAGCTGATATTAGGCCACGCAAAGGGAGTAGGCTCTCCGCGATAGTCGAAGCCCGTCCATACGAAACCGCCCATAAAACGAGGGTCGTTAGCAGTCGTGCTGTACCACTGTTGTGCTTGTGATGCCCAACTGGGGTAACTCTTGTCTTGGTCGAGCAGGTAAGCGCGTAGGGTATCAGCTACAAAATGACCGCTGTACCCCCCTGCTTTGTCAAGTACGATTTCCGGCAGATACACCCCTCGAGTACCCACGGTGCTGGCTACTTCGGTGCCGATGATAGGTTGATTGGGGTGCGCTTTCTCATAATCGGTAAGCCCATAGAGGTTGTAATTGAAGCCTCGTACGGGTATGGCAGCACTCACGCCTTCATTTTCATTACCTACGTTGGCGCCATAAGTGCTCACGCGTGAAGGGTCTAAATGCTGTTGTAAACTCACCAACGTACGAGCGATGCGCTCGCCAGTTTCGGTGCTTTGTATTTTTTCTTCTTCATTCCCGATACACCACATAAAAACGCTAGCATGATTGCGGTCGCGCTTGATAAGGTCTTCAAACTGCTGACGGTATTCTCGCCCGCTGTTTAAGAGTCGGGTTTCGTCCATCACTAATAAACCCAAACTGTCACAGGCTTGTAACACGACAGGACTGTGAGGGTGATGGGCAGTGCGGTAGGCATTGGCGCCCATTGCTTTGAGTAACCCAATACGATAATACTGCAATTCATCTAATAGTGCAGTACCTACGCCGGCGTGGTCTTGATGTACGCACACGCCTTTTATTTTCATTTTTTTGCCGTTGAGGTAAAAGCCGTCGGGTTTATAACTAAAAGTGCGCACTCCAAAGCGGGTGTGAATAAGGTCGGTGGTCTTTCCGTTGGAAATGATTTTCGTTGTTAAGGTGTACAGATAAGGGTGCTCAGTGTCCCAAAGCTGTGCATTAGGAATGTTAAGATTACTCTTTACAGTTACTTTTTCATTAGGGGCAAAAGTAGTATTTGCAGATTTGTGAGTAGCTATTACTTTCTTTTCACGGTTAAGAATACTCCATTCCACCTGAAAAGTTTGCGGACTTGTTTCTCGGTTATAAACAGTAGCTTCGGCGTGCATTTCGGCTTGTTTGCCAATGCTTTTGGTATAGATAAAAACCTCTTCGGGGGAAGAGTGAACAGGGCTGTAAGTATTCAGCCACACGTGCCGATAGATACCTGCACCTTCGTAAAACCAACCTTCGTTTTGGGTAGCGTCTACCCTTATGGTAATCACGTTGGGTTTGCCAAAATGCACCAAATCGGTAATATCGTACTTTATTCCTGTATACCCGCTGAGGTGATGCCCTACATAAATGCCATTTACCCAACACCGACTGTCCCTAAAAATACCGTCGAATTGCAGTTCGATGCGTTTGCCCGCTTCGGATTTACTGAGGTCAAAGGTTTTTCTATACCAACCGATACTGTGCTCGGGGAAAGTATTGCCTAAAGCTTTATACCCGTGTGACCAATCACCTTTTTCACTGAAAGGGAGAGTTACTGCCCAATCGTGAGGGAGGTCTACGGTTTGCCACGCGCTATCGTCGTAGTCTATGCTCGAAAAGTTAATGCCTTTGGAAAGTGTTTTAGAGAAGTCGTTATACACGCGGTAAAACAAATCTTTAGTAGGGTCGGTAGCGTGCCCTAAGCTGAATTTCCAACCGTTATCTAACAATATATGCTCCCTAATGGCTTGCCCATAGATGGGGTGAGCAAGCCATAGGAGCATACCGATGAGAAAGGGAAGAAACTTGTATGGATATCTCATTTACTTTTTAGGTACATATTTGTATACCTTTACCCAATCTACTTGTAGTTTGAGTTGTTTGGTAAAAGGTTTGTTAATGTCTTTTTCAGTTTGGAAGCATAAATGGTGAGGTGCTTTAGCCATTGCTATAGGGTCTTTAAGAGTCCATTCGAGTTTACCGTCGATGTAAATCTTTATGTACTCAGGAGCCCATTCCATTGCTACAATATGCCAATCGGTTTTACTGTAGTTGCGGAAGCTCTGTTGATACTGTTGGTCTTTGCCAGATACTGCGTAATGGATATAGGTATTCCAAGCGTTGTCCTCGTGATTTGTTTCATAGATGTCGTTTTCGCCATCGTCAGGCCATTTTTCACTCTCAGGCCAAGTAAGTCCTAAACCGCTAGAAGACTTATGAGGGTCTTCGTCCATACGTATTCTGAACTCAAACTTGCCGTATTTGTAGTTTTTCTTATGAGCTATACCACCTGTTATAAACATTCCTTCGCGTTTATAATCTCTGTCGATAAGGCAATTCAAGAAGCCGTCTTTCACTTCTATGGCATAAGTACGGCGTGTATTCTCGGGTTTGAGTTTGCCTTCTTTTTCAAGATACTCATTGTCGTACACTGCCCAATTATCTGTGTTCAAAGCATTCCCGTCGAAGTTGTCTTGGAAGTCTAATACCCATTCAGTAGGGGTTTCAGGCATAGGGTTGTCTTCAATAGGAGCGTCTCCTCCCGATTTGTCACAGGCAGTAAGACCGCACAATAGCATTGTAATAAAACTAAAGGTTGTTGCGTTTTTCATATGTTTTTTATTTAATTAATAATGTTTACTCTTTGGTATTATCAGGGTGTATGAAAAGTCTTAATTATCTCTTTTGCGTCATTACAGCTCTTTCTCTTGTAATGAGCTTGGGAGACTTTATTATAACTTTTAGATAACCTCAATCACTTTCTTTTTAAGGCGCTTTTTTAATAAAGATATCTGAAAAGGTCAAGTCTTCGTAATTGTTATCCCAGCTACCTATTTTTATCACAAAGAATAATTTACCTGTTTTAGTAGCTGTATAGGTCTTTTCACCTGAAGCTAATTCCGACATCAGTCCACTTTTAGGTGTTTTGATTTCTCCCGATAGGTCAAACACCTTACCGTCGTTGAAGTCTTTGCCTTCTTCAGGTTCCCACTGACTTATATACACTTGTATCCAGCCCCACGCTTTGCCTTTGGCGGTGAGTGTCATATCGTAAGTATAAGTTTCTCCTCCGCTTACTTCAATAGGCTGATAAATCACGTGGTTAAACATCTTTCCTTCGGTGCCCGAAGTGTAATGAATATTACCGTCTGTAATGGTGATATCGGCTTTTTCTGAAAGACCTCCATTGATGCCTTGCAACAGTATTTTCCAAGCGTCTTTCTTGATGCTAGTCTCTACCGGAGGTTTAGGGGGCTTAGGACTGTTATCTTTTTTGAATACGATATCAGAGAGGGCTAAATCCTCAAAGTTGTTATCCCAGCTACCTATCTTTATTACAAAGTATAGCGTACCGGTTTTACCAGCGGTATAGGTTTTTTGGTCTTGGATAGCTGAAAGTTCTGCAAATGAACCACTCATAGGAGAGGTGATGTTGTTTTGGAGTTCTAACACTTTGCCATCGCCAAAGTCTTTGCCTTCTTCAGGCTCGTGTTCACTCACATACGCTTGTATCCAGCCCCACGCTTGCCCTTTGATTTCCACGTGCATATCGTAAGTGTAAGTCTGTCCTTTTTCTACATTTACCGGTTGGTAAATCACGTGGTTGAACTTACCACCCACTTTACCAGATGAGTATTGAATATTTCCATCTACGATATTAATCTTAGCATCGGCTGTAATTTTGCCGTCTATACTTTGTTTTAGAATCTTCCAAGCGTATTTTTTAATCATATTTTCCACAGGAGGCTTAGGAGGTTCAGGTGGAGTAGGCAAGAACTTCGCCCCGTCAATCACAACAATAGTAGTCGCTTTGTTTTGGAGGATTCTCTCATTGCCATAAATGCTTACTGCCAAAGCGATGCGATTTTTGTAGTAATCGGGGTGGTCGGTAAGGAGCTTTTGCACATCTACGTCCAAGTAAAACGATTCTTCACTTTTACCAGAGGCAACGCTTACGCTTTCAGGCAAAGTGTAAGAGCCTTCGGGTAGTACTACAGCCGGTTTTTTCTCGTCGTTTTTGTACTTTTCTACATAAGCATTGGTAGCTTGTGCATCAACTTTTACTTTTACAGCAAAGCCATCGGTAGAGAGACCAGAGTTCTTCACGCCGAGCACTATTTTCAATTTCTTGGTAGTCTCGTCGAAAGTGTAGTTCTCGGAGTTTCCGCCGAAAGGCACATTATATTCATTACCTCCGTTGTTCAACGAGGCTTGTGGCATATAGATATTGTTTATACCAGGGTCTTCAAACACATCGTCTTTTTTACAAGCGATGAAGGCTACGAATAGGAGTAGCAATAATGTAATGTTTTTTGTTTTCATATATAAGAGTTTGTCCTCACCCCCTCCTTCTCCCCCTCCCCCAAGGGAAGGGGGAGGGAATCCGCAAAAGCGATGAGGTTTTATACTAATTATTTATATTCTTTTTTTCAGCTTGTCCCCTTCGGTGGTTCGAGGGCTAATTGCCCGTGTGGCTCACACTACCAACCTGGGTTTTGTTTTACAATTCCGTTAGATTTATTGATTTCGCTATGAGGAATAGGGTAGTAATACATCTTTTCGGTAAAAGTGCGCTTTTCTACTTCTTTTACTTGATAGCTAAAATGATTGCCGTTTTTGGTAGCTTGCACTCCCGTAAGTGGCTCATTGAGTACGGTAGCAGCCTTTTTCCAGCGACGCAAATCCCAATAGCGGTGTTCTTCAAAGGCGAGTTCTATACGGCGTTCGTGTTTTACTTTCTCTCTGAATTCCTCTTTTGATGCCGTAGTAATCGCAGGCATTTCCACACCCGTTCTGCCTCTCACCAAATTGATAGCCTCTTTGGCAGTGAGTGCATAACCATTGTTAGCATCGGGTCCGTAGGCTTCGTTCATCGCCTCGGCATAGTTGAGGTAAATTTCAGCCAAGCGGAACACTATCCAAGAGCGGAGTCTTTTTTCATCTTGTACTAAATCGAGGTTGTCGTTCAAAAACTTTTTGAGGTAGTAGCCTGTGCGTGAAGCGTTTTTGGCGTTGTAGTTGTCAGCACCACCTGCGTATATTTCTATCGTGCGTCCGTTCCACTGACTGTTGTTGGTTACTATCGTATAGCCGAGTCGAGGGTCGCGATTGGCGTATATATCATTAGGGTCGGGGGTGCCTTTGTACTCATAAGCACTTACCAAATTATGTGAAGGCGTGATACCGCTGTTGCCTCCTGCCGTGCCAATGGGGTAGTTTTTCCTTTCCAAATCATTGGTGGCGCTTTGGCGAATCGCAAAA
>ERZ772924.812-NODE-812-length-15006-cov-3.601565_pt1 | contig 15006 bp, 12 predicted proteins | sample MGYA00512116_ERZ772924 | MGnify/ENA primary metagenome ERZ772924 (study PRJEB29015, sample SAMEA2737920) | human oral metagenome | biome: human oral; feature: human-associated habitat; material: dental | place: China | collected 2134 ...
GACACCAATTTAATGAAAAACCATGAGCGTACCCCAACAGGACTGCATGGGCGTCCTTGCTTTTTCTGTATGCGCGATAAAAAAGACAAGGATATTCTATGGATGATTCCGATTTCATCAAAGATCGCTAAGTACAAGTCTGTCATAGAGTCTAAAACAAAACGATGGGGCAGATGTGATACAATCGTTATCGGAAAAGTATTGGGAAATGAACGCGCCTTTCTTCTACAAAACATGTGTCCTGCTACAGACAAATATGTTGGCCGCGAATATACTTCAAATGGAAAATCAATACAACTTCCAGAAGGATTAAAAAACGAGCTACATGAAAAAGCTGCACGCGTTTTAGAAACGTATACGTTCCGCAGTAAAAAAGTGATATTTCCTGATGTAGAAAAGATAAAGTCAGAGTTATTGTCCCAGCTCGCAAAGGATCGTGCACAGGAAAATACGCAATCAAATGCGGATCAGGTTCAACAGCCTAAAAAACGGCGTCCCGTGATGCGAAAAAAGAATACGAGCAAGGATCAGCAGCATGGTCGTTGATAATCTTCTGCACACAACAAAAGGTGTCCACAGCGGACACCTTTTGTTGTACATGGCATGACACTTGTCATCGTCCCATGCTGCGTGCTTTTCCCTGTTCCTTTTTAGGCGTTCGTGCAACCTTGCGCTTGCGCGGAACAGTCGCTTTCTTCTCCGGCTGCAGTTCTGCCGACGCGGCAGTCTTTTCAACCGTTTCTTCTTTTTTCGCCGCGACAGACTTGCCCTTATGGGAAACGGCCGCCTTCTTTTCCGTTGATGCCTGTGCCTGTTCAGACTCCTTCTCTGTCGCTTTCACCGGGGCTGTGTGACGCGCTTTCCACTCCGCGACGATTTCAGCACTGCGCTCCTTGCTTACAACACGCACCTTCTCGATCATATGCTCTTTCATGTAATCTGCAGCACGTTCAGCATCGCGGGCTGCGCGAAAGAGTTCGTTCGGATCGTCACGCAAAACTTTTGCCCATGACTGGAGATATGCGGTATGGTTCTTTCGATGCCCCTCGTCGAAATGCAGACCATACTCCTGGTGAATGAACAACGAGGCAAGTTCTGCGCGCAGTTCCTCCCGCGCATATGTCTTTTTATCAAAGCCGGGTTCCTCTATCAATGTTTGACGCGCAAGTCGGGATTTATGCCCGGTACTATGCGCAATCTCATGTGCCACCGTCGCATAGAAAGCGTCTGTGGTCTTGAATCCCTCTTTCGGCGTCACATGAATCTCATCTGTCATGGGCTGGTAGAAGTTTTGCCCTGCCTGATCGAAGTGAATTTTCGCCTCGCTGTTTGCGATCATGTGCTCCATCTTCTCATTCAGTTCTTCCGGTTCTCTCGCTGCTTTCTGTAATGGGGGAATGCCCTCCATTTGTTCCGCATTGAATACCACATAGGACTTGATGATCGGCTGTGGCAGACGCTCCTTTTTGACGGCCATACAACCGTCAGCATTCACTTCATACACAGGTTCTTTTTTCCCTGTTTTTGGGTTCTTTTCCCAAACCTCGCGTTCAAACTGGTAATATTCGATGTGTGTACCTTTTTCGCCCTTCTTGATCCGTCCACCCATCTCCTGCACCTGCTTGAACGTGCCCCAGCGCGGATCGGTATAGCCGTGCTGCATCGCAACGAAGGAAAGGCGAAGATTGTTGCCACCGCGATAGTAGCTTGAACGACCACTGCGCTGCATGATGTTACGCGGGCGTCCACTCACGGTAAGACCGGATTCCCAAAACAGCGGCTTTCCGGCCTCGATGTCGGCAACAATCTTTTCGACAACCTCCTTGCGATCCTCCATGATCTTATCCATGCTCATTTTTCCGTCGCCTCCTCGTCATCCTCAGCTTGCAGTTCGCGTTCCTCTTCCGGAAGCAAAACATCTTCCTCGGGCACAATACCGTATTTCTCGATAACGTCCTGCGCCTGTGCGTCCTTGTCCTTTAACATGTTCATTCCTCCTGTCGTAACCAGTTCTGCCCGTACAGCATCTGCATCGGCACGCATGGAAAACACAGCACCACGGTTATACCAGACGTAACCGTTCTCATGCGCCGCACAGCTGTCAGCGGCAAACACACTTCTGCCATCTTCGATCAGTTCCAAACGCATCAGCATCCCTCCTCTCTACGTCCCAGTCCCTTTGGTACGCTGTTTCCACGCTTGAACAAGGTCTGTTCCGTGTAAGCCCTCGCATCCTGGAACGGTAACAGACTCATAAGTCTCTTTCTCTGCCGCGATCATAGCCTCAATCCGCGCCTTTTGCGTAGCAATCGCTTCTTGTCGTCGCCGCTTCTCTTTGGCTGCGATTTCCTCCGCAACACCTTTCCCGTCCACATAGTCCTGTTCAAGCGCACGACGTAGCCACCCGCCCGGATTCTTCACCTTCCCTTCGACCACGAGCCGCCGCAGATAACGGCACTTGTCCCAAATGGTAATGTAGCCGTATTCCCGGAGAAAGCCCCGTGCAGTATTCTCCGAAATTCCAAATTCACTGAGAACGGTGATTACTTCGTCCTCTGCCACACTGCGCTCGCCATCGAAAAGCCTCGTAGAAGAACTTTGTCTTCCTGGAAAGGACACTATGAGTTCTCCCGGAGCAGCCCCCATTTCCTCTCTGATCACATCTAGGACTTTCTGACGTGTCGCGTCTCTCTCTGAAGGTTCTTCTTCCCTAGAGTGAACACCAATATGTTCTTCTTCATCTTTGCTTGAGTTACTTGTTGTTGTTGATGTTGTTGTTTTATTATCATAATGATTAAGAACAACAACACCATTGGTAGTATTAACACTTGTATTATTAGTGTCCGCTTTCACGGTGTCCCATGAGATAGGACGCGAGAATTCTGCGGTCTTTTCGCCGTGTCCTATCTCGTGGGACGCGGTGTCTTCAATCGAGCTATCCGGCGTGCTTTCTTCCGGCTGCTCAATTTTTTCTGCACGCAATTCTAAAACACGCTGCGGATCAAGATTGATCTCGTATGTGTTCCGGAAAAATTTCTGATTGCCGCTGCGCGACTGGATCACCGTAATATATCCATAGTCCACGAGCTGCTTCATGTATTTCGTATAGGTGTTCTTGTTGATCTGCAAGTCATAGCAGATTTTATCCCTACCAGGAAATGCACCGTTCCCAAACGTACACACATAGGAGTAAATCGCCTTCGCGATCACATGCAGTTCCCGATCCTGCATGACGTATTTGCCGACCATCCCATAACCACATTCAAGTATGCTTTTGGGATATTGACGAATATGTTCTTCGGGGGCTTGTGATTGTTCCATCGCTGACCTCCTAACTTTGCCGTTGCGGCTGGTTGTTCCAACAATAATCCAAGAAACTACGTAAGGGCATGTGCCTTTCATTTGCGGCCTTCCTCAGATCATCCACGGTATAAAGAGCCGATAGTGCCTTTGTGAGAGCTACACCCTCTCTGTCCCGACCTTTCTTTCCCAGTTCATCACACAGGTTCAAGATAATCTCAGCCGCTTCTTCGGTTGTCATATACACGCGAGAAGTCATTAAATTGGAAGCACGAGTATCTGCCTCTGCAACATCTTCGTCATAACCCTTGTCCTGCTCCTCCATGATCGGCAACCGCTCCTGTCCTTCCACTTCTTCAAGGAGCGTTTCAATAGACCGTTCCTGCTCCTGTGGATGTTTCTGATCCTTAATCGCCTGAACGGTCGGGCGCATCCCTTCCTCATCGATTACGGCAAGAGCGTCATCCTGTGCATCCGCAGACAGGCTTGACAATTCGGCAGCGGCGGTCACTGTCATACGTCCATCCTCGACGGCCTCTTTTGCCGCATCGGATAACTTGCCAATAGATTCTTTGCGCTGTAGCGTCGTTTCGGATATGCCCAAGACACTTGCAAAAAATGTCCGGAATTTCCCTGTGACCTCCCCTGACGCTTTCTGTTGGTCGTAGATTTTCCGAATGATCGGCTTGATGTATAAAATCTCTGCCGCTTCTTCCGTGGGGGAAAGATTGCGCCGTGATCCCTTGTTTGGAAACACAATGTTCAGTATTTCCATCTCGTGTAACGTAATGACACCTTCCAGCGGGTTCACAACTTCCCGAACGATCGTCGGCACGCGCGGATCATCCGTCGTGCCATGCTCAAGGCGATAGAGCTGTGCGAGGCGGCGACGATGCCCGCTGAGAATCATGAACTTTCCTTCTTCATCCGGATGCGGCTTCACAATCAGCGGCTCGATCCGCTGCGTAAGATCGATCATTGCAGCAAGTTCCTCAATGTTATCCGTACTGTAGAACGCATTTTTCGGATTCGGCACAAGATCATGCACGTCCCGCAGAATGATTTCTTCGACAGGGTGTCCATTATGGACACCCTGCCCGATCGGCTGCGAGTTCTTATTGAGGAGCTTTGCAATCAGCCCCGGATTCTGCTTTTTCATCAGGCTTCCTCCTCCATCTCAAGGAGTTCTTTCAGGAATCGAACAAGGTCAAGCGCAAAGCCGCATGTCGGCGAATATTCATAGATACTCCTGTGTTCCTCTGCCGATGCTTCCGGCTTATCCTTCGTATAGCGGATGCGTGTTGTAAACAACGGAATATCCTTGCGCATTTTTGCAAGAACACGGAAGCCGTGCGGCGTGGGGGAAAACTTATTGAGAAGACATCCACGAAAATGCAGCGTGGGATTGTAGTCTGCTTTGATTGCTTCAATGTACGTAATCATCTGTTCGACGCCACGAATACCGTACAGATCGGGCGTCGTCACAATGATTACGTCATCGCTGGCCGTCAATGCGTTGATAACAGAAGCGTTAATCGTCGGGGGATTATCGATCAGACAAATATCATATTCGCCATCGATGCTACGCAGCGCATTTCCAAGAATGGACTGCTGTACAATGTTCTCGTCCTTGATAACCGTCACATTGGCGTCAAGCAACCGTTCATCACTGGGGAGAAGATCGATTGCCGGATACCTGGTCGATGCGATTGCGGCACGGATCGGCAGTGTACCGGTCAAGACATCGGCAATCGTCCGCTCAGGATGCACGTCAAAAAACTGCGTCGCATTGCCTTGATCGTCGTTATCGACAACCAGAACACGCAGATCGCAGCTCTGTGCAAGAGCATAGGCAAGATTGACCGTAATCGTCGTCTTGCCTACGCCGCCCTTTTTGTTGATGAGGGATATGGTTTTCATAAAAATCAGTCCTTTCGCTATTGTTCCTATTGCGAAAGTCTGCTATACTCAGATAAGCGATGATCTGTTTCGTGCAGACTTTCATCAAAATGCTGTCAGTGTCCGCTGGCAGCATTTTTCTTTTGGGGCTGAATGGGATTGGCTTCTGTGTTCCTCTAGCATATCAGAGAAACAACACCCAAAAATTCTATGATTTTTCACTTTAGCTGATCCCCCCATATATCAAGCACATCTGTGCCGAGGCATTCAGCTATTTTCATAGCAACCAAAGTTGACGGAATCTCCGGCTCGACATCATCCTCATACTTGACATACAGATGAAACGGAATGCCGATTGATTCTATGACCTCTCGCTGTGACAGTTTCTTTCGTGCCCGAATCTGCCGCAGACGGTTTCCAATACGACGCTGGAAAGAAGCAAGAAAAGGACTCTCCTCTACAAACGTCTTCCCGCAATCGTGGCAACGATAGCGTCGCCGATTGTAAACGTATCTCTTAGTCGCCCCCGGGATTCCGCGTAGCACTTGTGGGCGATATTGATGTACGCCGATATGGGACGAGCTGCAAAAGGGGCAGATGATATGCCCCGGATGCGGCAGATGAAAATGTACCTCTCCATCCGTCATGCTCTCCACACAACCATCAGGGAGTCTATCAACGTAGTTGACAAACTCCGTGGGCTTTATCATATTCTCACCTCTTTCCGGACAAAAAAATAAATGCTGCGAAGATACAATTTGTATCTCCACAACATTTATTATAGAGCCAAAAAAGTGGCACAATGTACCGTATGGTTCATTGTGCCGATAAGAACGGGCAAAAAGATGCACCAAGGCGATGGTGCTGAAATGATCCGTGATTTCTTAGCTGTGGATGCTCGTATAGCCCTTGTCCGTTGCTTCCACCGCAAGGCCGATGACGTTCTTGTGGCCGGTCTTGACGAGCATATTGCTGATGTGAAAGCTCACGGTGCGCTTCTTGATGCCGAGATCCTCGGCGATTTCCTCGTAGCTCATGTTGCGGCAGATGCGCTGCAGGATCTCGAGCTCGCGGCTCGTCAGCTGGGCATCCGTGCATCCAAAGGAGGGGGTGCCGCAGATATCCGGATAGATTTGTGCGCCTTCCATCGTGGCGCGGATACAGGAGGCAAACGCTTCGCCCGAGGATTCCTTGTAGATGAAGCTGTTCGCGCCCGCTTCCTTCGCCCAGTCGAGGAAGGCGATCTCCTGCATCCCCGTCATGAGAATAATGCGCAGGGAGGGGAAGGTGGCTTTCAGGCGTTCGCAGATTTGTATACCGCTCGTGCGCCCCTCCATACAGATGTCCATGAGGACGAGATCAGGACGTAGCCGCAGACATGCTTCCTCCGCAAGCTCTGAGAGCGTACAGGTGCCGATGACTTCGATGTCGGGCAGAGGCGCGAGGATCTTTGCCAGTCCCTCGAGGAGTATTTTTTGATCGTCTACGAGAAGAACTTTAATCATCCTTGTTTCTCCCCTATCTGTGCGTCAAGTTCAAAATGCGGTGCCGGTGTGATGATCAGGCGCCCGCCGAGTGCGTTCACGCGGCGCATCATGCCCGTGAGTCCGCCGCCGGGGCGCAGCTGCCCGGTGCAGCCGATGCCGTTGTCGCGGATGTGCAGGCGGCGCTCCGAGAGGGCGATGACGATCTCGTTCGCACGCCCATGACAGACCGCGTTGCTGAGTGCCTCGCGGATGATGGCGGAAAAGGCGCGCGCGCGCCGCATATTGCGCGGCAGAGCGCCCGAAAGCGTGAGCCGCACGCCGAGGCTGCGGTAGGTGTCGGTCATATCGGCGAGCAGCGTTGCGGGATGGGCTTCCTGCGCGAGGGGAACCGCTTCGAGCAGGCTGTCGATGCGAACGATGGTATCGAGCGCATCCTTGGGCGCGGGACTCGCAAGGAGCTGCTGCAGCATGCTGATGCGCTGTCCGAGAACGTCGTGCACGCGCGAGGTGATCTCCTGCAGGGTGCGGTGGCGCTCCGTCTCCTCGAGCGTGTCGAGCAGATCTTTCTGTGCGCTGATCATGGCGGAGAGGCGTGCGTTCTTTGCCTCGAGTTCCCGCGTCACGGCGTCGAGCTCCGTCACGCAGGAGGCCGTGAGCTGCCAGCCGCTGAGTCCGTTCATCAGACGTATGCGCTGCACGAGCCAGGAGTCTCCGCCCGAAAATCGAAAGAGGATGGCATCGTCCCGCACCTCTTTCTCTGCGAGGGTTGGGTGGTCGAAATTCATCAGCGCCTGCCAGAAGATCGCGGCGTTGCGGAACTGCTGACCGAGCAGCCGCTCCATGAAGGCCAGCATCTGGATGTTCACGAGCACGGCTGCGCCGTTTTCGCGTGCAAAGAGAATGCCCTCGGGCAGGAGATCGAGGCCCTCGCGGATGGATGCGACGGTGACCTCTCTCTCCAGCATCGTAGGTGCTGCACAGGCAAGGATCGCGAGCCGCGCCGCGAGGAGGATGAGGACGAAGAGCGCGCTCCACGGCAGAAGACGGTCAAAAAGCGGGAGCGAGAGCAGACCCGCTGCGGCGAGCGGTACACCCAGCCACGGCCTGCGCCGACACAAGCAGAATCCCATGACGATGGCGAAGCCGCCTGTGGCACAGCGTTCGAGCGTCATCCAGCCGTATGGCATCAGGCCGCTGACGAACAGGCTCCAGCTGCCGCCGAAGACCAGTGTGACGGAGAGCAGTATGCCGAGCGCGGCAGCCTCCGGCAGGACGCGCTCGAAGCGTTGCCGACCGAGAAACGTCGCTCCCCAAAAGAGCGCGATACTCTCGGTGATGAGGACGAGCGCGGAGAGGAAGATAAAGGTGATGTGCGCGCTGTAGCCGTATGAGGTCAGACTCTCCATGCCCCTGCCTCCTCCCCGTGCACCGGTGTGCGGACAGCGGCGCTGACGCCCTGCGCGCGGACGGAAAGCGCGTAGCCGAGATCGCTGATCTCGATCGGGAGATCGTGCCGCCGCTGCCATTCGCTGATCCACGGACGGATCCAGTCCGCGCACGTCAGCATGCAGATCGCCTCCGGCATTTCGTTTTCTTCAAAACGGCAGAGTACATCTGCCGCGCCCTCCTCTGCCGCGCGCGAGAGAAGCTCGGCAAAGAGGTCGAAGAGGGCGAGCGCCGCCTCTGCCGCAATGGCGCGCGTCAGCCGCCACTCCACGGCGACGTGCAGACCAAGGGGGCGCAGATAGGCGCAGGTCTCCGAGACCGCCATCGACAGCTCGTCCGCACGGATCTGTCCGTCCTCCTGCCCTTTGAGAAAGAGCACGCAGCGCTTCTTGAGGTAGGAGGAGAGCAGGTTGAGCCGGCGGATGAGACATGTGAGCTCCGCCTTATCCGTGCTCGCCATCAGCTGCTCGCGAAAGCTGCGCAGGAGCGGGCGCTTGCTGTCGAGGATGGCCTCGAGCTCCTCGGAGAGCTGCTTTTTGAGCGTGAGCGCGAGATGCTGCCCCCGGATGCGGCGCTCTCTGCGCAGGAGGGTATGGGAGCGCTCCTGCGCGTCCTGCAGGAGTGCGAGCTGACGCTGACGTTCGTGCAGGAGACTGAGATCCTCGTGCCAGATGATGGCGCCGCCGTGAATGTTCATGCGCGATGTGCGGATGTCGTTTGACGCGTCCTGTTCTGCTGCGGCGGCGGAAAAGACCGTATGCCCCTCCGTATCGACGAGCTGCATGCGCAGGTGCGAATGCGAGAAAAACGCCTCGTGAAAGCGGTTGGACGGCATGAGTCCCGTGCGCAGACAGAGCTCGAGGAGGAGCAGGAAGAAGAGCGCCGTTACCACTGTGAGTTCCAGCCATGCAAAGCGAGGATCGTAGTGGAGGTCGACGGAGTAGACGACGAAGAGGGAAAAGAACAGGAAGGGAAGCGCCATCGCAGGGCGCAGCACGCGCTGCCGCTTTGCCTTTTCAAGGAGGAGAAGGAGCGCCGCGAGGATCTCGCAGAACCAGAGGAGCCAATAGTCATAGGCGCCCCACGCGAGATGCTCTTCCAGCGTCATGGCGGCGGCATTCCAGATGAATGTGAAGAACTGGTAGTGCAGATCGTTGCAGAGAATCAGGGCGGCCAGCAGGAGGTTCAGCCCGAGGATTGCGCGCAGCCAGCGCGGCATTTTTTTGTCGAACACATACTCGTCCGATGCCCAGGCAATCCAGAGGAGCGCAACCGAGAGCCCCGCGCGGAACACATAGTAGAGGTACGACAGAAAGTGCTGCAGGGAGATATCGACCGAGATGGAAAGGAGTTTTGCAATGCGGGTCAGCTCCCAGAGGAGCAGCATCGCAATCAGCAGAAGGACGGCGCGCCGCGTACCGTGATGGAGGACGCGTGCGCGCAGGCTTGCACCCCAGAGAACCGTGACGACAAGGATTGTGACGAGAATGACCAGGCGCTCATGCGTTTCGATCGGCGTGAACACAGAATGTCCCCAAATTATCTGCCGATAGCGCGCATTCGCCTCCGTAAGTTCCCGGTAGAGTGCATCGGCGTCGTGGATCTGCGCAGCCCCCGCCGGAGGCGCGATCGGATAGCCCGCTGCGCGCAGATCGCGCCGCAGGGTATTGGCAAAGGAGATGGGCTTTCGCGCGAGCAGTCCCTTGGTAAAGGAGAGCGTTCCTTCCTTCGGCATACAGATGCGCAGCGGGGCGCCGTACTGAATGAGCTGCTCCGCTTCGTGCGCAAAGAGCACATAGACATCCCCGCCGCCGTCCTTCTCCGCCAGGCGGTATTGATTGCCGCGTCGGCTGTTGCAGATGCGCAGCCGATCCTCCTCCTTCAGCCGCGTGAGCAGAGCGAACGCCTCGTCGAGGTTCGCGTCTGCGGACAGTCCGCGTGCCAGCGCCAAAAAGAAAATTTCCCGATCGGGGCAGGAATCGGGAAGAACCACGGTGACATTCTCCCGCAGATCGCTCCAACCCTCCACGGGGACAGGGCAGTCCTCCGCCACGGCGAGGACGACCACGGCGGAAAAGTGCGGATACCAATAGAGCTGTTCTGTCGAGCCGCGGACAAACTGCTCCGCTTGAAAATCATAGAGTTCGGCGGCATCGACGCGGTGATCCTGAAAGATCTCCAAGAGATTCGTCGAGACGCCCTGCGTATCGAGGGGCTCCGGGGAGGCGCGGCGCAGGGCGTCGGCATAGGCCGTGCCGAAGTTGTGTGCATAGACGAGCGACAGCGCATCCGCCGTGCGCATGGATGCGAGGAGAACGAGGGCGCATGCGGCGCAGCAGAGAGAGAACAGGAACATATTCTGCCGCCGTCGTTTCATCGCCGCCCTCCCCCTTGCCTATACTCCAACTGATTTTATACTATTTCGTTTGATCTGCATGAAATTCCTTGCGCGAAAAGTCCTATTATCTAAAAAACCGGAATAAATTATGAGCAATTGCTTATGTTTTCTTGTGACTTTGTTTGTTCCGGGACAGCGTGAAATTTCTCGGTACTGCTGCACGCGCCGGAAAATGCGTATGCACAGATTACCCGTCTGAGGAAGCAAATCAGCAGTCTTTCCGAGCCGGCGATGCGTTTTCGGAACAGCGGCAAAAAAATACAAGCAGGTCTGCGAAGCATTTTGCTTCACAGACCTGCTTTTTCGATGGGATGAGCGTGTGCCAGGGGGCGATGCGGCAGATGGCCGGCCTCTTTGCATTGTTCTTACAGATCAATGCGGAAGATGCGCTGTGTTCCGCCGTCCTGCGTGTGGAAGTAGACGTGGTTCATATTGTCGGTGAAGATGCCCTTGGGCCGCAGTGTGCGCTCGCCGTCCGTGATCTCAATGTCGCCGACATACGCGCCGTCCTTCTTGCTGAAGACGCGCAGGATGGGATCGTCCGACGTGCGGAAGACGATGTAGTCCTTCGTCGCGACAACGCAGCGCGCATGAGCGGCGTAGTGCTTTGTGCCCTGCGGGATGTTCTCATTCAGCTCGAAGCGGCGGAGTTCCTTGCCGTCGGGGCTGTATTGGTAGACGGGGATGACCCACGGGTGCTGCTCGTCGTTCTGCAGCGAATTCCCGTATGCCTCGTCGGTGTAGAATCCGTCTGCGTCCGCATAGAGCAGCTCTGCGCCGCGCACCATGGAGTAGCCCTCGGGCTTCGGGCGTGCGGGGACGGGGATGGTCTTGGCATCCTTCAGTCCATCTTTGGCGATCGTGCCGTGGGTGACGCCCTTTTCGTTGACCTGCTCTTCGCCCGCATAGGCGTCCTTCCCGCCGAAGACGGCGCGCCACGTCTCCTTGCCCTGCAGGGGGATCGTGGTTGTGGTCTTGCCGTCATAGACGGCGAGCTCGCCCTCCTTCGGGATGTAATAGACGTTCGTTCCGTCCGAGGTGATCGGCCGGTTCAGCACGACGCCGAGATCCACGATGTCCGTGATTGCGCCGTCTGTGACGGGGAGCTGGCAGAGATGCGTCTTCTTGTCGTCGTGGTCGTAGATGATGCCATAGATGCCATCCTTCGTCACGATGGGATCGCTCTTGTTGAAGTCGAAATAGTCGAGGTCGTAGTCGGCGTTCTCGTATTCGTAGAGCGGGAGCGTCTTGTCGCCGAATTTTACCTGGGTGACGGGCTCTTTCGGCAATGAAAGACTGAGATCGACGGGGGCAGGAGAGCCGCCTTTTGCGGTGTCACCGCCGCCGCAGCCTGCCATGACGGCGCACGTGAGGACGGCTGCCGCCGCGCAGAGCGTTTTCCATTGTTTCATGTCGGGCTCCTCCTACAGATCAATGCGGAAGATGCGCGAATCTTGGTCGAGGATGTAGACGCGGTTCTCGCCGTCTGTCGTGATCTGCTTGGGCGGGTGGATCTTGCCATCGAAACTCAGCTCGACCTCGTCGATGAATGCGCCGTCCTTCTTGTTAAAGACGCGCAGAAAGTTGCCGTTGTAGAAGACGATATAGTCCTTCGTTGGGATAACCTGACGCGCGTTCGAGTCGGTCTTTTTCTTGTCCGGAAGGCCGTCGTTGATGGTGAAGGTGCGGATCTTCTTGCCGTCCGGGCCGTACATATGGAGGGGGTACGTCCGCTTGTTCGGCGGGCCGCCGTTGGTGGCGATGGTGGAGATGTAGAAGCCGTCTGCATCCGCCCAGAGGAGGAATGCCTGATTCTCCTCATTTTCCTTCTTGTTCTCGTTGAGGGCTGCAAACTCCGCCTTCGGGAGGACGGACTTCAGGTCTTTGATCCCCTCTTTGGAGATCGTGCCCATCTCGATGTCCTGCGACTTCAAGGGATCGCCGCTCGTGTAGATGGTCTCCGTGCCGTGCACGGCGCGCATGATGTCCGCCTCGCCGCGCTTGCTTTTCGTCACGGCCGAGCCGTCATAGGCGCAGATATTTTCGCCGAGCTGGTAGTAGACATTTGTCCCGTCCGTTGTGATCGGCTGCGCCGTGAGGATGCCGAGATCCTCGACGGAGGTGATGGCGCCGTCCTTCACGCTCAGCTTCACCAGATGCTGCTTCTTATCGCCCGAGGCGTCGAATTTGCCCGCATAGATGGCATCCTTCGTCACGGTGAGATTGGTCGTTGTGTGCACCATGTCGGGGAGACCCTCGCCCTTGTACTCGTAGACCGGTACGTCCTTACCGTTGAATTTGACCTGTCCGATGGCTTCCTTCGGCGCGGAGAGTGCGGTGTCTTTTCCGCCGCCGCCAATGCCGATGCCGCTGCCTGTGCCGTCACCGCCGCAGCCGGCGAGGACAGAGCCGAGGAAGGCGGCGGTCGCAGCCGCCGCGAGCAGAGATTTCCACTTCTTCATTTCGGATTCCTCCTTTGATGCTTCTAAGGAATCACTGATAAAATGCAGATGCTTATCAGTGCCCCTAAATCACTTTAATTTATTTTAGCATAAAACAAACTAAAATGTATAGCAACAAATGATTGATTCTTGAAATTTTTGAAAAGTTTTCCATTTTGCGCATTTACTTCGCGCAATGATTCCTTCTCGGCACGGAAAAATGCCGGCATGTTTATGAGCGGTCGGGAACGCAGGGATGCTGTGCGCATATTCTTAGAGATCAATGCGGTAGATATGCGAATTGTCGTCGATGAAGTAGATATGATTCTCGTCATCTGTCGTGACCCCTGTGGGGGAGAGTTTCCTGCTGTCGCGTCCCAGCTCAATGTCGCCGACGTACGCACCGGTCTTTTTGTTGAATGCGCGCAGATAGCCGTCGCTGTAGAACACGACATAGTCCTTTGTCACGACGACGGAGCGTTCCCACGTCGTGCGCTTTTGCGCACTGCTCGGGATATTCTCGTTGCACTCGAACGTGTGGAGTATTTTGCCGTCCGGGGCGTATGTGTGGAGCGGTTTGGTCCACTCCTTGTCCGTGCTGCCGTACGTGGCAAGGGAGGAGACGTAGAAGCCGTCCGCATCCGCCCCGATCAGGAATGCGTTTGCCTCGTGCGTCGCGTCTTTCGCACGGGCGAGCTTGTCAAATACGTCCTTGGAGAGAACCGTTTTTGCATCCTTTATGCCATCCTTGGATGTTGCGCCGAACATAACGTCGGCATCCGACACGAAACTCCCGCTCGTGTAGGCGTTCTTGCCTCCGTATATGGCACGGACGACGCCGATGCCCGGCGTGGGGGTCAGCGTCGCTGCCTTGCCGTTGTAACAGGCAAGCTCATCCTCCCGGGTCAGATAGTAGATGTTCTTGCCGTCCGAGGAGATCGGCTCGTTGAGAACGATGCCGAGATCCTCCACTGAGGCAATCGCACCGTCCTTTAGCGTCAGCTTTTGGAGGCGGTAGTTTTTCTCCTCGGCGTCGCTGCGAATGCCGTAGATGGCATCCTTCGTCACGGCGAGACTGCCGTGGGAGTCCACGAGTTGGGGGGTATCTGCCCCCTTGTACGCGTACATCGGCACTTCCTTGTCACCGAGCTTCAGCTTCGTGACAGCCTCCTTCGGTGCAGCAGGGCCGTTGTCCGCCGACACTTCGTTGCCGGTGCATATGACGCCGCCGTCACCGCTGCCGCAGCCCGTGAAGACGGCGCCCGTAAAGATGGCGACGGCTGCCGCCATGATGAACGATTTCCATTTCTTTATGTAAACTCCTCCTTCATCATGATGTGAAAAGTACGATAATTTGGTTGATTCTATCTTAACATAGAAATGATGACTTGTGACCTGTCATTTGTGACAGGTTTTCAAAAAATTTGAAAAGTGTTTTCCAACCTATCATTTATGACGGTATGCTTTCCTCTACCTCTCGGTTATCATAAGAGAAATAAACTGCATGGTTTCATTTTGAGATTCTTCATCAGGATGTGCGGGCGGTGAAGGGAATCGGCTGCGCACGATGTGCTTGCTTTTTGGACAGGACAGCAAGCGGTGATGGGAACGAGAAAAGCGGCTGCTGCACGAAGGGAAGATCTTCATCACAGTAGCCGCTTCCTTGACATATCATCCGCACATGCCGCGCGGATCTTAGTGTATCAAGAGCCGAATCCGAACAGTCCGCGCAGCTTTTGTCCGAACGATTTTTGCAGCGCTGCCTCGAGCGGAATGACGCGGTGCAGGAACGGCGAACCGACGCGTTTCACCGCAACGGGCGGCGTGCGCACCGTGTGCTCGTTCGACATCGCCCGCGGATGGGACGGCGCGCGCGTGACGTAGCGCTCCTCCCTGCCATACTGATAGAAGAGTGCGGCGGCCTTACCCGTCTGCCCGTTCACCGCGATGCGCATCTGCCGCGCCTTTTCGCCATCCTCCGCGCGCCGATCCAGATAGTAGACGGGCAGGAGGAACGTCGCACTCTTGTGCTTGT
>ERZ772924.819-NODE-819-length-14959-cov-15.070518_pt1 | contig 14959 bp, 13 predicted proteins | sample MGYA00512116_ERZ772924 | MGnify/ENA primary metagenome ERZ772924 (study PRJEB29015, sample SAMEA2737920) | human oral metagenome | biome: human oral; feature: human-associated habitat; material: dental | place: China | collected 2134 ...
TCGTCGGGATCCGGTGTGAAATAAAAGGAGAGAAAATGGACGTATTTGCAGAGGTCGTGAGTACGCTGGCCTATTTTGCCCTCGCTGGCGTGATGCTGGTGCTGGGGTTTGTGGTTCTTGACCTGCTTACCCCCGGGAAACTACATCGCCTGGTGTTTGTGGATCACCTGCCCAATGCTGGTTTCATAGCGGCGGCGCAGCAGATAGCCACGGGAATTGTGGTGGCCACCGCCGTGCATAGTTCCGCCTCCGAATTGGGCCTAGGCAAGGGGCTTATTGAGGCCGGGGTGTTTGGCCTTCTGGGAATAGTGCTCCAGGCCGCGGCGTTGGTGGCCATGGAATTGGCCATTCCGGGAAGGTTCCGCGACATTGTGGAAGATAAAAAGCTCCGCGCCGGTGCCATTGTGGCCTCCGTATCACTGGTGATGGTTGGCGTTGTGAACGCCGCGTGCCTGACGTAGCACGCTTCGGTAGCGGCTACGCCAGGCACGATACATCAGGCAGACTGGGGCAGTTACTCTGCCGCGAGGTCCTGCACCGGTGGGCGTCGAGAAGCACCCATGGCGGGAAGCAGGGCGGCGAGCACACCGCGCACGAAGTTCGAGCCGGTCCGGTTGGTGAAGACCTTGAGGCCCTGCTCGCGCAGGAGCTGGACCACCATCTTGGTGGTGGTGGTCTTGCCGTTGGTGCCCGAGACCACGATGACGCCGCGGGGCAGGCGGCTCAGGGTGCGCTCCAGGAAACCGGGGTCGGTGCGCTCCATGACCAGGCCGGGGAAGGCGGTGCCGCCGCTGCCGCCGCCGCGCACGCGGGCGGCCAGGCGCGCTGTGCGGCCAAGGGCGACTGTGAGTCGAGAACGCATGGAGCTCCTGCTGACTGAAGTAGGGCCGCACCGACGATGCGATCGGGGCGTGTTGCCCATATGGACAACGACTGTGCGTCAGTCTAGGGCAGGGGGCCTGTCACGGACGCGTCACGATGCTCACGTGAGAGACGCGGAGGAAGGGTGAGTCTGCCGGCTCACCGGGGAACGACTACGTGCAGTGCGCCGTCTTGGACCTCGGCGCGCAGGGTGCGGGTGGAGCCGGCCGTGTCGCCGTCGAGCTCGAAGGGGACGGGGCGGTCGGCCTCGATGAGGACCTTTCTGGCGCGGGTGAGCGTGAAGCCCTCCATCTCCTGACCGGTGAGGATCTGCGCTCCCAGGCGGGCCCAGTCCACGACCTTGCCGGGGTTGGCCAGGAGGAGGTCCACCATGCCATCGGTGGGGACGGCTCGAGGGAAGAGCGTCATGCCCGCGGTGATGGTGCCGACGTTGCCCATGAGAGCCATGACCATCTGACGGCGCTCAGGAGGTGCGTCGTCGAGCGTGATGGTGGCGGTGAAGGGGACGGGGACCGCGTTCTGGACGGCGGCCACCGCGTAGGCGCCCGAGCGGATGACCTTCTTCAGGCCCGAGTCGGTGGACTCCATGATCTGGGCGTCCAGGCCCATGCCCGCCATGACGACGAAGCGCTCCTCACCGTCGTCGAAGGTGCAGGTCACCATGTCGATGGGCTGCAGGTGGCCGTGCAGGGCGAGGCGGATGGCGGCGTCGGTGTCCAGCGGGATGGACAGGTTGCGCGCCAATAGGTTGCCGGTGCCGGCGGGGATGAGGGCCATGGGCATCTCGGTGCCCGCGAGCTGGGAGGAGACGGCGCGCACGGTGCCATCACCGCCGGCCACCATGACCAGATCGACACCGGCCTCCAGGGCGCGGCGGGCCATGGAGCGGCCGGGGTCATCGGGGGTGGTCTCCAGCCAGACGGTGGGGCGCCAGCCGGTGGCGCGCACCTCGGCCGCGACCCGGCGGCGCAGGAGCGAGAGGTCGTCGAACTTGGTGGGGTTGTAGATGACGGCGGCGCGCTTCTCGCTGCTGGCGCGTGACAAGCGGCGGTTGACCCAGCTGGTGAGGATCGCGTCAATACCGCCGACCCACAGGGCCAGGTTCGCGAAGGCGGCGCCCAGGAGGAAGCCGCCGATGAGGTCACTGAGCGTGGCCAGGCCCATGTACCACTGGCTGACGGCGGTCATGACGACGGCGGCGTAGCCCAGGACGGTGCCGGCGGCGACCATGGTGCTGCGGTGATGGGCGCGTGCGAGGGTCACCAGAACCCAGGAGGCCAGGGTCATGGCGGTGATGTGCGCGTTGGGGTAGGCGTGGGCGAAGGCGGCGATCGAGTCGGTGAAGGTCGCCCCTGGGGTGGGGCGTGCCAGGTGCAGGGCGATGAGGAACTGGACGGGGATGCCGGTGGCGGCGATGGCCAGCGAGACGCTCAGGCGGCGCATGCGGCTGATGTAGGCGTAGACGACCCAGGCCGCAGTGACCGCGAGGACGATGAGGGGGTGGGTGAGGATCGCGAAGGCCTCGGCGAGCTGGCCGGCCGCCGAGCGGGGGTAGGCAACGGGGGCGGGCAGGAGCAGGTCGAGGCCGAACGGGCCGCCGGAGGAACTTGGATCGGCGTTCGGGGCCAGCGGGCCGGGGGCGCTCAGTCGGGTCCAGGCGATGAAGGCCAGGGCGAACCCGATGCTGAGGACGGCCTCGACATACTTCAGGCGCAGTGGGGGATGCGAAGAGGGCGAATCGACGGCGTCGCGTCGGAGTCTGATCACGCTCGTTCGTCCTTTCCGCCGGTTGACCGTCCGGGAGGCAGCCTAGTCGGTGCGGCTGTGGGCGGCATGTGTCCGGGCCGTGGGTGCGAAGGCGGTGGGAGAGCTGAGGCGAGAGGGGTGTTCCCTGCGTGATGGGTGCTCGCCCTCGGTGAGCCGCGATGGTGCTATGTGAGTTGGGGGCAGCTATTTCGGTCACTCGTATGCGATGTCTGATGAATGATGTTGGAAAGGGCAAGGGCGAACGAGAAATATGCTCGTCAATCTCCTGCGGGTCTCGGATGGGAGGGATATGTTCTCCTGGTTAGTTGTGGGCGCTCCTTGGCGTTCGTTCCCCGGCCCCCTCGAAGGAAATATGTCATGAGGCAGCAGATTCGCTTCCTCACCCACGCTCTTGGTCGACGTGAGACGATCAAGTACCTGTCGATCGCGGCCGCAGGTGCGGTGATCGCACCTCTGACCGGATGCTCCGGATCCACTCTCGCCTTCAAGAAGTTCGCCACCGGCACCTGGGACGTCACCATGGATGGCTTGGAGAAGGCTTCGGATGTCACGGTGACGATCGAGGACGGAAAGTGGAAGTGTCCCCAAGGACGGGGACCAGGACCGTCAGACTGAGGGGACCTGGAGCTTGTCGGGTACGTCCTTGACGCACAAGGAGACTGGAGATGCCGAGTGGTTCTTCAGTAAGGACTCCGAAGGGGTCGGACTGGGCGTTCCTGAAGAGGTGAACACCGACGAGATTCCGAAGTCGCTCAAGTGGAGGTATGAAAACGCTGAAGAGCTCGATGTTCCGCTGTCCTGGGACAAGAAGACTCAGACCTTGACGCTGACGGGTACCGACTACAGCAAGAAGCCGTTTACGATCAATGCCAAGAAGCAGGAGAAGTAGCGGTCTCTGACTGAGCTACCAAGTCGCAGCGTGACGTTCTGACGGGTTCTGCCTACTTCCGCGAGTAGGCAGAACCCGCCTCACTTTGTGTGACCCCTCGGAGTGAACGATACGGAGTTTCCGGACAGTTATCTCGCGTCCTCGACCTGGTTGAGTTGTAGACATTCCTCACGGGCGCGCTGACGGTGCGCGCGTCGACGTCGAACAGCTCAACCATCAGGCGTAGCGTGACGACATGTTGCGCCGTTGGATACCTGATCGGCCGGCGAGTGCCTGGTGGCCTTCGAGCCCCAGGCCACGGGAGCGGTGCGCCTCTAGTGCCTGCTTGCCGAGGTGCTCACTGCCCAGCACCTCGCCGATGATGCGGACCGCCTCGGCCCAGTCGATCGGCTCGGGCGAATAGGCCTCGGCCAGTGCGGGGTAGCCCTCCAGGAGCTCGTCGCGGGCACCTGGGCCGAGGGGAAGCACCTCTCCCTGAGCCCGGGACAGCACCCCGGCGATGGCGATCATCAGTGCGACCCGTCGTCGGCCGGCGATGCCGTGCTCTGCCAGGAAGGCCAGGTAGGGCTCCTCCTGCCGGTACTGGACCGCGATCGACAGTGTGTGGAGGGCGTCCTGGAGCTCATCGATTCGTTGGGACTGCTCCTCGACCCTGCGACGCAGCTCCTCGAGCTCGGTGCTGGGATCCGGCATGTGTGGCCTCCTTCCCGGTGGTGTCCCCGCCTCAGAGTAGAGCGTTCGGCCGGTGGCCTTGTCCCGGGCTCCCACTGCACGAGGGTCGGGAGGTACTGGCCGTGGGTTGTGCGTACTGCACGAACCTCCGACCCCCATGGAGTACACCCGATGCTCGTGCAGTGGTGCCCCACCCTCGTGCAGTGCGGGCGGTCGGGTGTGACTGTGAAGTGAGAAGTCGCGCGATCGAACACCCGCGACGTGGGGGGAGGCTCGACGGTCGGGCAAAGGATGGTACCGAGGGACTGCGGGGTGTCGGTGTCCATGGTGCTGACATCAGCCCCGAATCGGCGCTGCATGCCTGGGCGAAACTGCGGCATTCCAACGATCCCAGCTGGGTGCAGGGGCATCGGGGCCGTTGATGTCAGCGCTGTGGACACTGAGCCATAGGGCTGGTCGACTCCGGTGGGGCTGAACTGGTCAGGGTGGGGCTCTGTGGCCCTGGTACGGCAGAAGGCCCGCGAGCGAACTCGCAGGCCTTCTCATCGTCTCGTCGTCGGGGTGCTTAGGCCTTCGGCCTTTCGACCCCTTCCTCCTCGAAGACCTCATGAGCAAGCTCATGGGTCTTCTCATCGTCGGGGTATTCGGCCTGGCGGCCTCTTACCCCTTCCTCCTCGGACGTCTCACGAGCAAGCTCGCGGACGTCCTCGTCGTCGCCCTCTCCCTACCCCACTCAAAGCAATGGGAGGCGTGCTGGCGGTATGTGATGGGCGTCGTTGACCTTGCAGTAGTGCCGACGGGGCAAGGCTCTTCACTGGCGGAGGATCCTGGCAGCTCGCTAGACGTGGCCGGCAGAGCGGACACTGAGCAAGGCAACCGGGCGAGCGTCCCGGCAAATACCGCCGACGCGGACAGCGTGGAGGAGCCTGGGCAGGAGGACGATGCAGACTCCCCGGCGGCCAGGACGGTCTCAGACAAGCAGGAACGGGATGAAGACCCAGGTGCTCTACCAAGCTCTGCCACTATGGCTGGCGCAGAAACGTCTGGGCAGAATGGAGAGCCAGGCGCGCCAGCAGAAGCCGCCACGGCAACGCAGCAGGCCGCAAGGTCAACGACGCCCATCTCTCATCAGCCAGCCGACGGCGCAGCAGTGCGGACACCTATGCCAGCTACCACGTCTCCTGCCACCCCGCCGCGGCGGATCAACCGCTATCTGCGTGCGCAGTTGCTAGAGGAGATGGTGGTGCTCCACCAGGCGGGGCAGACGGTGGCGCAGATTGCCACGCGCTTCGGCTTCCATCGCACCACGGTGGCCAGGCACCTCAAGCAAGCAGGGGAGACACTCCGTACCAACCCAGCCGACCCTGCCTTCCAAGAGCGGGTGCGGCAGGCCTACGCTGAACTCGGCACGGTCAAGCACACTGCGCAGCGGTTGGGTGTCAGTAAGGATACTGTGCGAAAGGTGGTGCGGGGTGAGTGAGGTGAAACCAAATCAGTGTGTGAATTGAGTCAAGTTCTCATGCTGAGTTATCCGGACTTTTCGGACAACAGCCTCAATGCTCAAGCCGTGTGAAGGTAGGACGCCTCTTAGGCACTTCCACCTTCCATTTCTGCACTAGATCGCTCGTAAGCGGCTTGACATCCAGTCCTTACTCCACCTCGGTACTATCTTCTATACCGATACACAAAAGCCCCACCTTCTATGTCGAGACAAAAGAAGTCTGTCCAGCCGTCGAACATGCACTGTGCATGTGGTGCAGAGATTGCTTGGTCGATCAAGGACGAAGCCTCAGAGCGAGCTGGCGTCGGCAAATGAATCGGCCAGCCAGCACCGACCATTGAGGCAGTGCTCATGACGTCCCTTTTGAAGGCTTCTTTGGTGCCTTCAGGGACATCCTTACTCATGGCAGAGAAAGGATTCCATGATCCACAGTTTTCCGAGTAGCATTTTTTATATATAATTTTCGACGCTATATCCTTCCGCTTTTGCGCATTGTCAATTCGCCCCACTACCGACCCTTCACGTTCCGTCTGAATGGATGGTATTCTGGCATAGCCAGTGTCGTAGACAATCGTCGCATTATATGTCACGACTGGCCCCACCCGTTGCCGAAAGATGTTCGTAATGTGATGTTCCGGCCGCATGCCAAGCAGACCGTAGACGATACCGTAGTGCCAGAAGACGAAGCAGCCGATGATAATGACGATGGTTTTGAGGGGACGGGGGTAGGACGAGAAATGTAACAATGTCATATTAATGACAATAATACCACATTTATCTATATTGCACCAATTGCAATCGACATTTTAATGCCATTTTTAAAGTGCTTCATTCATAGCAGCCAGCCGAGTAGACGTGGAATTCTTGCGCTTCGCCTGTAGTTGCAGCGAGCTTCTCGTGTGGAAAATCATAGTCGAAATCGTAGTAGTCATAAACGAGAAAACAGTTCGAGTCTGTTCGATAAATTGTGAAAGCTCCGATAGCTCTATATACATCAGGCCCTAAAAAGAGAAGTGTATCTTCTCGAGTGACTTGCTTATAGTTGCCGACACGGATCTTGTATGCCTGCCCCTTGAACCATGAGCGATTACTAAAGTATGACCAGTCTATCCTTGCGTCAACACCAGGAAGTGAGTCATTTTTGTGATAGTGCTGGTAAAGGAAATCTGCGACGGTGGAATCGTTTCCATCGTACCGAACATCCCACGTTTTTGGCCAAGTGCGTGGGTGTTTAACTCTAACTCCTGCAGTTGGGCTATTTCCTTTCGGTGAGTTACAGTCCGGAATTGTCGAACCAGCTGTATCAATTGACAAGTATGCAGCAGACACCCAGGTTTTGTCTGAGGTGTAATACCATCTTTCTGAAGCTTTTCCATCGGGGCCGTTCACAGATTCACCTTTAGTCCAACATTCTAAAGCGAACCCACTATTCGCGGGATAAACCTTGAGTGTGTTGTGTTTGGTGGTGGGACCTATTCTCCCGTTTACATACTCTACCTCAGGGTCGTTGAGCACTCTGGCTATGGAAGTCGGTGACTGATTTGGAACAGCTGGCGTCGAATTTTGATTGTCCTCTGAACACGCGTCGGTCACTGGTAGGTCGCTTCCCGTAGAGAGCATAGAATCAGCTATCCAGCCTGAGCCGTATCCCTTGACCTTGTACCAAAGGGTGCTACTGCCGTAGGGGCCCTTGGCTTCACCGCCGTAGCGGTAGCAATCCAGCTGAACCGTTTGGCCGGCTTGAACCTGTCCGATCGGCTGCCAGTTGGTATCGGGGCTCGTTCGGACGTTCGCGTAATCCCAGCCAGGGGCGGAGAAAACCGTGGCGGTGACTTCGTCTGCCCGAGCCGGCGGTGCCACTGTTGTTACTCCAGTGGCGAGAGCTGAAGCCAGGCCGAAGAGTACAAACTGCTTGATCTTGTTGCCCGTCTTGCTCATCGTGATCCTCCTCGGGGATGAGAGCGATGGAGCTGTTGACTCCAGCAGACGTCCTTGCCTGCACTTTGCAGGCTATACCGCCCAGACGATTAGTAGTGGCGCACGTCACCAACTGTGATGAAACCGTAACAAATAGTAAGGTTGCAGCCAATGCTGATGAGTGAACGTTGGAGGAACGGTGCAAAAGCCGCCCTGGGAGCTGGCGTCTATAGGCTCCATCTCCCCAGGGCGAGTCGATGTGGTGAGCATACTCAAGCTCTGGCGGCGCGTACCTGTCCGCACCTGTGTCGCAGTGGGGGATAGGTCAGGCTCCGGCTCCGACTGGCCACAAGCGGCAGCAGCGCGAGTTACAGCGAGAGTGACCGTCATCCAGGAGCCGACCAGTGACATGCAGTAACGTCGTCGGTGGGGACGGTGGCGTCAGCACCGGAGTTGGATTCGAGAGACGATGTGCTGGAGATCTTGCAGGCCTTCTCCAGATACGGCTACACACTGGTGGCGACTAGGCGCATGCTAGAGGCTGCGCTGGCTGGGGGGTAGACAGGCGGAGCAGAGGACAGATGTCAAGCAGCGCAGCCTCCTGGTGCAGTTCGGGCAGCGAGGCGTACAGCAGCTAGTGACTGACCACCTCGACCGCGGGTTGACCTAAACGGAGATCGCCAAGAAGTACGGTGTGGCACTGAGCACAGTCGGCAATTACATCCGGCAGGCCAAGCGTCAGCGAGCGGAGGCCTCACTTTGATCCCAGTCATCAAGTTGCAATTATGCCATCATGCCCCGAAAATCATAAACAATCCACCTACCTGTGGCGATTAACGGAGTATCTATGTTTCTCAATGTCCTCGGTATATGTCGACACCTCACCAACGCTCTTAACTGTAAGTCGCTCCAATAGTTTATCTATCCCTACAATCGCATCAACATACACGCGTTGCCGCCCCTTTTCAAGAAGATCGCTGTAGGGTCGCCCCAATGCCGTCACGATGTCACAAACATCCGAATCTGACAGGCTATCCAACTCCCTAACCACAAGCGGCACGATGGCATCAGATTTGACCTCTCGACTGATCATCCATATCAGTACCGCACTATCAGTGCGCAGTTCCTTCTGAGCCACAATAGACTTAGCGAGTAATGTCAGGTCTTCGACATCCATTCCGGAGCAGAACGATGCCATCCTGTCGAGAATATTCTGCTTAACCTTAGCCGGAACCAACTGGCTCTGAACTATTGCGAGCACATCATTGCCAATAAGGTTGCTGTCCATATAGTCAGCAAACTGATGAGAGGAAGCGATCGCAAACTCGCGACTTGGCCAGTCAAACTCCTTTGTCAACTCGTAGGCGGCTGGGTCGTCAGCAATCAAACCGGCTTTGATCAGGTACCCAACCAGTTTGCCTTCTTGCGCCGTAATGTAGGACACAGGAATTGGTTCGGCGTAACCTATCGACGCAACCAACATCACACGCTGCTTAGCAGAAATCTGCTCTTCCTTTAGGCCAAGAATCGCGGTGGCGAGTTCGATATATTCCTCGTTACTCAGAGCGTCACCCTGGTTCTCAATTGCAGAGTGCCGCTCCAGCAACTCAATTAAATCGTCATCAACACCGCGCTTACTAACGTACGGCCACAGATTCGAAGTCGTCACGGCGAGGCGGTCGTGGGCCGCCAACATCGGCCAACAGCTAGACGGCAGACCATCTAGATCGGTAGACCAGTTTCCCCCCGATGACGCCAGTAGGCTCGAGAGTCGCGGGAACGCTTCGCTGTCGCTCAACTTCACGTTATCTGCCGCCAAATCTTCCGGTCTCCTACTCGCTGCAACATCAAGCTTCACAACATCAGCGATGACCTTCGCCGTGTCGGCTGAGCCAACCAATGCCGACAGCTCGCCGCTCTTATCCTCAGCGATGATGGCAAAGTATGCTTCGAGGGACTGCAGAAGGTAGGTATAAACGGATGATTTTTTGCCAGAAAGGACATCAAGAGATGGTTGATATCCGCCCGAAACGACTTTTAGATTGTTGAGGTTGACGTCATAGCAGTTATTTGCGATCAGGCACACACGTAAGTCAACCTCGATCACAGTGACATCCTTGAGCTTTACGCCAGCCTGAGCCATGAGTGTAGCTACCGTTTCGACAGGTTTATCGGTATAGGCAGACGTGAATACAGTCATATTGTAATATGATGCCTGGATGAAATCTTTTAGCGATGACGTGTCGTAGTCTATGTCTGGCGACGCACATTGAAGTGCGATATTAACGTAGTTAACTTGCTTCTCGTCCGATATGCCACGAAGTCCTACGAGGAGCGTGAAGATTCCCGGGCATTGAGGCGTGAGCTCGATGATTAAGCGATCTTTGTTCAGACTATCAGACGAAAAAAATGATTGCAAAAAGAACGTCGCACTAGCATTGTCTTGAAGAAAAGACAGCGTGATGGCGTCAAGGCGCTTCCGATGTGTTTTCCTGTTCACCAAGAGGTAATCCAGAATACTTACATTATAAGCAGCAGGACGGGCGAATTCTTTCAAATCGATCGTCGTATCGGACATGAGTTGCTGCACATCGCCATCACTCAGTTCGTAATTAGGATTCATTAGGTTTCGGTCCATGTGTTGGAGCCGGAACGTCATCGCGTTGACGGACAAGAACGTATCATGGTAGGTCGACGTATAAAGCACGAAGTTCTGGTCGATATAGCCATAGCAGACAAGGGCCGCAGCCAACTCTGAACCGAGTGTCGTCTCGACATACGTAGCAAAAGGCTGACTGGTGTCATCCAATGTCACCATAGCAAGGGGATCACTCATCAGGTCAGACATGTGTGCAGACCGGTATTTCCGTCTAGCAGTATCGAGCTGTTGAAGCTCTGAGGCTATAGCGTTACGCGGTCGCTCATCCAATGGAATACACACCAGGTCATGCCCCATAAGCCTCTCCATGTCCTTTTTAGTGAGCTCAAGAGGCATGTGATAGCCAGACTGGCTATAGATTTCTGTTATGGTTATGGAATCGTTAGCTGCTAGCCTGTATACAGCTAGCCAAAATAGCGGAGTTTTAGTTCCTTCACCAGAGAACGCCTGAGATCCCACGTTGACAGTAAAAGACTCGACACGCATCGAAAAACGTGTAGCTAACCAGTCAACCATCTTTTTGAATATTGCGCCTCGCATTTCGGACTCGGCATGAGGATCTAACTGCTTCTCAAGGATGTCGTACTTTTCATTTACTGCACTAATACGATTCTCTATTACTTGCAAACTCATCTGGTAAACCTGATCAAGTTTACTCTGGCCAAGATGTATTCTCTCAAAGTCCTTCAGATGAACAGATTTGTAGAGCATGAGTGCAAATAGCTTATCAGGCTCGAGCTTAAGCTTGTTGTCTCCGAGTATAAATCGTGCGTATATCGTGTATTCGTTGCATACGCTGCGTAGGAGACGGAAGTCTGGGACGTACTTTGCAACGCGATCGATCAGCTCGTCCGAAATCATAGGCGAAATGCCTTCGAGCTCCTGACGCATCAAGTCTCGTGCGCTTCGGTGAGTTACAAACGGCACGACGGGGATGATGATATCAAAGAACTTGGTACGATTCGCTCTTTGGACTTCTTGAGTTGCCTCATCTTGGCTATCTTTTGCTGCTTCCTCGGCATCGGCGCCTACTTGAGGTTCAAAGATTGAATCCCTCATTGCATAAATGAAGACTATCTTCGTTTTACTAGACTCACTATTTTCGTCTCGGATTTGTTCTGCGTTATTCAGTAGCGTGTTGAGCTCACGCAACTCTTCGAAGATCTCCCAGTTGCTGAAACGGTCTATATCTTCGAATACGACGATGCGACATGTCGACATTTCAAAGAAGTAGATTATCTCATCGAGGTAGCGATCGAAGTAGCTATCACCATCACTATTGTCTGACCCTGACAATGTGAGCGTGGCAGGGCCAGCAGTAAACTTATCCAGATGAACAGCGCCTTGTAAATACTGGCTGGCGAGCCATGTAGCTAGGGATAGCAATAGCCATAAGCAGACAAACTTGACGCCAAATTCCCACCATGCTGAGTCGCAAACTTTTGGGATTTTGGAGAATCCCCCGATTGCTGCAATGATGATAGTCAGCGCAAACGCAATCAGCGTAGATACGGTTAGCGAATGCTTCCAGTCAGGTTTCTGAATGCGTTTGAATCGCGATGCCGGTAGACTACTTGGACGCCTTCGATAGAGCAGCTGCTTGACGATCTCTTTCTGGATCTGATTAGTCTGTGGAGAGATCGATCCATCAGATGACTTAGGAGATTTCGAGGCGGCCGGTTGGCTGAATCCTAGCGTCGAAAGCGAGATGAATATAGCGTCGGGATGCTCACCCCAAAAACCTTCTAGGATGGAACTCTTTCCGACACCATATGGCCCACTTAAGGCTATGTTTGTGACCCCGCCTTGTTCAACGGCATTATTGAGTGCGTCAACATAAATGCGATGCTGCTCTAGGTTATGGCACGGACGAAGCGGCTTCAATTTTCGTACGTTATTGCCTTCAGTGGCTTCGTCTTTCTCGGTTGACGCACTATTATTACTTGTCATCGTCTATCTTCTTCGTCAATTCTAACATTTTGTTCAATAATAATGAATATCCAATTACGTCGATGCGCTTCAGACCGCACTGGTTTGGTGCACACTTCATCAGGTGCTGTTACAGAAGAAGTCCATACCGCCAGTGTTTCACTTTGGACGAGAGGAAGTCGGGCAGCGGTGGTCACAAATAGGTCACGGTAGAGAGTGGCGAGCAACATGCTTCCTTGCATGCTTTACCTCGTTGTAAGTGCTCGCGGCCTTACTACTTCAGGTGACCACTATGCCGCGAGCAGAGTCGTGTGTTGGGATAGGCGCTCAGGAGCCGTCATCGTTGGCCTCAGAAGCGCCGGTGCATCCACCTACTCACCCATCCCACCCACCAGCTCCTCCACCCGCACATCCAGCGCCGTTGCCAGGGCGATGAGGGTGCGTAGGCGCGGGTTCATGGGGGTGCCGGGGCGGGACTCGCCCTTTTCGAACTTTTGGTAGGTGTAGGTGGAGATGCCGGCGGCGTGGGCCAGGGACTCCTGGCTCAGGCCCTTGGCGATGCGGGCGCGCTGCAGTCGGAGGTCGAGCTGGCGGGCGATGGGCCACCACTGCTCGTCTTGGCTGGTGGAGGAGGAGGCGCGCACGACCACCAGCGTCAAGCGGCTACCGACTTGGCGCCACCATACATGTGTGGCAATCTAGAGATGTCAGCCGAGAGGGAGGGAGGTGAGCGTCATGGGTGGCGACTGACTACGCGCCCCACGCAGGGGCCAACTCATCCCATGGCTGCCTCGTACATGGCAGCTGGGCGGTGTCCGTCAGGCTGCACGAGCTTGGCGGGCGTCGTCTTCCGTGGCCGGTACCGACCTGATGACGTTCTCAGAACTACCGGCTGAGCGTGGTGGTCTGGCATCGGTGTCGATAGCAACCTCGCTCCAGTCGTCCTGCTCGTCTGGCAGTGTCCAGACGAAGACCATGCCTGCTCGCGGGAAGAGCCAGCCGTCGTAGCGGTAGCGCAGTGTCGGTGCGTCTGGCACTTGGGTGAGGCGTCCTCCTTCTCCGATGGAGGCGAAGTCGAGGATGCGCATCTGGCCGACTTGCTCTGGGTCGTAGCGCAGCTCGACGTCGAGACCGCGTGTGGGGCGGTCGATGTCCAGGTGCACCACGTGGCCACTGCGGAGCGTGCGAGTGCGGAAGCTGAAGGAGATGACGACCGCCTGCTCCTGCTGGATGACCCGCTCGCCAAGATCAACGGTGTAGACCTGGGAGACCTCATCCACCTGCCGTGTGAACGGCACCGGCGTGCCGTTGACGGTGAACTGCTCCAGGGCGAAGACTTCTGGATCGGAGACGGCTAGGTCGGGCACTGGGCGGCGGTACCACACACTCGTCTCTCCACGCTCGGCTACCAGCTGGTCGTAGCGCTGGCGGTCGGAGACGACGGCGAACTTGCGGAAGCGGTGCCGCGGCGTGACGGTGTACTCCCAGCGGACACGTAAGTCGAAGAACGGGGTAGGAGCAGTGCTCCTACCCCTTGGTATACCAAGGGTCGCGTCGACGCGGGCGTCGTACCAGCGCTCTTCGGCGGCTATGGCTTGGTGGCGGATGTCGGCGTAGACCTCACGGCCGAAGGCTGGGTCGCCGAAGCGTAGCCCCAGGCTGGTGCGGGCCAAGTCGTCCAGCAGCGCAGGTGTGGCTATGCGCGCTACGTCCTGGTGGTCGAAGCGGAAGGCCTCGATGACAGCGTCGCGCAGGGTCGGCGCTTCCTCACGGATCGTCTGGCGGAAGCGCTCTGTCACCGCCCGCTCCTGATCGCGCCGGAAGGTGTACTCAAAGAACGTCGACAGCAGCCCCGCACCAAACAGCGTCCCACCCAGCTCGCCCAGCGGTAGGGCGTGCAGCCACTGCCAGTCACCCAACTGCAGTGGAGTCAGCCAAGCGTTGAGCATCATGAGCAGGATGCCAGCCAGGGTGAAGGAGACGGCCAGGAGGGCGGCTTTGAGGCGACGGAGGCGGTGGTGGAGGGAGGGGGATTGGTTGGCAGACATGTATAAATCAATTATAACACTCTGAGTGCTATAGCATGAACTACATCGGATAACTTCCGTAATATTCTTCGTTGGTGTCTTCTTTTGATTCTGGAAGCACAAACGTAGTTGCAACGAATCGAGGGAGACTGAATTTTTCATTTCCAAGCAGCTTCGCCTCTGTTTTGGTTGCAACACTCCACTCTTGAACGTAGCGCTTCAAATACAGGATATTAAAAAATAACATCACGTATCCCACAGACAAGCCGATCACCGCAAGTATCGGGTACCTGACTGCAATAAGAGACGCCAGACCTCCACCCAACAAATAGGTGCCGATGGTGCACCACAGAGCAACGCCAACGAGTTTATTTCCCATGCGCCACAGCGCAATGCGAGGTTCTCTGAGGATTCCGGTTTTGTAGTGGTCGCTTATCCGCAACCTTTCTCTATAGCTACCAATAAATAGCCAAGCAAAGTACAAGGTGAACAGAAAACTCGCCCCTGCGCCTCGAATGGCATCCGCTCCAGGCATACCTTTCCTGATAGCAAGCGTGAAAAGCACTCCGAAAGCAGTCACCCAAACTGGGAATAGCAGTAGACGCCACCAGGGGACGTAGTACGTTGCAACGAGGCGCGCCTCTTGTTCTGTTCGTAGTTCAGTAAGTGGATGCTGCCGCGAATCGCCATCGGCATCTTTACCAATTGTACTATTG
>ERZ772924.821-NODE-821-length-14958-cov-4.531302_pt1 | contig 14958 bp, 4 predicted proteins | sample MGYA00512116_ERZ772924 | MGnify/ENA primary metagenome ERZ772924 (study PRJEB29015, sample SAMEA2737920) | human oral metagenome | biome: human oral; feature: human-associated habitat; material: dental | place: China | collected 2134 ...
GCCCGTCACCGGAAGGTGATGTGGGGCGCAGGAACCCGACAGCACCAGATCCGACGGCATGCGGTCAGCGAATGCCGGAAGACGGTGCATGCAGGCCAGGAGATGGTAGGCGACCACGCTGCCCATGCTGTGACCGAAGAACACCGCATCCGGTTTCAGGATGTCGCGCAGCGCGTCCAGGTAATGGGTTCGCAGACTGGCCAGATCGGTCAGCGGCGGCACCGGGCTGGGTCCGTGCCCCGGCGGATTCGCCGTCCAGACGTCCCAGTCGCCGTCCAGATCGGAGATGAGACGGTTGTAGGAGGCCCCGAAACCGCCAAGAAACGGGAACATGATGAGTTGACGCCCTGTCTCGGAGTGACGCAGGTTCCAGAAGGTGCTGTCCATCACAGTGCTCCCTTGGTGGCGAGGTTCCGTGCCGCCGGTGTGTAGCCGGTGGATGTTTCGCAACTCCTGTTGCCCCTGCCCGGGAGGATGGCCCCCTCGCGGACGGTGTAGTCCTGCTCGAGGTATTCGGGGAACGTGTGAGGAACCGCCATGTTCCCGCGGGCCTGATGGCGCAACACCAGATACAGAATTCCGGTCAGGGCCAGCAGCAGGGTGATCTGGACGAGCTGGGTTGCGGCTGCGAAGTAGTACGCGCGCCACAGGCTGCCGGAGGCCGAGACCCAGAAGGGGATCAGGAAGAACAACGTGTTCCCCTTCATGCGGGAAAGCAGAAGACTCATGGCCACCCCGAGGATGACCAGCTGCAGGGCGTAGAGGGGCCACACCATGGCCAGGTTGAATGATGAGAACAGATTGCCGGGGGCGGCGAACACGGCGACTCCTCCACCGGTTGCGATGCCCGACCACAGATGGCTTCCCGTGAGGCGGTGCATGAGGGGAAGGAAGATCCCGAACCAGCCGATGCCGATGGCCACCATGCCGACCTCACCCCAGAGCAGGGAGATGAAGCTGGTCAGCATGTCCAGTGGCGGCATCGGATCGGGGGGGACGGGGATCCCCACGGCAACGCATCCCAGCCGGATGGCGAAGACGTAGGCCAGCATGACGGCGATCAGGATGGGCAACCACAGCAGGTCGCGGCGACGCGGGACGAGGGTTCGCAGGAAATTGGCCACGCCGCGAGCTCCGTCGTAGACGAGCAGGATGCCGAGAGCCGCGAGCGCAGGGGAGTGCAGGACGAGCATCACGACGGGGTTGGTCAGAACCAGCGGACCCAGGACGGCCGCGGCGAATTCATAGTTGAGCAGGTAGAACAGGCACAATCCCCACACGGTGCCGATCGTGAGCGCCAGGAAAACCGCCACGTAGGACGTGCAGGGGCGCCGGGACAATCGTGGTGAGGGCGTGGATGGTGTGGGCATGGGAGCTCCTCGATCAGTAGATCTCGTCGATGGTGGCCTTCGCCTCGCGCAGGGCGAGGGGAGCGCGGCGTGCGAAGTACTCGAGGTCCGCATCGCTCAGCTGGATGTTGGGGTAGATACGGGAGATGCTGGAGACCAGCACGCCGTGACGCTGTAGCGCGGTGGCGACGATGATGTCCTTCGCCATCACCTCGAAGTCGTACTCGGAAGGGTGCTGCAGAGGCCTCGGCGCGCAGTGGAAGGAAGCGAGTCCGGCCGGTCCCTGCACGATGAGCGGCAGGCCGGCTGTTTCGGCGGAATCGATCAGGATCTTGTGCAGGGTCTCGGTGCGTTCGTACATGTTGCGCAGGGCCTCGCCATCGTTGCGGGACAGGATCTCGAACGTTGCGTGCACCGCGGCGCTGCCCAGGGGATAACCGTTGTAGGTGCCGGCGTGGATGACCTTCTTGTTCTCCAGCAAGGACATGATCTCGCGTCGTCCGGTGATTGCGGAGACGGGAACACCACCCCCTGCGATGGCCTTCCCGAAGGTTGCCAGATCCGGGGTCACGCCGTAGCGGGCCTGTGCCCCGCCCACGCCGAGTCGCATTCCCGTGATCATCTCGTCGAAGATCAACACGACGCCGTGTTCGGTGCACAGTTTTCGCAGCAATTCGAGGAAACCGGGTGCGGGCTCGATGGAGCCACCATTGACGCACACGGGCTCGGTGAGCACGCAGGCCAGCATGTGGCCGTGCTCGTCGAAGAACTGCTGGAGCCTCTCGGCATCGTTCCACGGCAGCAGGAAGGACTGGTCGGCCATGATGTCCTTCGCTCGTCCCGCGGTGCCCTTGTAGTCGCCGCGGAATTCCACGGGAACCGGATGCCTCGGGTCGACCACATGGCCCCCCATGATGTTGTCGGCATTTCCGTGGTAGTGGTTCTCGAACCGTAGGAAGCGATTGCGTCCCGTGTGGGCCCGCGCCAGTCGCAACGCGGTCTGTAGGATTTCGGTGCCGGACAGCCCGAAGCGGATCATCTCCGCCGAGGGAATGTGAGCGTGCATGATCTCCAGTGCGTCTGCGTCGAAGTCGCAGTGACTTACGCAGAGCACGCGCTGCATGGTTTCGGTGAGGGCGTCCAGGTACTCGGGGTTCTGGTGCCCCAGGATCATGGCGCCGAAACGCGCGTAGAGGTCGAGGTATTCATTGCCGTCCATGTCGGTGAGTCGGCTTCCGTCACCCCCGACGAAGTGTATGGGAATCTCCTCCCAGGGCATGTTGAAGTTGTAGTGGACTCCGCCGGGAAGGATGCGTTTCAGTCTTTCGTGGTAGGCCAGGTTGTTCGTTGACCTGATCGTCTTCGGTTCGGTTGTCGCGGTCATGGGTTTTCCTTTCCGTCTCGCCGTTGTTCAGGCGAACTCTTCGGCCAGGTAGGTGCTGATGTCGTCGACGGTGTTGAACTCGAACAGCGCAACTGGGTTGACGTTGACGGACAGTTCCTTCCGGAGATGATTGATGATCTTCAGTGCCTGCACCGAGGACACCCCCATCCGCGTGAAGCTGGCGTACTCGTCGACATCCGTGGGGGCGACCTTGAGTTCGGAGGAGATCTCGTTGATCAGTACGTTCTTGATGGTTTCCTTGTTCATGATGTTTCTCCTTGTCGTTGTCACGCGGGAATCCAGTGCGCGGTGTGCGCAAAGGGGTAGGGGTTGAGGGTGAGGAGGGTGCCTTGGCCGTCGGGGAAGAAAACTTCCCAGTCGAGCAGGCAGCCGTTCAGGAACAGCTGGGTAGCGATTTCCATGTCCGGCAGATCAGGGTCGAGAGCGAGGAGGTCTTTCTCTCCGGGTTCTCCGATGACGACCGCGAGATCGGTACAGCGGGCGGCGGCAGAGGAGACGATCACCCGTCCGGTGAACACCCGGCGGAAGAAGTCCTCCCGCGTCAGGGTTTCCGGCGTGGGACGTAGCAGTAGCTTCCGGACAGTGGCCCGGGGTCTGCCGGCCGTGACCCGGACGTCCTGCGGATCGGTCGGGTCCCAGCGCAGTGCGGCGCGCCATTCAAGGGCTGGCCGGAACCGGCTGAACGTCATGGCGAGGTTGTAGGGATCGGCACCGGAAGCGAGCAGCCGGCGTGCCTCGGCGGTGCGTTCCTCGAGTGCGACCGGGGTGGTCGCGGAAAGGCAGAGCACGGGGTGTTTCAGCTCGGCGCCGTGGCGTGGGGGGGTGCCTTCGGCCACCACCAGGTGCACGTTGGTGCCTCCCAGCCCCAGCGACGTGATTGCCCCAACCCTCGGTTGGTCATCGGTCCGGTCCCACGACCGCAACTCGGTCACCACCTCGAAGGGGGTCTCCTCCAGCTGGAGCAACGGGTTGACGGTGCGCAGGTTGAGGCTGGGAACCATCCGGCCGTGCTGAAGACTGAGAAGCAGTTTCGCCAGGCCGACGCCGCCAGCGGCGGCCAGCAGGTGCCCGAAGTTCGATTTGACGGAGCCGATGCCCACCTTGTGATCGGTGAAATCCTCATTTCGGTAGACCTGCCCTAGCGCATTGACCTCGATGGGGTCGCCGATCCGGGTTCCCGTGCCATGGGCTTCGATGTAGCCGACGCGGGTGTGGTCCACGCCAGAGGCGTAGCAGTCCCGGATCACTCGGGCCTGGCCACGTGGATTGGGCGCCATGATGTTGAGTGAAGCGCCGTCGTTGTTGATGGCGTGGGCCAGGATTCGGCCGTAGACGTGACGGTTCTTGCGGCGGGCGATGTCCTCGCGTTCCAGAACCACCACCACTGCGCCCTCCCCGATCAGGGTGCCGTTGGCCTCCGCGTCGAACACGCGTGTCACACCGGTGGGAGTGGTGATCCCACCTGCGTTGCACAACATGCTCGAGAAAGCAGAGCTGAGGATGTTGGCTCCCCCCACCACGGCGCCGTCGCACTGCGAGTGTGCGATGGCCTCGAGCGCTTCCACCAACGCGCTCAGGAATGATGAGCAGGCCGTGTCCACGGACATGACCGGGCCTGTGAAGTTGTGCTGGTGGGAAATTCGGGCCGCAACGGCACTGTTGATGCTGTTCATGATCGTGCGCGGATGGACGCTGTCCTGGCCGTTGCGCGCCAGGTGTTGGCACACCAACGGGTAGTAGGCATTCGTCGCGAGCGCCATGTAGACCGCATAACGACGATCCGCGGGGCGATGGGGTTCCACGAGTCCCGCGTCGCAGACGGCGTCGTGGGCCACCTCCATCAGGATGCGCTGCTGCGGGTCCATGAACCTGGCCTCCTCGGCCTCGATCCCGAAGAACTCGGCGTCGAAGCGTTGGATGTCGTCCAGTTCACCCACGGTGTCCGTCCAGTTCTGGTTCGATGCCAGGTCACGTCGGTGCTGGCTCACAGGGGCCGTTTTGTCCACCCCGTCGGCGAGGAGCTGCCAGAACTCGTCCTGGGTCTCGGCTCCAGGGAGACGAAGCGCAAGTCCGGTGATGGCGATCGCCGGTGCGCTGCTCATGCCGCACCGCCTGCCACCAGCTGCGCGGAATCAGTGATCCACTGCACGTGCAACGCGTCGTCGTCGTACCAGAGGTTGACCTGGGCCGTGGCCAGTGTGGGGCCAGCGACATCCTCGGAGGGAAGATCGGCGGGGTCGATGCGGCCTTGGAAATTGACCAGGATGAAACCGAGTTTTCCGTCGTCGCCGTGGTATGTGGAGCGGAGCTGCTCCAGGAGCTTTTCGTCTCGATGTGTGGTGGTGAACAGCGTGTGCAGGTAGTGCAGGCCTTGGTTCTTCGCGTTCGCCAGTCGTGCGGTGATTGCAGGTTGGTCGTTCTCGCCGTTCAGCATGACCGGGACCGCATCCAGGAATTCCCCGACGCAGGACGAGTAGTTCGTGTCCTGCCACTGGCGACAGTCGGAGACCATTCCCACCGCGATCTCGGATTCGTTGCTGAGCTCGGCCAGTTGGGAATGGACCGAACGCAGGCCCAGATCGAGAGGGTTCTCGCCGTTCAAGGGCACTGACAGGCGACGCGGCAGGGGCCCGGAGGTGCGGAGCGCCTTGGTCACGGACTCGTTGGAGGCCAACCAGCGGGAGTAGTCGAAGCGTCGCAGCTCGTCCTCCCAGTCGTGGTCCACGGCGAGGTCAGTCAGGAAAGCGCTGTACCGCTGGGCTGGGGGAATCGCGTCCCCGAGGACACGGTGTTGCAGCTCGTCGTGCAGCAGTTGTGCGCTGAAGCCGTCGAAAATGCTGTGGTGGAACGCCCAGATCAGGCGTGCCGAGTTCTCGGGTTCCAGGATGATTGCGCAGCGCCACAGCAGACCTGAGCCGAAAGGCGCGTTCGTGAGGTCCCGGGCCACGGCATTGGTGATGTCGATCACCTGGTCGGCCGGAATCCGGCTGAGGTCGTGAACCCGGATGAGCACGGGCAGATCAGCCACCGTTTCAGCGGAGATCACGTCGAAACCATCACCGGTGGAACGGGCCCGCAGCATCTCGTGGTCGGCCACGATGTCAGCCAGCGCTTCCAGAAGCGTGACGGCGTCCGTGTCGCCGACGGTGTGGACGAACCCGCCGGTCGACGCCCGTGAGGCGTGCAGGTGGCTCAGGACTCCCGCATCGAATCGGTAGCTCGGTGCGTCGCAGGCGAAGGCCTCGGCCAGATCACTGGCGTCCATGACGATGTCAGCTGCCAGCCGGTCCAGGTGCCGCTGGGTCAGTCGGCGAGTTGATTCGGTCGGGGCGACGGGAACCGTTGGGCTGGGGGACGAATCAGATGCCCTGAGGGCTTGGGTGAGCTGTGCCACCGAGGGATAGCGGTAGATGTCGCTGACCTGGGCCTCGATGCCGGTTTCACGGAGTTTGCGTGTCAGGGCGATGGCCTGGATCGACTGGACACCGAGTGCGAAGAAATTCGCGGTGGCGGACAGCTCGGGCATGCCGAAGGTTGCCCTGGCCATGGCCAGAATGTCCCGGGAAACATTCTCCGTTGCCATGTCCGGGGAGGGCTCTGCCGTCGTGGAGGGTTGTCCGGTCGCCTCGGGGATGGTGTCGCACAGGGCGAGCAGACGGTGACGGTCCACTTTGCCGTGGCCGGTCAGGGGGAACTCGGCCACTCGACGCAGCTGCTGGGGAACCATGTAGGAGGGCAGTGAGGTCAGGAGATGTGCGCGCAGATCGGAAGGATCGGCATCACCGGTGTAGAACCCGAGCAGGCGGCTGTCGTTCTCGCCCGTGCTGGTGTGGACGATGACGGCCTCGACCACCCCGGGATGGGCCTGGGCCACGATCTCGATCTCGGACAGTTCGATCCGATAGCCCGCGTGCTTGACCTGCCGGTCCACGCGATCCAGGTAGACCACCCGGTACTCGTCATCCAGGACCACCCGGTCCCCGGTACGGTAAATGCGCTTGCCCGGACCCACCAGGCAATCCGGGAACTTCTCGTCGGTCAGCTCCGGGCGTTGGTGGTAACCCAGGGCCAGGCCGGCACCCGCGATGCACAGTTCACCCGGGACGCCGCGGGGCACGTCCGTGCCGTCGGGATGCAGGATGAAAAGCTCCCGGTTGTTCGTGGGGAACCCGATCGGCATGCGCGTGAATTCAGGACGTTCGTCCATGCGGAAGAAGGTGCTGACGATCGATGACTCCGTGGGGCCGTACAGGTTGAACAACCGGCCCGGGCCCATGACATCGTAAGCGCGCTGGGCGGCCCATGGCTGCATGGCCTCGCCACCCACGAACAGGGCCGACATGTTCGCCACCGCCTCAGGGTTCTCGGCCATCAGCAGATGGAAGACGGCAGTGATGAGCAAACCCTTGGTGACCTTCTCCGAGGTCAGCAGATCGGCCAGCATGTGCATGTCCATGTTGTGGTCGTGGCCACCCATCACGATGGTCGCCCCGGACAGCAACGCGCTGTAGACGTCGAACATCGATGGGTCGAAGGTGTAGCTGGTCAGGTGCAGCACGCGATCACCCGGTCCGTAGTGCATGTATCCCGTGTCCGCGCAGGCGCTCAGCACGCCGCCGTGGGTGACGAGCACACCCTTGGGGCGTCCCGTGGTGCCGGAGGTGTAGATCATGATCAGTGGGCTGTCGGGAATCAGGCCGCCGGGCTGTTGGAAGTGGCCGGAGAGAAGGTCCGGGCGATACGCCGTCACGTCCTCAGGGAGTATGTGGGACCGCGGGTCGCTGCACAGCACCGCCCGGGCCCGGGCATCGGACAGGGTCTGGTTGATCCGCTTGGCCGGTGCTCCGGGATCGAGGGGGAGCTCGACGGCCCCGCACTTGGTCAGTGCGAGCCGGGACCAGACCTGCCAGGGGCCGCGGTCGATGATGGTTCCCACCACAGTTCCCGGTTCGACTCCTTCCCGCTGCAACCCTCCGGCCAGGGCGTCGGTGATTTCGTCCACCTCGGCGTAGGTCCATTCCTCGCCTTCCCAACGCAGGGCCGGCAGCTTCGCGTGACGGGCGAACGACGTGCGCAGGGGCGTGTCCAGGGCCGTGGTGACGGGTGACCCGCTCCCCGTCATCGCCTCGCGTCGCCGGGCATGCTCCTCGGCGGACTCCAACGGTGCGGAAGCCAGGGTGCGGTCGGGATCCTCGGCCATCTCGACCAGGAGGCGGTCCAGGTGGCCGGCCATCGTGGCGATGGTGTCCCGGCGGAACAGTTCCGTCTGGTATTCGAAATCGATGCTGTAGCGGTCGGCGTGTTCCGCGATGCTGAAGGACAGGGGGTAGCGGCTGCGCAGTTCTCCTGGTGGCAGGGCCTCCAGTGTCAGTCCGTCGAGTTCGAGATCCTCGGTGCCCATGTTGACGAAGCTGATCAACACGTCGAACAGCGGTTGGGCCTGTTCACCGACTGGTGTTCCGCTGGCCGCGAGTACCTGCTCGAAGGGGGCGTTCTGATGGGAGAGGACCTCGGCCGCGTGGTCGCGTGCGCTTCGCACGGCGTTGCGCACGCTCCGGTCGGATGCGTCCTTCATGCACAACGGCAGGGTGTTGACGAACATCCCGACGGTGTTCTCGGCGCCTGCCAGCGTCCGGCCGGCCAGCGCGGTCCCCAGCAGGAATTCCGACTGGCCGCTGAACAGACTCAACACCCTGGTCACGGCGGTCAGGAACACTGCGTAGGGGGTGGCCCGGGAAACCGAGGCCAGAGTGGCCAAGGAGTCTTTGTCCACGGCGCAGTCGATTGTCAACCGGTCCCCGGAGAACGTGGGTTCTTCCGGAGGGGACTGGTCGTATGGCAGCTCGAGACGTGGAGGGGCTCCGGAGATCATGTCGGTGAAGAAGGCGACATCCTCGGCGAAGGCACCGGATGCCTCGAGTTCCGCCACGGCAGCCATGTACGTGGGATAGGGCAGCGGTGCAACGTCCAGTTCGCGACCTGCCCATGCCGCGGTGAGGTCCTTGCCGAGCACCGCCAACGAAGTCTGGTCGCCGACGATGTGATGCAGTTCGAGCCGCAGGTAGTGCTCGGTGTCGCTGACGGTCAGCACTTCCACGCGGAACAGCGGCGCCCGGGTCAGGTCGAACGCCCTGGGCTCAGCGGCGAGTCGCCGCCTGGCCTCCTGCGCCGTCACACGTTCGTGCGTCACGACATCGGAAACCTCAGTGTGGACGTGCATCATGAGGTCGGTTCCCTCCAGGTGGAAAGAAGCGCGCAGCTGATCGTGGCGGCTCACCAGCGCCGCACAGGCCCGCCGGAGCCTGTCGATGTCGAGGTGTCCCGTGACCTTGTGGTCGATGGCCATGTTGTAGGCGGTCGTGTCGTTTCGCATCGAGCAGAGCGCATAGATTCTGCGCTGGGCGGCGGATGCGGGGAACCGCCCGTGCACCGCTTCGACGGCGAGTTCTGGAGCGGCACTCTTCACGACCGATCCGGCCAGTTGGGCCCGCAGCGCACCGAAGGTCGGGGTGGCGAAGACATCGCGAACGCTCAGGGCCTGACCCGTGGCCTCCTTGATCAGGGAACACAGGTGTACGGCGGTCAGGGAGTCGCCTCCGCTGGTGAGGAAGTCATCCGTCTCCTCCGGTACGGTGCCGATGACCTTGGCCCAGACAGCCTTCAAGGCATCTCCTGCGTCCTGCGGCTCAGCCGGGTCGGTGGGGGCGGGCACCGTCGCGGGGGTGGCTCCTGTCCGTTCCGTGGCTTTCAGCATTTGGTCGAGGCGTACATCCGATGGGAGGCGCTGCGGGATGAAGGCGTAACCCGGAAGCGAAATCCTGTGACCCCCGGTGTGGAACCAGTTGCGATCGACATCGGCACCTCGAACCCAGAGAGATGCCAACAGGGTGCGTAGAAGATCTCCGGTGATCGGGCCGGTCACCGTGGTGCCATCCGCGACGGGTGGCAGAGCGGGAACCGGGATGTCACGGGAACGAAGCCGGGACATTGCCTGGGAGGCATCAAGCATGCCGGTCGCGTGGGCGCGGGCCACACGCAGGAGCCGGTCCTGTCCGTGGCGGGCGGTCAGGCAATCAGGCCCCAGGGTGGACAGCAGCGCGGCACGCAGCACGAACTGAGCGATGCGACGGACGATCCCGTCCCCGGAGTGTCCTGTCAGCGCGTCCTGAACGGCGGTGCGGGCCTTCGCATCGAATCGCGACAACCACAGCTCGACCTGTTCCAGGTAGGCGTCGACGAGGGCGTCCTCTGCGTCGCGGTGGTCCGCGACCACGAGGTGGACGTCATCCGAGGCCTCACCGACCACAGCAGGGGTGTCCGCATCCATCCACTTCAGTGGCGCGCCGGGAGAAACGAGAGCCGCTGCTCGGGAATCGAATTCGCTGCGGCCGGTCGCGAGTGTGTACGCAACGTCCCTGATGGGGGCTCCTGAGCCGATCGCGTCCACCAGATCGGACTGCATCCGGCGCCGGGACTCCTCGGTGCGGGCGGAGACACCGAGGATCACCGAGGAGGTCGGTGCGACTTCCCCATCATCGGTGGGTGGGGCCTGCTCCAGGATGATGTGTGCGTTGGTACCTCCGATACCGAAGGAACTGACCGCTGCCTTGCGCACTGTGCTCGCCACGGCCTGGCCGACGGGGACGTACAGCTGGCCGGCGGGATCGATGGCCCGGTTGAGCTCGGCGAAATTGGCCAGCGGCGGGATCTGCTGCTGGTGGAGGACACCGACAGCGCCCAGGAACCCGGCCACGCCTGCGGCGGCATCGAGATGGCCGATGTTCGCTTTCACCGCTCCCAGTGCGCACGGTGAGGATTGGCCGTAGACGTGGGACAGGGCCGTGTACTCGATCGGATCTCCCAGGGCCGTTCCGGTTCCGTGGGTCTCCACGAAGTCCACCTCGTCCGCGCTGATCCCCGCGTCGGCGAGCGCGCTCCGGATCACCCGTTCCTGACCCTGCACGCCGGGCGCGGTGTAACCGACCTTGGCGTCACCGTCATTGTTGATGGCTGAACCCGCGATGACGGCGTAGATGTGATCACCGTCGCCGAGCGCCCGGTCGAGCGGTTTGAGCAGTACCATGCCACAGCCCTGACCAGCCACGGTGCCCGAGGCGTCTGCGGAGAACGGACGACAGGTGCCATCGGGGCTGAGGATCATGCCGTCGTGCCACACGTACCCTTCGACGCGCGGGAAGTTCAGCGCCACCCCGCCGGCGAGTGCCATATCGGCCTCACCGCGACGCAGACACGAGACCGCTTCATGGATGGCCACCAGCGACGTGGAGCAGGCGGTCTGTACCGTGACCGCGGGCCCCGTCAGGTCGAGTTTGTAGGCGACCTTGGTGGCCAGGAAGTCCTTTTCATTGCTGGTCATCGCCTCGAAGGCAGCCAACGGCTCGGAATGTTGTTGCAGCAAACCGGCGAGCCAGGCGAAATTGGTTCCGCTGCCTGCGAACAGCGCGACGTCACCGTGGAGCCGTCGGGGGTCGTAGCCGGCGTCCTCCAACGTGTGCCAGGCGGTTTCGTGGAGTAGCCGGAGCTGTGGGTCCATCGTCTCGGCGTCGCGTCGCGAATAGGAGAAGAAGTCGAAATCGAAGGTGTCGGCCGCGATGTGGCCGCGGGCGGGAACATAGTCCGGATGATCGACGATGGTCTGGTCGATGCCCGAGGCCAACAGCTCGTCTCGAGTGAAACGTCGGACGCTGACCACGCCGTTCGCGCGGTTGTTCCAGTGTTCCCTCACGGAGGGTGCGCCCGGGAAAGTTCCTGCGACCCCCACCACGGCGATGCGCCTGCTCACGGGCGGAGCGGATGTGTTTCGGTCCTCGGGGAGCATCGGGGCATCGGAGGTGCCCTGGTCCTCGACGTCGCTCAGGTCCTCCAGGGAGAAGGTCGTCTCCGTCCGTGGCCGTTCCGGCGCCCCACCGTTGTCGAGAATCGCTGCGAGCGCCCGCGGGGTGGGGTACTCGAACAACTGCACCAACGGGATCTCGCGGTCGAGAATCTCGTTGAGCTGGTTGTTGACCAGCATCAGCTTGAAGGAGCTGCCGCCGATGTCGAAGAAATTGTCGTCTGCCGCCACGCCACGGCCGAGTACCTGGGTCCAGGTGCTCATGATGACGTCCAGGAAATCGGTTACGGTGGGTGCTTTCGTCGCCGGTTGGGTGTCGGGGCGGAGGGTGCTGAGGGCCGAACGATCGATCTTGTTGTTGGGAAGACGGGGCATGTCAGATACCTGATGGAAGTGCTGGGGGGTCATGTAACACGGGAGGGAAGCGGCGATCGCGGAACGGATCGCGGTCACGGGGTCCTTGGCGGACTCGTCGGTGGTGAAGTAGCACACGATGTCACCGTCCTCGACGAGCGCGATCGCGTAGGTGATCCCGGGGGCGCGCATGGCGGTCTGTTCGATCTCGCCGAGTTCGATGCGATTGCCGTTGACCTTGACCTGGTGGTCGGTACGGCCCTTCAACAGGATTTCGCCGTTGGGCAGGGCAACGCCCACGTCGCCGGTGCGGTACACCGGGAGCTCCGGGAGCTCCGGAAGTGTGGTGAAAGCGCGTCGCGTCTCATCCGGACGGTTGACGTAGCCGGCGGCGAGCCCCTGCCCGGCGACGCACAGCTCTCCGGGGACACCGGCGGGTTGCGCCATGCCGGTTTCTCCCACCACCAGGACGTGGGAGCCGAAAATGGGTGAGCCGATCGTGACCGCGTCGCCGGGAGCGAGTTCCTTCACCGTGGTGGTGACGGTGGTCTCCGTCGGGCCGTACATGTTGAAGATCCGTGCATCGGTGTTGTCGTGCAGCAGATCGACCAGGTTCTCGGAGAAGTGCTCGCCGCCACACACGATGACACGGAGGCGGGGAAGCTGGTCGCGAAACCGGCGGTTGCCGCACAACGCCGTCATCTTCGAGACGGGAACCTGGATGTGGGTCACCCGATGGGCGGCGATCCGCCGGGCGATGGCGGAGGCATCCTTCTGGTCCTCGGAGGGACACAGGTGGACGGTGGCGCCGGCTGCCAGGGGAATCAGGCTTTCGAAGGCGAAGATGTCGAAGGTGGGATCGGCCAGGCTGATGATGACCTCACCCGGTGCGAAAATGTCCCGTCGCAGGTGATCCTGGAACAGGTTCGCCAGTCCGCGATGCTTCACGGCGATGCCTTTCGGGCGTCCCGTGGAGCCGGAGGTGTAGACGACGTAGACGGGGCTGTCCGCCGACACCTTCGGGCCATTGAAGTGCTTCGTTCCGGCCTGGGTGCACGTGGCCAGATCGATCACGGTGGGGATTGTTGCCGTACTGGTGAATCCAGCCGGGGCAAGAGCCACGCGGGGCCGGGCGTCATCGAGGATGCTGGCGTGACGATCGACAGGCTGGGTGGGGTCCAGCGGAACATAGGCCCCTCCGGCCTTGCAGATGGCGAGTTGTGCGATGAGCAGGGAAGCATCGCGCACCGTGACCAGGGCCACGGGATCGCCGGGGCTCACCCCGGCTTCCAGAAGGCGGGTGGCCACGGCGTTGGCGTGGGCATCGAGCTGGGCGAAGCTGTAGGACCGGCCGGTGCCGTCGATCACGGCAGTGGCCTGGGGGCGTTCAACGGCCTGCCGGGCCACCAGGTCGTGAATGGCAGTGAAGGGGGCGCCGATGAGCCGGGACAACCAGGCGTCGTGTTCGGCCTCGGTGTAGATGCTGATGGTACCGATGGGTGCGGTGGAATCAGCGCAGACGTGTTCCAGGAAGGCGTCGAGATGGTGTGCCAGACTCGTGATGGTGCTGGCGTCGAACAGGTCGGAGGAGTAGTCCAGCAGGAATTGGATGCCGTCGGCGGTCTCGGTTGCCGTGATGACCAGGTCCATACCCACTGCGAGGGGATCGGTCTCGATCTGCTGACCTTTCAGGCCACCGATGCGGAGTTGGTGGTGTTCCATGTTGTGGTAGTCGAAGGACACGTCGAACAGGGGGTGGCGTCCTGCCGTTCTCCGCTGGCCGAGTTTCTCCACGATCCGGTCAAAGGGCACGTCCTGGGCGGACAGGGCATCCAGCATGGTGGTGCGGGTGTCTGCCAGGTAGTCGTCGAAACTCGTGCCGGAACGCGGTTTCAGACGAATGGGAAGCATGTTGACGAACATGCCGATCATTTCCCGGGTCTCGGCCAGCGTGCGTCCGCTGACCGGGGTGCCGATCACCAGGTCCTCGGTTCCGTTGTAGCGGGACAGAACCGCGCCCCAGGCCGCCAACATCACCATGGAGAGGGTGGCCTGACGGGCCTCGGCGAGTTCGGTCAGTTCCGCGGCTCTTTCGGCGCCGAGGGTCCAGGCGACGCGGCCCGCACCGGAAGCGCGTTCTGCGCGGGGGCGGTCAAGAGGAAGCACGTCTGCGGTGGGTGGATCGGTCAGCTGCGTGAGCAGGGCGTTCTCCGCCTCCGCGAGATTCTCATCCTGTTCCACGACTCGAACGTGGTGGATGTAGTCGGTGTACTGGTGGGTCAGTGGTGGCAGCTCCGTGTCGTACAACTCGCCGAAGTCGCGTGCGAGGATTTCTGCCGAGGTGGCATCACCGATGATGTGGTGGAGGTCGAACAGCAGCAGGCTCGCGTTCGCGTCCTCGACGATCTCCATGCGGAACAGGGGACCCGTCTCGAGGTTGAACGGGCGGACGAACCGGGCCAGGTGCTCCCCGGCCGATTCGGGGGTGGCGTGACCGCGGGTGAAGCTCAGTGGGAGATCGTTCCGATCGATGCGGGTCAGGCCTTGGCGGATCTCGCCGTTCCGTGCCGCGAACGTGGTGCGCAGCGGCTCGTGACGTTCCACCAGCCGCGCCAGCGCGGAACGCAACCGGTCGCGGTCCAGGAGGCCGTTCAGCCAAGTGGCTGATGCCATGTTGTAGGTGACGGACTCCGGGTCGAGCCGGGCGGCCAGGTACATGCGTTCCTGTGCGGGGCTGAGGGGATGATCGGCCGCCTCGGGCGCCTTGGCCATGTGGGTGACGGCAGTTTCCGTGCGAAGACGCGCCTCGAGGGCCGCGGGGGTGGGGGCCGCGAATACGTCTGCCACGGTGGCTTCCACGCCGAGCAGGGCCTTGAGCTGGGCCGTCAGGCCGGTGGCCTTGAGGGAATCGCCGCCGAGGGTGAAGAAGTTGTCGTCGGCAGACACGTCGGCGTGACCCAGCACCTGACGGAAGGCGTCGCGGAACGCGTCGAGCC
>ERZ772924.829-NODE-829-length-14901-cov-3.586825_pt1 | contig 14901 bp, 13 predicted proteins | sample MGYA00512116_ERZ772924 | MGnify/ENA primary metagenome ERZ772924 (study PRJEB29015, sample SAMEA2737920) | human oral metagenome | biome: human oral; feature: human-associated habitat; material: dental | place: China | collected 2134 ...
GGTCAGACGTCAGTGGTCAGTTTTCAGTCTATTGCGACTAATGGCTGATTACTGATATCAGACGTCTGACCACTGAATAACGCTGCAAAATTACAACATTTAGGAAGGGGAAGTCAAGGAAAAGAGGGACGAGAAGTAAGAATTTATACAATAAAAAATGGTGTTAAGTATTTAACAGTGGTTAGTGGTCAGACGTCAGTCTATAGCGACTAACGGCTGATGACTAATGGGCTAATGGCAATTAACCCCTACTTCTGACCTCTGACAACTAACCACTGACTACTGACGACTGCCGTCTGACCACTGATGGCTGATGATTCTCAGTGCCTTATCTATGGTGGTGATTTGGTCAAAGGTGATGATGAGTCTCAGTCCGTTGCGGGTCTCCTTTTCCGTAAGGCGACACTTGTCCGAGTTACGCTGGACAAAATCTAGTACGCGCTGGAAAGTCCCACTTTGGTAAAATTTGCTTTGCTGGTCAGCAATGAAGTAACCAAGCATTTTACCCTGCTTCATCACTAAGCGTTCTATACCCATTTGGGTAGCTAACCACTTGATACGAACCGAGTTGAGTAGGTCTTTGGCTTGAGGCGGTAAGGGGCCAAAACGGTCAGTTAAGCGGTACTCATACTGGGCAAGTTCGGTCTCATTCTTCAGTTGGCTCAGCTCATTGTATAGGTTCAGGCGTTCGGTGATATTGTTGATATAGTTATCAGGGAAGAGTAGCTCAAAATCACTATCTATCTGCGTATCGGTCAGATAGACAGGCTCATGGCTTGTATCGGTATAGAGGTCAGCAAACTCGTTTTCTTTCAGCTCCGTAACGGCCTCTTGGAGTATCTTCTGATAAGCATCAAAGCCAATATCATTGATAAAGCCACTCTGTTCGCCGCCTAGCAAGTCCCCTGCCCCGCGTATCTCCAAGTCTTTCATAGCGATATGGATACCGCTGCCAAGGTCTGTAAACTGGGCGATGGCCTGCATACGTTTGCGGGAATCCTCTGGTAGCTCCGAGAGGTTAGGTGTGATGAAGTAGCAAAAAGCCTTCTTGTTACTACGCCCTACCCTACCGCGCATCTGGTGGAGGTCGGAAAGACCAAAATGCTGGGCGTTGTGGATAAAAATCGTATTGGCATTAGGCACATCCAATCCGCTCTCTATGATCGTGGTAGAGACTAAGATATCATAATCTCCATTGATAAAGGCAAGCATCACCTCCTCCAAGTCCTTACCATCCATCTGCCCATGGCCAATACCAATACGGGCATCGGGTACTAGGCGCTGGATCATACCTGCGACTTCCTTGATATTCTCCACTCGGTTATGAATGAAAAACACCTGTCCGCCACGCTGAAGCTCATAGGCGATACCATCGCGTATCACCTCCTCGTTGAAGGTGATAATCTGGCTCTCAATAGGATAGCGGTTAGGTGGTGGTGTAGTAATCACCGAAAGATCACGTGCAGCCATTAGGCTAAACTGCAAGGTACGCGGGATAGGAGTTGCTGTAAGGGTCAGCACGTCTATATTCTCACGCAGGGTCTTGAGCTTGTCCTTCACTGCCACACCGAATTTCTGTTCCTCGTCTATGATGAGCAGGCCTAAGTTCTTGTATTTCACCTTCTCATTGACAATTTGGTGGGTGCCGATAAGAATATCTACCTTGCCCTGCTCAAGGTCGGCCAATACTTGGTTTTTCTCCTTGGCAGTACGAAAGCGGTTAAGGTACTCCACTCGCACAGGCAAGCCCTTAAGGCGCTCAGAGAAAGTCTGATAATGCTGAAAAGCCAAGATTGTGGTAGGCACCAGTACGGCTACCTGCTTGCTGTTGTCCACAGCTTTGAAGGCTGCACGGATAGCCACTTCCGTCTTTCCGAAGCCCACATCGCCACAGACAAGCCTATCCATAGGACGCGCACTCTCCATATCCTGCTTTACCTCAAGAGTGGCCTTGCTCTGATCTGGGGTATCTTCATAAATGAATGAGGCTTCCAGCTCCTTCTGCAAGAAGGAATCAGGGGCAAAGGCATAGCCCACTGCCTCTCGGCGCTTGGCATAGAGCTGAATGAGGTTGAAGGCGATTTGCTTGACCCGCGCCTTGGTCTTCTGCTTGAGGGCTTTCCATGCCGCACTGCCCAGCTTATAGAGCTTAGGGGGTGCCCCGTCCTTGCCATTGTATTTGCTAATCTTATGCAGGGAGTGGATGCTTACATAAAGCACATCTCTGTCCCCATAGATGAGCTTAATGGCCTCCTGCTGTTTGCCATCTATATCTATTTTCTGTAGACCAGCAAACTTGCCTATACCATGGTCAATATGAGTGACATAGTCCCCTATGGTAAGCTGCTGCAACTCCTTGAGGGTGATGGCTTGTTTCTTGGCATAACCATTGCGGATATTGAACTTATGATAACGCTCCAATATCTGGTGATCGGTATAGCAGTTAATTTTGCTTGATGTATCTGAAAAACCTTCGGAGAGGGAGTACTCAATCAGGCTACAAGGCACCTGCTGGTGCAGCTCCTCAAAGATATCCAAGAAGCGCTGTGCTTGCTGAGCACTCACACAGCAAATATAGTTGGTATACCCCTCTTGGTATTTCTCCTTGAAGTGTTCGATGAGTAGCTCAAAACGCTTGTTGAACGAGGGTTGAGGACGCAGTGAAAAATCTACCCCTTCGCCCGCTTCTTCTTGGGGGGCATAGGGATTGATTTTTAATAAATAACGACTACCAAGCTCCTCTATAGTCTCTTGTGCGGTAGCAAAAAGGGCTGCTGGGGGCAGGTGAGCCACCTCTCCCTTAAGTGCCTCGAAGGCCTCTTGTGCCTTCTGGTACATACGCTCCCACTTAGAGGCAAAGAGTTCAAAGTCTTGAGCAAAAATAACTGTATCTTCAGGCAAGAGTGAAAGAAAGGAAGTACGCTGTTCCCCTGCCAATTTGTTTTCTATATTAGGAATAATCACCACCGAAGGCACCTGAAGCAGAGAGAGTTGGCTTTCCACATCAAAGGTACGGATACTCTCAATAGTATCGGAGAAAAACTCAATACGGTAGGGCGTATCATTAGAGAAAGAAAAGACATCCACTATCCCCCCACGTACGGAGAACTCCCCTGGCTCGCTTACAAAATCCACCCTTTGGAATTGGTACTCAAAGAGGGTTTCGTTGAGCGTATCCAAAGAAAGACGTTCGCCCCGCTTGAGCGAGAGGGTATTCTTGTCCAACTGCTGGCGGGTGAGCACCTTTTCAAAAAGCGCTTCGCTATAGGAGACCACCACCTTTACTCCCTGCTCAAGGCGAGAGAGCACCTCCGCTCTGAGCAGCACATTGGCATTGTCCGTCTCCTCTGTTTGGTAAGGACGGCGGTAGCTACTGGGGAAGAAAAGCACCTGCTCCTGCCCCAAGAGCAATTCCAAGTCATTGAGCAAATAAGCCGCCTGCTCCTTGTCATCACCCACGAAAAGCAGTGTACGCCCCGTCTGCTTAAAAATATCAGAGAGGACAAAGCCCTTAGCTGAGCCTACAAGCTCCCTTACATAGCAGGGTGTTTTTGCCTTAATATATTGTAACAATTGTTGATAAGGTTTTCCTCCTAAGAAGGAGGAAAGCAGTTGTTCTTTACTCATTTTTGTGTCTTTTACCCTGAAGGGTTAGCGCAGGGGCAAAAGTACGACTTTTTGAGCTAATAGTGAAGTGTGAAGAGTGAAAAGTTGCTTACTGCTTGTTTTTCTCTTTTCATTTTTCACTCTTCACTTTTATCTAATTTAAACTAACTATAAATTACAATATTTTTCTACTTTTAGTTGTGAAAAAAATCAAATTATTGTATCTTTGTGGCACTAAAGTATTTCAGCTAATACTATCATTTTTAGGAACTTATTTTTTAAGGATATGCAAATATTTAAAACTTCCGTAGCGAGAAAAGTGGCGATGGCTCTCTCGGCATTTTTTCTCATCATTTTCTTAGTAATACACTTGGCAGTAAACTTCATGTCAGTGTTAAGTCCGAGCACTTTCAACATGCTCTCCCACTTCATGGGTACTAATCCCTTGATCCAGTTTGCCATGCAACCTGTACTATTGGCAGGGGTTGTGTTTCACTTTGTGATGGGCTTCGTTTTGGAGCTACAGAACAAGAGAGCACGAGGCAATGAACCTTATTACAGTTATAATGGTGCGGCCAACTCCTCTTGGATGTCCCGCAACATGCCTATTACAGGGATCGTGATTCTGCTCTTTTTAGGGCTTCACTTGTATGACTTTTGGGTAGGAGAGATGAATTACAAGTACATAGAAGGGCTTCCTGAGGATCCTAATCGTTATTACCCCGAATTAGTAGAGAAGTTCCATGATCTTTGGCGAGTGGCTCTTTATGTATTGGCCTTCGTATTCTTGTGCTTGCACCTACTTCACGGATTCCAATCCGCTTTCCAATCCATGGGCTGGAAAGATGACAAACGCAAGAAATTTATCAGCTGCTTAGGCAATTGGTACTCCTATGTTATCTGTGGAGGCTTTATCTTCGTAGCTCTTTTCCATTTTGTAAAACATTTAACAGCTTAATACTATGAGTACATTAGATTCTAAAATACCAGATGGACCAATTGCGGACAAATGGACAAAATATAAAGACCATATCAACCTTGTAAACCCTGCCAACAAGCGTAATATTGACATTATTGTGGTAGGAACAGGATTGGCCGGAGGCTCTGCCGCTGCTACCCTTGCCGAGCTTGGGTACAATGTAAAGGCTTTTGCTTACCAAGACTCTCCTCGTCGTGCGCACTCTATCGCCGCTCAAGGGGGGATCAATGCCGCTAAAAACTATATGGGAGACGGCGACTCTACCTACCGCCTTTTCTACGACACTGTAAAAGGAGGGGACTACCGCGCCCGTGAAGCCAACGTATACCGCTTGGCTGAAGTCTCTGGAAATATCATAGACCAGTGTGTAGCACAAGGAGTACCTTTCGCACGTGATTATGGAGGACTCTTGGACAACCGTTCTTTCGGTGGGGTACTCGTATCTCGTACTTTCTATGCCAAAGGACAGACAGGACAACAGCTCCTCTTGGGTGCTTATGCCGCCATGAACCGACAAATCGCTCGTGGTAAGATAGATATGTACAACCGTCATGAGATGATGGACGTGGTCATCGTAGATGGCAAGGCTCGTGGAATCATCGCTCGTAATCTGGTAACTGGAGAAATAGAACGCCACTCGGCTCACGCGGTAGTTATCGCCTCCGGAGGTTATGGTAATGTATATTTCCTTTCTACCAATGCCATGGGCTGTAATGCCTCTGCTGCTTGGAAAGTACATAAAAAAGGTGCTTTCTTCGCTAACCCTTGCTTTACACAAATCCACCCTACTTGTATTCCTCGTTCTGGAGACTATCAGTCCAAACTGACCCTGATGTCCGAATCCTTGCGTAATGACGGACGTATCTGGGTGCCTAAGAAAATGGAGGATGCAATAGCTATCCGTGAAAAACGCAAAAAACCTACTGAAATACCTGAAGAAGATCGCGATTACTACTTGGAACGCCGCTACCCTGCCTTCGGTAACTTGGTGCCTCGTGACGTAGCCTCTCGTGCTGCTAAAGAACGTTGCGATGCGGGTTACGGAGTGAATGAAACAGGTGAGGCTGTATACCTCGACTTTGCCTCTGCTATTGAGCGTTATGGTAAGGAACAATGTAAGATCCATGGGGTAGAACCTACCAAAGAAGAAGTTACCAAACGTGGAGAACAGATCGTTGCCGCTAAGTATGGTAACCTCTTCCAGATGTATGAAAAGATTGTAGCGGAAAACCCCTACAAGACCCCAATGATGATCTACCCTGCTACTCACTACACCATGGGAGGTATTTGGGTGGATTACAACCTAATGACTACTGTACCTGGCCTTTATGCCATCGGGGAAGCCAACTTCTCCGACCACGGAGCTAACCGCTTGGGAGCTTCTGCCCTTATGCAAGGCTTGGCCGACGGATACTTCGTATTGCCTTACACCATAGGTGATTACCTCGCTGCTGATATTCGTACAGGTAAAATCCCTACCAATACCCCTGAGTTTGACGAAGCTGAGAGAGTAGTGAAAGAACGCTTGGCTCACTTTATCAACAACAAAGGAACCCACTCTGTAGATTACTTCCATAAGAGGCTCGGTAAAGTGATGTGGGACAAAGTAGGTATGGCTCGTAATGCAGAAGGCCTCAAACAAGCGATCAAGGAAATACGCGAAATCCGTGAAGAGTTCTGGCGCGATGTAAAAGTACCTGGAGAACTCACTGGTATGAACGTAGAGCTTGAAAAAGCCAACCGTGTGGCCGACTTCTTAGAGCTTGGAGAACTATTCGCCAAAGACGCTCTCGAACGCAATGAGTCTTGTGGTGGCCACTTCCGCGAAGAGTACCAAACTCCTGAAGGAGAAGCCCTCCGTGACGACGTGAATTACGCTTATGTAGCGGCTTGGCAATACACAGGTGATCCTAAAGAGGTTGTCAATACTTATAACCCAAGCGAGGAAATCCTTCACAAGGAAAAACTCGAATTCAAAGATATTGAACTTAAACAACGTAGCTATAAATAGTAGTCATATGTCAACAATGAATCTTACCCTCAAAATATGGCGACAAAAAGACGCCAAATCAAAAGGCCAAATGGTAGAATATAAAGTCAATAATATTTCTGACCATATGTCCTTCTTGGAAATGTTAGATATTCTCAATGAACAACTCATAGAAAAAGGAGAAGAACCTGTAGCCTTTGACCACGATTGCCGCGAAGGTATCTGTGGTATGTGTTCGCTCTTTATCAACGGAGAAGCACACGGTCCTGACCGCGGTATTACCACTTGCCAATTGCACATGCGTATGTTCAAGGACGGTGATACCATTACCATTGAGCCTTGGCGTGCCACTGCCTTCCCTGTAATCAAAGACCTTATGGTGGATAGAAGCGCTTTTGAGCGCATCCAACAGGCTGGTGGCTATATCTCTGTCAATACCTCTGGTAATACCCAAGATGCCAACGCTATTCCTATTCCTAAGCGTGATGCTGACCGCTCTATGGACGCTGCCGCTTGTATAGGCTGTGGCGCTTGTGTGGCTACTTGTAAGAACTCTTCTGCTATGCTCTTTGTATCGGCCAAAGTATCCCAATTCGCCCTCCTACCACAAGGTAGAGTAGAAGCCACAGAACGTGTGCTTAACATGGTAAATCAAATGGAACACGAAGGCTTTGGTAACTGTACCAATACAGGAGCTTGCGAAGTGGAATGTCCTAAGGGTATTTCCTTGGAAAACATTGCTCGCCTAAACCGCGAATACCTCAAAGCAAGTATCCAATAATTGCCAACAAGTCAATTTGCTAATTTGTTAATCAAACTGTCTCAAGCCCTATAGCTTGAGGCAGTTTTTTTAAGGCCATAAACTACCAAAAAGGAGGCTAACTCGCGAGTTAGCCTCCTTGTTATTTTATTAAATATAATGGATAAAAAAACACCCTTTCTTAGCGAATTAGTATCTCAGCCAAACCAATACCTACCAAGCACGATGTTGATACAGCAATAAGCCCTGGTACCATAAAGCTGTGATTGAAGTAATATTTCCCTATCTTGGTAGTTCCTGTAGGGTCAAAATTTACCGTTGCAATATCAGAAGGATAGTTAGGGATAAAGAAGTAAGCATACGTAGCTGGCATAATTCCTATTAGTAGAGGCACTGGAAGCCCCATCGTAATGGCTACAGGAAGCATCATCTTAGCGGTAGCCGCCTGGCTATTGATCACTACGGATACAGCAAAGAGCGCAAAAACGAATGTCCAAGGATAGGCTTGTACCATGGAGGTAATTCCTTCTTTGAAATAAGGCATGGCATAACTGAAGTATGTATCACTCATCCAAGCAATCCCAAAAATGGCCACACAAGCTACCATTCCTGACTTGAAGACTACGCCCTCAGGCACCAATTTCACAGGGGTTTTACAAGTAGTTAGGATAATCCCCCCGAAACAGAGCATAACCATTTGGATAATCACTCCCATAGGCACAGCTGTAGCTTTGGCTACACCATCTTTGACTACATCAAAAGTACGGATCTCAGGATAAAGCGCCAATATAACAATCACTACGATAGAAGAAAGGAAGATGTATACCGCATTCTTAGAATGTTGAGGAATCACATCGTTGAGTGTTGTTTTGGTACTATTGAGGATTTGATCGCGGTAAGTAGGATCTTGCAACCGACGTTGGTACTCAGGGTCGTCTTCAAGGTTTTTCCCTCGGCGAAGACTGTAGAGTGACATGGCCAGCATCCCCAAGAAAGTGGCGGGGAAAGTTACCGAAAGAATGTTCACCAAGGTAAGATTGGCACCGCCCTGCATATGGAAGAGATCCAAGAGTTCTTTGCCCAAATAAACCGTTACCACAGCCGAGATAGGACTGGCCGTCAAGGCCAATTGAGAGGCAACAGAAGCTGCCGCCATAGGCCGTTCGGGGCGAATCTTGTTCTTCAGAGCTATATCTCCGATAATCGGCATGATAGAATACACCGCATGTCCTGTACCCAACATAAAGGTAAGCATATAAGTGGCAATAGGGCCAAGGAAAGTGATTTGTTTAGGATTCTTCCTTAAAATCCGCTCTGCCACTTGCAGCATAAACTTAAGCCCTCCTGCCGCCTCCAAGATAGAGGCGCAAGTAACCACGGCCAAGATGATGAGCATCACCTCAATAGGAGCAGAGGCCGGAGGCATTCTAAAAACGAAAACCTCTATCACAAGTCCGATCCCTGAGACTACGCCCAGTCCTATCCCTCCGTAGCGGCTCCCTGCATAGAGCATTCCTAAAAGGAAAAGGAATTCTAAAACTAATACATAAGTGTTCATAGTAATATAAATTATATATTTTCTAAGATTTTTTTAAGCCACTTTCCCTTATTTAGGCTCAAAAAGAGTCTATTTTCCTATCAAACGACTTATGTGGCTGTCTTTTTATTCGTGCAAAGATATTCTATTTTGAGAAAACCACAAAAAAAAACAGCACTTTTTTTATAGTTACATAATTTTTTTATTAACAAAGAAAATGACATGATTCTCTCTTTTTCAACAATTATAGTAGGAGGTATTTTAACTTATTCTTACTATATACAACTCTCTAGAAAATAAGTTGGGAATAGCGATTTGCTATTCAGTAGCGAGTATCTAGTACATTTTGTGCATAAAAAAAGAGTGATTGGCTAGTGCAATCACTCTTTTCTATGTATTAATTCTCGTAGCGGGAACTGGAGAATTTCCCGAAAACTATCAAACGTAACTAATTGAAAAACAATATTTGTTATTCTCTATTTCCTTACATTTTGGGCGTTGTTTGGCACAAATTCGGCACAAATTACCTCCGTTTTCTCTTACTATATATACTTTTTTTACACTTATACTTATAAATATAGAGTAAAAAGATTATGATTTGTATGCAGGCTTATAACTCATTGATTTACAATTCTAATTCTGCATAAAAACTGCATATTTTTTTCTTTGTGCATAAAAAGTTTTTATGCAATAGCTGTTAGAATATTAATTGGTATTCCTTCTTTATATAGAATACAAACTTTTCCAGCTCCTGAAAGATCTTCTTTGTCTTCTCATTGAGTACTATTGCGATCGCTTCACTTTGTGAATACTTGTCAGGTTCCTTTGGCAATATATAGGAAGTACGTTTTGTATTCATCTTCTCTATAACCAATTGGTTAAATTCTTTCAAAAGCGTTCTGATCTTCTCTACACTTCTACGAGACTTTTTTTGCGCAATGAAATTACTTATCCTTTCAGATTCCTTGACGAAACTTATTGTTTTCTGTATAGATTCTAAGGAATAACCATACCAAGCGTTTTGTTGATAGATGTTTTCTTGAAAATTATTTACATCAAGGGTTTGTAATAATTTTTTTATAACCTCTTTATCCTCATAGCTTAGTCTTTTTCTTTTATAATACTCAAAAGATACTATTAGGAATACTCCCACTGCTATTGAAGCTATAGAAGAGCTATACAAAAAGGATAATGTACTTGATAAAAACATAACTTAAATATTTAGTATTACACAGCAAAAATACTAAATATTAATGACATAGGAAATACTATTCGTTGTTTTTTACAATTAGATAAGCTATTAACGCAAAAGCTCCTACTAAAAGGATTGCCTTTAGTAAATCGTTATTATCATTTTGTTTTTCATAATTGTTATATTGTTCCTGAGTGATGACATTAGCTTCTTTTAATTTTCTAACATAAAGTTCTTGTTCCTCCTTTGTTGCTCTCCCATCATTTATCTTTTTGTTCAAAGGATATAATTCCTGATATTGTTCTTCTGTCATTTTTTTCGTTTTTTATTGTAGTCCTCAATTATTTGATTTAGTGTAGGTAATATTTGTTTCAATAGATCCATTTCAGTTTTTACTTCTATTACCTTTTTATCTAATTCAGATATTCTTTCTTTTTGTTTGTCAAAAATAGAATATACCCAATGACCAGCTTCAAATAAAATACTTAAAATTGTAAGAATACCTACTACAATTGCTATTGTTGATTCCATTTCTATTTACTTATTTTTTCAATGAGCATTGCGATTTGTTTGTCCTTCTCTGCGATTTGCTTGTCTTTCTCACGAATGATCTCCATAAGCTCATCATTGGTCTGCTTTATGACATTCCCTTGCCCTGATACATTATGCCCATTATTTACATTAGTATTTCCATTTTGGGTGATATTCTGTGCAGAAGTTTTAAGCATTTCGCCACGACCAAATAATAACCATTCTATATTGATTTCAGGGTATTTTGAGTAAATTTTCTCAATACTTTCTGAAGTCAAACCGCTTTTTTTGTCCAAAATTCCATTGGATAGCCCTGTTTCTTTGTAAAATTTATTCTTACTAAATCCTTTGTAATCAATAAATTGCAATATTCTTTCTTTCATATTGAGAAATTTATCTATAAAAATTTGTTTGTTTAGAAATAAAGCTATAAATTTGCCCAACGAAACAAACCTAAAAAACGTACTTAATTACGTACGGTTATTAAGTGCAAATATACATAATATTTTTATTGAACAAAAAATAAACCCTAAAAAAATAATGATAAAATCGCAGAAAGTAATAGTCACCCTCAAGCCTTCCATAAAGGCAAAGATTAATGATCTTGTTATCACCAATTTATACCTAAAAACAAGTGAAAAAGATAGAACTATAAGAGATTGGCTCAAAAAAGATAGTGAAAAACTTACTCATTATTCCTTTTTACTGGCTTTGAGTGAATTATTACAGCTTCCTATAGACCAATTAATCAATATTGAACGCTGTTAATTATGGAACAAAATATAAACGAATTGGTGGAAATACTCACCACAACAGAGGGAATAACCTATGTTACTCACCATGTGGAGCAGGGGAAAGTATGCTTTTCTTTCTTCTTCGATTCGTATGAAGTCTTTAACCTCTTGGACAAGGCTATGCCCAATGAGTGGCGTATAGATCTCTTAGGAGAATGCAAGCTGTGTTATCTCTCTTACGAGCTGTCTTACTTGGAGCGTTATTTTAAGTTTCAACAATTGGTGAAAGCTGCCTTTTTTATAGATGATTTTATAAATATATTTTGCAATAAACACTAATCCATAGACACTGTTAAGCCGTGTCCTTCTGCGCAATATAGGGCACGGCTTTCTTTTGTGCTATGGTTCAATACACAGAAACTATGGATTATAAGAGAAACGAACGTGATTTGTATGATAATACCGATAACGGCTTGGATATTCTTAAAAAGTATGTGCCAAACCTCGTACTGAATAAGAATTTTTGTTATCGTGATGAAAAAAATCCCTCTGCACACGTATATAAGTCCAATGATAATATTTGGTATATCAAGGACTTTGGCGGAGATTCTCATTTTCCTATCAATATTGTTAGGGAACAAACAGGCTGGGACTACCACGAAGCCTTAGTACAGCTATATGATGAATTTCAGATCCCTGTAAGTGGGCGTGCTACACTACCAAAAAATAAAACTTTCAAGGACCAAGGTGACCACCCTAATGACTATTTCAAGATAGTAACTAAGGACACTATCTCCAACCACAATAGCTACAGCCGTTTCGTAACACCAGAGCTATTGAAAGAGTTCAATGTATATGAGGTAGATTACTACGAACGTATTACCTCCAGTGGCAAACTAATGAGGGTCGAATCTACAGAGTTTTATCCTATTTTCTGTTATTCTCCTGATATTACCCAATGGGCAAAACTCTATTGTCCTGCGGAAAAGAAAGGAAAAACTACCCTTGAGGACGGCACCGAAAAGCGCTATAACTTCAAGCACGGATACCTCGGCAAGAAGCCTGCCCGCTATCTTCATGGACTGGAGCGTATCAAAAAAGAATTGGGACAAGAAACCTTAGAACAGATAACCAATCTTAGGAAAATGCTCGAAAATGCGAAGGATAAAGAGGCTGTGGAGCAATTGCAAAAGAACTTAGACGAACTCCTATTGCCGTATGTTATCATTTGTTCGGGTGGATCGGACGGACTTACCATAGCGAGCCTTTCAGATGATTTTTACCCTGTATGGGGAAATTCTGAGGTGGAAATTATAAGCAATGAAGATTACCAATTCCTAAAGCTGGTCAGTAAGCACCTGATCAACCTACCCGATGTGGATACACCTGGTATTGAGTTCGCCTACAAGTATTCTCATCATTATTGGAAATTAGATACCGTATTCATTCCAAAGTACTACTTAGGAGACAAAGGCAAGGACTTTAGAGACTTTGTCAATTATTTTGATAAAGAAACCTCTAAGGAGGTTATCGCTGATACTTTCCGAAAGATGTTGGCTGTACCTGTTAGCTTCAACTTTATGACAATCAACGAACGCAAACAGAATCGTATATCTGTCAGTAACCTGCATTATTTTCTCAATGCGAACTACTTCCACGTATATATATCACAGAACGAAAGGAGCAGTACCAATGAAAATCAAGGGGTATTGCTCAAGGAAAAAGGCTATATATTAGAGTGTCCGTCTTCGGCACAAGTGGCTGACTTCTGTATTGATTTTTTGGTGCGCAAAGGAACTACTAAGCCTATTATTGACTATATGAAAAGCTCCAATATGTTCACTGATAAAGAACTTAAAAAGGTACCTGCTAAGGATTTTAACCTCGTCAAGTATGATAAGGATTACCAGCTATTCTTTTTTGAGAATACAGCGGTAAAAGTAACCGCTAATGGGGTGCAATTCCTACCTAACAAAGATGTAAAAAACTATGTTTTTAAGGAAAACATTATAAAAGGGAGCTTGTCAAAGTCCAAGGAAACCTTTTTTGAGCCTTTCAAAGACGAAAAAGGTAACAATCGTGTGAAAATAACTTACAATAATTGTGATTTTCTCAATTACCTTATTAATACCAGCCGTGTATATTGGGAAAATGATTATAAGAGCTATCAAAAAGAGGGTAAGCCCTGGGGCGTGGAACACTTATTAAATTCCCCTTACCTTACCGAACAAGAGCAGATTACCCAAGAACAACATTTTTTGTCTAAGTGCTATGCTATAGGGTATATGCTCCACCGTTGGAATGATGTGAATTTCCCTGTATTTATATATGTTACCGATGATCAAGTAAAGGAGGACAACAACGAGGCTAACGGAGGGACTGGAAAGAGTATGTTTGCGCAAGGTATAGAGCAGTTAGCGAAGTTTTTCCACCCACAAGACAGCGGCAAAAAAGATATTTTGGAAGACAAACATATCTTTGGTGGCTTGAAGGACTACCACGACGCCATTTTGTTTGATGATGTGAATCAAAACCAAGATTTTCGCTCCTTTTATACCCTTATCACTCGTGGAATTACCCCGAATACCAAGAATGTACAGCAAGAGCGATTCTTTTCTTTTGAAGAACGCCCAAAGATTATGGGAACTTTCAATTATGGTCTCAAGGACGATAGCTCGGCAGGCTTGCGCCGTGTGTTTTTCGTTACCTTTTCCAGCTATTACCACAAGATTAATAAGACTATGGGGCGAGAATACCAGCCTTATGATGATTTCAAAAAGCGCTTTTACAAAGAGTGGAACCCTCAGGAGTGGAATGTATTCTATAACTTTATGTTGCGTTGTTGCCAATTCTATATAGCCAATCAGGACAATCACTATTTTGCCCCTTCGGATAACCTCAAGAAAAATAATCTCAAGGCAATCATTGGGAATACTTTCTTAGAATGGGCAGAGGACTATTTTGATGAAGAACGCCTTAACATAGAGATCAACAAAAAAGAACTTGTGGATAACTGCAAGGCTTCTTGTGGGCATATCAAGCTAACTAATGCTAAGATACAAACCAAGTTAGAACAATTCTGTACACTCAAGGGCTATTTGTTCAGCGGTACGATAAAGAAAACGGAATATATAGGACTTAGCCGTACTACAGTGCAATACTTATGTGTAAGTACACCTAACACCCCAATAGCCCCTACAACAGTTGTTAATACCCCTACTCCCGCTCCGCATATAACCGATAACCTAAGTCAAGAAATAGATTTTTAGATATGAAAACAGAAGAAATAATTGATAATAGGAAGAATTTCAAACTAAAGCGTTTCGTCTTGGAGTTTGAAAAAGGCTATAGTTTCAAGGATTTTCCTGAGCAAAAAATAGATAGATATGAAGGATATGTTGAGTTTGAAAATGGTTTTAATGAGAAGTTTACATTGAAATCAGACATTAAAATTTCAGAAGAAATAATAAATATAATTTCCGAAAAACTTGCTGAAAATACAGATGTTTTAATCAAGAATATCAAAGAATGTTTAAAATGAAAGATAAAGAAATTTACTTTAAGAGAGGCGA
>ERZ772924.830-NODE-830-length-14895-cov-14.178774_pt1 | contig 14895 bp, 20 predicted proteins | sample MGYA00512116_ERZ772924 | MGnify/ENA primary metagenome ERZ772924 (study PRJEB29015, sample SAMEA2737920) | human oral metagenome | biome: human oral; feature: human-associated habitat; material: dental | place: China | collected 2134 ...
GCGCTCCCACGCAAAAGCGATTTCCGGCACATAGGCCAGCGATGCCGCGTAATGGTTGGACAGGCCGTAGCTGGTGTAGAACAGTGCGCCGACCAAGGCAAGCTTGTATAGGGAGATTTTCAGGCGGGGAGTCATGATTCTATTTCGAGCATCCCAATTCATCGCCGTAATGATCAGAACGCAGGCAGGATAAAGCATTTTCTCTTGGATGGTAGCGGAATTCCTGCCGCGGACCATCAGACGAAACGGTTCGGATGGTTAAATTGCCGAGCTGTGGGGAACCGAAAGTATGGAATTTTCGGCTGTAAGAAGGAAGTTTTTTGAACAGGCTGTATAATTTATTGATATATTATTCATAATAAACATAAAGTTAATAATAAATAAACATAAATTTTCAAATTTTCGATTGAATGTTCAATCGGAAGGTTTACAATGCGCCCCGTTGCATAGGCAACCGAAGGAAAACCGCTTTCGGGTTTTCCGGTTGAAAAGCAAACTCTTCCCATATATGAAATGGAGTACACAATTATGAAATTATTGCCTGCTTTTGCCGCTGCCGCTTTGGCTGCCGTTTCATTCAGCGCCGTTGCCGCTCCTGCCGGTTATGTGTCTTACCGCTGCGACAGCGGTAAAAAACTGAATGTAATGTATGAATTCGACCGTCAAGGTAATGCTGTTGGTGCTGCTGTCAATGCAGCTGGTACTAAAGCAAACCTGCGTGTTGACAGAAATCGTTCCGATGATACCGGTACGACTTTTAGGAACAAACGCGGTTATGTAATGTCTGCCGGCTATATCAGCCAAGATACGCACACCACTTCCGAAGTGGTTGGCTTGAACGCTCCGGGCGGACGTTTTATTGTGAAAAACTGTGAACCTACCAGCCGTTAATCTCGCTTGATATAAGAGGCCGTTTGAAAATTGTTTTCAGACGGCCTTTCTGTTGCCGTTTTTGAAGATGGGGCGGTAAGGTTTTATCGTATTGGTTATAGTTTTGCCGCTTGCCTCCTGTCGCCCCGTATCGGTTATTGGTTGTTATTGTATTTTTACTGGTAACGGTTCAACAGGGGGCGGTAAGGTTGGAGATAGCGGTAATCCGTTATGGCCAAATGTCGGCAGTTAAACCCAGTTGGGTTCGGTTTCCAATTCGACGGCAAAAGTTTGATGAACCTGATTTCGGATTTCGTCTGCCAATGAGGCAACGTCAGCAGCGGAGGCTTGTCCGAGATTGACGATGACCAATGCCTGTTTTTCGTGTACGGCCGCGTTGCCGATACGTCGGCCTTTCAGGCCGCATTGGTCTATCAGCCATCCGGCGGCGAGTTTGACCGTTCCGTCTTCCTGGGGATAGTGCGGCATGGTTGGATGGGCGGCGAGCAGTTCGGCGGCACGGTGTGCGGAAACCACGGGGTTTTTGAAGAAGCTGCCGACATTGCCTTGAATTTTAGGGTTGGGCAGTTTGCTGCGGCGGATGGTGCAGACGGCTTCGGAAACGCTGCCGGCAGTCGGCTGGCGTCCGCCGCATTGTTCGGCCAATACGGCTGCCAGGTCGCCGTAAGCGGCTTTCAGGATGAAGTCGGTGGAGAGTTTGAATACGACGGAACAAATTACATAACGGCCTTTGCCTTCTTGCTTGAACAGGCTGTCGCGGTAGGCGAAGCGGCATTCGGCGTTGGAAAATTCGACGAACCGCCGTTCGGCCAAATCGAAGCATTTGACGGTGTCGATCAGGTCTTTCACTTCCACGCCGTAGGCACCGATATTCTGTACGGGCGCCGCGCCGACCGTTCCGGGAATCAGGCTCAGGTTTTCCAAGCCGTTCAGGCCGAGGGCGACGGTGTGGCAGACGAAGTCGTGCCAGATTTCGCCTGCTTGCGCTTCCAGCAGCACCAGGCGGTCTGAACGCCGGATTTCGCGGATGCCTTTATTGTTGATTTTCACCACCAGCCCCGGATAGTCGCCCCGGAGCAGGATGTTGCTGCCGCCGCCCAACCAAAGGACGGGATGTTTGGCGAATATTTCGCTATCACAGAGGGCAGGCAGTTCGGCTGCATCGTTCAGTTCGGCAAAGTAGCGGGCACGTCCCGGCAGGCCGAAGGTGTTGAGCGTTTGCAAATCAATGTTTTCTTGGATGTTTATCATGATGACCTCGAATGATTGGCGATGGTCCTGCTGTGTTTTTCAAGCAGCCACACGAGCAGGACGGCGGCAGCGGCGAGGGAAACGATTAGTGCCGTCCAAAAGCCGTAAATCTTCATTCCGGCCAAATTGGCCAACAGCCAGCCCGGTATCAACCCCAAGCCCCAGAATGCGGCGGCGTGAACCAGCATCGGTGCACGGGTGATTTTATAGCCGCGCAGGGCATAGGAGGCGATGCATTGGGTGAAGTCAAACAGTTGGAACAGCGCGGAAAAAAGCAATACGGAAGCCGCCAACTGCAAAACGGCGGCATCTTTGGTGTACATTCCGGCCAATGGAGTGCGCAGTAAGGAGAGCAGCAGCATGGTGCATAAGGCCAGCATCAGGCCGCAGGCGATGCCGACGCCGGAAATATAACGCGCGCGCTGTTTCTGCCGCCGCCCGATAGAGTAGCCGACGCGTACGGTTACGGCCGCTCCGACGGCCTGGGGAACCATGTAGATAATGCCGGTGAGGCTGATGACGATTTGTTGCGCCGCCACATAATCATTGCCGAATTTGGCAATCAGAAACATGATGAAGGTAAACAGACTGGCTTCAAGGAAGTAGGACAGGCCGGCCGGTTTGCCCAGTTGCCAAAACTGCTTGAGCATCGCCAAATCCGGTTTGGAAAAGCCGCCCTGCAGGCTGAAGCGGTGGAAGTAGGGCGATTTTTTCACATACAGCCACAATGCGACCGTGCTGAACCAGCAAACCAGCATGGTGGCCAGGCCGCAGCCCGCGCCGCCCAACTGCGGCATGCCGAACTTGCCGTATACAAAAACATAGTTCAGCGGAATATTCAGCAACAGTGCCGCCCAGGAAACCCACATAATCGGTTTCGGCCGGTTCAGGCTGGAGGCGTAGGCGTGCAGGGCGCGGTGCAGCATCATGGCGGGCATGGCGGGCGCGGTAAACATCAGATATTGCGCCAGCATGTTTTCCACATTGTCCGACAGTTTCAAATACCATAAAAAAGGCGGAATCGCAGCCAGCAGAAGCACCATGCCGGCCAAGCCAAGCAGCAGGCCGAACCACAGGCCCTGACGGCCGGTTTCGCCTACCTGCGCCGTTTCGCCCGCGCCGTGCTGCTGCGACAAAATCGGGTTCAACGCAGTCATCACGCCCATCCAGGTAATGAATACGGTGGCGAAGGCCGCACTGCCCAACGCCACGGCGGCCAAGTCGTCTTTGCCCGCGCCCCCCGCCATGACGGTATCGACGAACCCCAGCCCCACCGCCGCAATCTGCGCCAGCATCATCGGCCATGCCAAGGCAGCCAAAGCTTTGGCTTCTTTGGCGAAAACAGCGGGGGAATAGCGGTTCAAATCAAGCAGCATGGGAATTCCGATACGGTTCAGACGGCCTGCTGTGCAGGCCGTCTGAAAAATAAAAAAGGGGCGTATTTTAACAAATTCGGGCGGTTAAGGCCTATTCCGCTTCCTCAATCCATGCCTGCTGTACGGCTTCGAGGATACGCTCGCCGCAACGGGCGGGGTCGTCATCAAAATCGGGCAGCGCCATAATTAAGTCGCGCAGTTGGGTGAAGCGTACGGTTTTCGGGTCGATGCTGTCGCCGTGCAAATCGTAGAGTTCTTCGGCGATGCGTTGGGTGTCTGTCCATTTCATCAGAATTTCCTTCACGGTTGAAACCCGGTCCTTCGGGGCGGTGGAACCTTGGTTTATTTTGGATGGGTGTAACCCTTTCCAAATCAGGGCGGCACACAGGGCTGCGCCTTATATGCGGCCCTATGTGTTGAAACATGGTTTGTCCTTCGTGTTTCGGGATTGCGTTGTCAGGCCGTCTGAAAGTCCTGTTTGGGTTTTCAGACGGCCTGTTGCCGTTTAATGATCTTCACGCGCGTGGTTGATGGTGTATTTGGGGATTTCCACTACCAAATCTTCGTCGGCAACAACGGCCTGACAGCTCAGGCGCGAGTCGGCTTCCAAGCCCCATGCCTGGTCGAGCAGGTCTTCTTCCAATTCGGTCGGCTCTTCCAAACTGTCGAAGCCTTTGCGGATGATGACGTGGCAGGTGGTGCAGGCGCAGGATTTTTCGCAGGCGTGATCGACTTCGATGTCGTGGTCGAGCAGCACGTCAAGGACGGTTTTGCCTTCGGGCGCGTCTTCGATGACTGCGCCTTCGGGGCAGAGTGAAGCGTGGGGAAGTACGGTGATTTTCGGCATTTTTATCTCTTTTTTAAGTGGTTGCGGTTTGTTTGTTTTCAGACGGCCTGATGGTTTGGAGGCCGTCTGAAAGTAATTTATAACATGATGCCTTTGCTTTTTAAATTTTCCAGACATTCGTCCAGATACGCATCATCGTGTTCGGGGTAAATCGGCGAATCGACGGCTTCGGTATCGTGTACGGGATAAGGGGCAACCGCTTTGCCTCGATACAGCGGGTCTTTCCACAACGGGTCGGGTTTGTAGCCGCGTTTTTCCATTTCATCCATAATCAGCGCGTGATACAGATAGAGCTTATGAGGAGAATGGGTAAAGACGTAATTCACCGTCGCGTGCGGCCTGCCCCAGCCTGCTCCGCGTAAGGCGGCGCATTCGCGGTGTTGCCCTAAAAGTTGGGCGCGGGGGAGCAGGGGAATGAGGGTTTGGTGCCAGAGTCTCATTTTGATTCGAATAATGTCAGGTACTCGGAATAGGCTTGTTTTAAACCTTTTTTGGAGTAGGTGGTATAAATAATGTTGCTGCCTTGGACGGTAATGTTGCCTTCGCGGCTGCGGATATTGATGTCGCCGCCAGCTTTCAGGCTGCTTTCGCGGCTTTGGCGGTAGTTTTGGTTTTGTTCCTTGCCGGCGGTTTTAAAGCCGAAGCCGGCTTCGACGGACAAGAGGACGGCGCCTTGTTGGCCGGTTTGGTTTTTGACGGCATCGGCTACTTTGCCGACGCCATCGGCCAGCTGGTAGGCTTGGGCGCCGGCGGCATCTGATTATTTTGAAATTGCCATTTCAATGACTTGCTTAACATAGTTGTTTTCCAAATCAATTACGTCTCCTTTTTTTTGTTTTGATATTTTTAATTCGTCATACGCGTAAAAAATAGCAATTTTTTTCCCTTCACAAAATAAATGTCTGTCGGATTTATTCATCATATACATACTTTCATTCCTTACGATGCCTTCACCATCTATAAAACTAAAACTATTCGGTATGTTTCTTCTTTCCATTCCTGCCTCATATATTGACGATATTACTCCGGAAACGCTTCTGGTGATAATCTGTCCGGAATCAATATTAGCCCACCATTCATCCGACGCAAACAATCCTTTGTCTTTTTTGATGCCAAAGATACTTTCGTCATTCAATGACAGTAATCTTGTATCTTCAATATGCTCCTTCTTTTTTCTATTTTTCATATCTTTTTTAAAATCATAAACCAAATACATATCATCATCTAAATTTAAATAGCTCATTTTATATCTCCAATTTTTTCAAATGGAGTCCGTCTTCGATTTCAGTGGTTAATTTTGTTCCGCTTTTGCCGAAATATTCATCAGACAGACAATGCCGGATTTTTCCATCTTGATTCTTTATTTCGTTTTTACAGACGCTATATTCAGACGGCCTATTTCGTTGTATAGGCCGTCTGAAACCTTTTACTGTCAAATGTTATCAACATTCTGCCCTGTCAGGGCGCGCTGTATGGTGCGGTTCATGCGTTTGGCGGCGAAGTTGTCGGTGCTTTGTCCCAGTTTGGCGACGGCGGCGCGGATTTCTTCGGCCGTGCCTTCTTTCAGACGGCTTTGCAGTTCGGCGATGCAGCCGCGTATATCGGCTTGTTCGTTCTCGTCCAGCAAGTCGCCGTCCAGTTCGAGTGCGGCGGTTACGGCGGCGGTGATGCTTTCGGCTTCGACCAGGGCTTCTGCGCGGGCGCGGGCGGCCATGTCTTCGGCGGCGTTGGCCATGCTGTCTTTAAGCATTCGGGTGATGGTTTGGTCGTCCAAGCCGTAGGAAGGTTTGACTTCGATTTGAGCCTGTACGCCGGTGGTTTGCTCCTGCGCGGATACGGACAGCAGGCCGTCGGCATCGACTTGGAAGGTTACGCGGATACGCGCCGCGCCCGCACTCATGGGCGGGATGCCGCGCAGGGTGAATTTGGCCAGGCTGCGGCAGTCGGCGACGAGTTCGCGCTCGCCTTGGACGACGTGGATGGTCATCGCGGTTTGGCTGTCTTTGAAGGTGGTGAATTCTTGTGCGCGGGCGGTGGGGATGGTGGTGTTGCGAGGGATGATTTTTTCGGCCAGCCCGCCGTAGGTTTCGAGTCCGAGGGACAGCGGGGTTACGTCCAAGAGCAGCCAGTCGCCGCTGTTTTTGTTGCCGGCGAGTATGTCGGCCTGCATGGCCGCGCCCAGTGCGACGACTTGGTCGGGGTTCAGGTTGTTGAGCGGGGTTTGGCCGAAATAGGTGGCGACGGCTTGTTGGATGTGGGGCATACGGGTCGAGCCGCCGACCATAATCACGCCTTTGATGTCGGCTTTGGATACGCCCGCGTCTTTGAGTGCCTGTTTGACGGGCTCTATGGTTTTTTGGACGAGTTGGCGGGTCAGGTTTTGAAATTCCTGTCGGGTGATGACGGTGCTGATGCTGCGGCCGTCTGAAAGAGTGGTTTCGACCGTGGTTTGTTCGTGCTCGGTGAGTTGTTCTTTGGCGCGGCGCGACAGGGCGAGCAGGTTTTGGCTGTCTTGTTCGTTCAGGGCGGAGAGTTTGTTTTGTTCGAGCAGGTGGCAGAACAGGCGGTGGTCGAAGTCGTCGCCGCCCAGCGCGCTGTTGCCGTTGGTTGATTTGACGGCAAACAGGCCTTTGCTTAGTTCGAGTACGGATACGTCGAGCGTGCCGCCGCCCAAGTCGTAAACGACAAACGTGCCTTCCGCGCCGTTGTCCAGCCCGTAGGCGATGGCGGCGGCGGTGGGCTCGTTCAGCAGGCGCAGGACGTTGATGCCCGCCAGCCGTGCCGCGTCTTTGGTGGCTTGGCGTTGGGCTTCGTCGAAATAGGCGGGAACGGTGATGACCGCGCCGACAAGCGCGCCGCCCAAGTTGGCTTCGGCGCGTTCTTTCAGGTGGCGCAGGATGTCGGCAGAGACGTCTATCGGGGTTTTCGCGCCTTGCCGCGTGTTGATTTCGATGATGTTTCCGCCGTTGCCGAAGCGGTAGGGCAGGTGGGCGGTGTCGATGTCTTCGAGTTTGCGCCCGATCAGGCGTTTGGCGGAACTGACGGTGTTTTGCGGATCGGCTTTTTGCGCGCCCAGGGCTTCGCCGCCGATGACCAGGCCGTCTGAAAGGTAGCGGACGACGGAGGGCAGGGCGGTGTGCCCATGTTCGTCTTTCAGGCAGGTTGCGCTGCCGCTTTTAACGGTGGCAACCAGGCTGTTGGTCGTGCCCAAGTCTATGCCGACGGCGAGGCGGTGTTGGTGGGGGGCGGCGGATTTGCCGGGTTCGGCGATTTGGAGTAGTGCCATGATGTGTTCTTTATGTATTCGGTGTTTGGGGCGGATTCGGTTTAAACGGCGTTTTCGATTTCCTGCCGCATTTTATTGAGAAAACGGCCTTGTCGCACGAGTTGGGCGGCAGTTTGATATTGTTGCGCATCGAAGGCGGCAGCCAGTTGGCCGTATAGGGCGGTTTGCTCCGCAGATACTTGGTGCTCCAAGGCATTCAGGGCGGCGGTGTCGCCTGCCGCACGGGCTTCGGCCAGCGTTTCGCGCCATTCCATCTGCTGCATCAGGAATTCGGGGGCGAAGGCGGTGTGTTCGGGGGCGTCGGCATCGATGTTTTGCGTCATGAGCAGGCTGGCGGCGCGGTCGATGGGGTTTTTCAGGATGCGGTAGGCTTCGTTTACGGCAGCAGCCATCATCACGGCCTGTTTTTGTTCGAAAGCCGATGCCGAGGCAAATTTGTCGGGATGGCAGTTGGCCGCCAGCGCGCGGTAGCGGGTTTCAAGCGCGTTTTCGTCGATTTGGAAGGTTTCGGGCAGGCCGAACAGGGTAAAGTGTTGGTTCATCGAAATTTCCTTAATGCTTGAAACTCCATCTTTCGGGACGGTAGGGCAGGGTTCGTTCGGGCAGGGTGTCGGTGTTTCCGGCAGGGCTGTACATGGGGCTGTGCCTCATATATGGTCTTTTTGTTGAAACATCAGCTTGTTACGTTTTTTCGTTTTGGCTATAATCCGCCGCTTTGTTTTAATATGAAAGGACTGGCAGATGGCCGGAAAGGTTCAGCTCAATAAGGGCAAAATCCGCGATAATGCGTTGAAGGCTTTGGTTAAATCCAATTTGTTCCGCCACAAGGTAGAACGCAAACGGAAAGGCAAAGGCAGTTACAACAGGCAGGAAGCGAAAAAATGGCGGGACGGTTTTGATACTGTCCCGTCTTTTTTGTTGTCCGTTTCCCGACGGATGTCAAACGTGGAAGCTTTCGCCGCAGCCGCATGAATCTTTGACGTTGGGGTTTTCGAATTTGAAACCTTCCTGCAAACCTTCTTTGGTGTAGTCCATTTGTGTGCCGTCGAGATACACCAAGCTTTTGGGGTCGATGTAGACTTTTGCGCCACTTTGTTCGAATACCAAGTCTTCGGGATCGGCTTCATCGACAAATTCGAGATTATAAGCCATGCCTGAGCAGCCGCTGGTCTTCACGCCCAAGCGCACGCCTATGCCTTTGCCGCGTTTTTCAAGGAAGTTTTTGATGTAGTTGGCGGCGTTTTCTGTGATGGTAATCATGTTTTTCCTTTGTTTTCGAGTGGAAGCGGGTTTCAGACGGCCTGATTTACTTTGAACGGCCGTCTGAAAGGTTTTGGCGTGCCCATTGGATTGCGGCGTTTACGGCGGCTTTGGCCTGCGGGCTGTTTTTCCAGCAGGTTGAGCCGGTCAGTACCGCGCCGTGTTGTAAAACGGTATCTGCATCGGCTGCCGCAAGTTTGGCTACGTCATCCAAGCCCATTTGCCGCAACCGCTGCAATACGGTTTTGCCTATGCCTTTGACGGCAAGCAGCGATTGGGTTTGTTCTTCAGTGAAAGGCATGGGTTTCTTTCTTTGCCGTGCGGTTGTCGCCGTGGTCTCTTGATGGTTTGCCGGCCTGTTTCGTGTGGAGGGCGGGCTGTTTGGGTGCGGCATTTTTTTTCAGACGGCCTCTCGGATAGCAGGCCGTCTGAAAACGGCATCAGGCTGTTTCGCGTTTTTTGCGGTAGTCGGACACGGCGGCTTTAACTGCGTCTTCGGCCAAAATCGAACAGTGGATTTTTACCGGCGGCAATTCCAATTCTTCGGCGATTTCGCTGTTTTTAATCGCCATGGCTTCATCCAAACTCTTGCCTTTCAGCAATTCGGTAACAAGCGAAGACGAAGCGATGGCGGAACCGCAGCCGTAAGTTTTAAATTTCGCATCTTCGATGATGCCCTCGTCGTTCACTTTGATTTGCAGGCGCATCACGTCGCCGCAGGCCGGTGCGCCGACCATGCCGGTGCCGACAGATTCGTCGTTTTTGTCGAAAGTACCGACGTTGCGGGGGTTTTCATAGTGATCGATTACTTTATCGCTGTATGCCATGATGTGGTTTCCTTTATGTTTTTTTGATGGTTGAAAATGGTTTGTTTGCCGATTTCAGACGGCCTGAAGTTTAGATTTTGCACGCGCCGCCTTCGCAGCCGTCGTCGTTTTCCGAATCGACGCCGCCTTCCACGGTAACACCGTCAAAATCTTCAAGCAGGTTGTCGAGATTGTCCAAATCTAAATCTTGTTCATTCATGGTTTTGTATCCTTGATTTTAATGTGGTGGCTTTTAGGCCGTCTGAAAAGGTCTTTTTGAGGTTTCAGACGACCATTTTTAATGTTTAGGTTGGATAAATTGCTCAATATTATCTATTACAGTTTTTCATCAGCCATGTACAAAAGCACATTCCAAAATTGTTTGGGCTTTCCCGCTGACATTAATCGGTTTCAGTTTTGCTTGCAGGGTTTCGTATTCTTCTAAAATCAAACTGTATTTCCGAACAGGACGGTATTTTCCTTTTAACACCTTGCGTGCCTGTTCCGGCGGCACATCCAACAACAAACGGGTGTAGCTGTAACCTGCGGTTTCTATTTGGAACGTCTGGCTGATATGAACCACAGGCAAGCCATAATAAGTACCGCTGAGTTTCAAACGGGTTTGATCAAGAATGAACGGTTCTCCATCTTCACTAAACTCCGCGCGGTGCAAAGTCATCGGCGGGTGCGCAAGATCACGGTAAGCCTTTGGCAGATTGACTCTATTGGGATAATTCAAACGTAGGTTTTGATATTTAGAGTCCTTATCGTTCCAGCTGTAGTTTATATCACTAAATGAATCAAGCAGGTTTTCCAAACGTTTATCGAATTGGCAGCCGTTTTCAAATGATTTAAATATCGTTGACCAATCGGGTTGTGTCTGTGCTGAAACCAGCGGGGCAGAACATAGCATCAGACAAGAAAGTAAGTAGCGTGTTTTATTTTTTATAGTCATTTTTAGTATTTTTCTGGATAGGGTCGTCTGAAAAGGTCTTTGGGGAGATTTTCAGACGACCTTTTTCTATTTATTAAGTGGGTTGGGTTGTTAAACCCAACATTTCGGGCAGATTGATAAGCTTATTGGGTTTTCAACTCAACCTACGCTTGCTGAAAACGGATGCTTTAGCTCAAATCAAATACCTGTATCGTCAAAACCGCTTCGGGAGGCAGTGCGCGCAGCAATTCAGGACGGTGCAGTTTCAAAGGACGGTAGCCGTACGACTGCATCAGCACGGTTTCGCCCTTGTCGTCTTCCATAAAAACAGGCGTGAAGTTTCCATGCGGCGCATCGCCCTGTGGCGAGATTTTACCGTCTAGCAGCCACGGGGCGACGTACCGCGCCTGCGTTTGGTATACATCGGGATAGCCGCCTTTGTTCTCGGTCTGCGCGGCTCGCCCCTCTTTGTAAAGTTCATCCAGCCAGTCCGCACCCGAAACGCCGCACTCCCACGAGGCGATGAGATGTGGCTCTTGCCTGTCTGCATCGCTGAAAACGCTTATCCACCAACCCAGCATAATTTGCTCCTTGTACTGCGGTTTATCGGGTGCAGGCTGCTTTTATTAATCCCTGTAAACAACACGGTTATTTTCTACATAAAACTTCCCTAACTTACTCAAATCATCTTGGCTAAACTGAATTCCAGCACTTCTCTGACCATCTTTATAAAATGGAGTAATATATCCATATCCGCTATTACTAATACTACCTCTTTCTAGAACTAGAAAAGTTTTCTTTATATCTATATCAACCTGACTATTTTTCAAATGATTAATATCCATTATTTTATCGAAATCATCTTCTGTTAAACGAATACCATCATTTGTTAATAATTTCCCTTGTTGATAAAGAACAAGCCAAATATTTGTTCCTTTACCTTCATTTTGCTCTCCTTTATCTCCTTTAGGTTTTATCTCAACCTTTGATGAGCCTTCATCATATTTTTCAATATAGTTTTCCAACTCAACAAGTGAATATATCCCGTTATCGTATTCAAAATGCAGTGTTAAAATTTTCATTTTACTCTCCGTAAAGTTGATTAAGTTAATATAAAAACACATCAAACAGCATTAGGATGAGTTGCCCAACTCAACGTTTTGAAGAACTCATAGTTTGTTGAGTTTTAACACAACCTGTATTTATTCCATTTATTCCATTTATTCCATTTATTCCATTTATTCCATTTATTCCATTTATTCCTAAACAATAGGATTATTCCTAAACATAGGATGATCTTCGATAATCAACCAATTTAGGCTACCCACACCATCATTGATAATATCCAAATGATGCCCACCTTCATATACACGAACATTTTTCTTGACAAAAAGTTTGGGTTGCAACTGCTCCAATACGGATAAGGCAAATTCAATATCGCGTTTCAATTTACCAAGTTCTTGCGAGTAGTCCAAATCGAATTGATCTGCCAATTCGCCATATATAATGCGTTTTTCCTTATCAGATAGATTTACTACTTTAATTTTCATTATTTACTCCTCGTATATCAGGTTCTTAGGCTAGCTGAAAATTGGGCTAGGTGGATATAAGGTCTGCTATTAAAAAATGCAGGCTGCTTCTAATGCGCTGCCCATTCAATCGAGTTCAAATCAATCCCGTCTTTGAACATTTCCCACAGCGGCGACAGCTCGCGCAGTTTGCCGATTTTGGATTTGATCAGTTCGGCGGCGAACTGCACTTCTTCTTCGGTAGTCATGCGGCCGAAGGTGATGCGCAGGGATGAGTGCGCCAGTTCGTCGTTGCGTCCGAGCGCGCGCAGGACGTAGCTGGGTTCGAGCGAGGCGGAGGTGCAGGCGGAGCCGCTGGATACGGCGAGTTCTTTCACCGCCATAATCAGGCTTTCGCCTTCGACGAAGTTGAAGCTGACGTTCAGGTTGTTCGGGGCGCGGTGTTCGAGGTCGCCGTTGATATAGACTTCTTCGATGCCTTCGATGCCTTTGAGGAAAATGTCGCGCAGTTTGCGGTAGTGCGCCATGTCTTGCTCGAGTTCTTCTTTGGCGATGCGGAAGGCTTCGCCCATGCCGACGATTTGGTGGGTCGGCAGGGTGCCGCTGCGGAAGCCGCGTTCGTGGCCGCCACCGTGCATTTGGGCTTCGAGGCGGACGCGGGGTTTGCGGCGGACGTACAGCGCGCCGATGCCTTTGGGGCCGTACACTTTATGGCCGGACATGGACAGCAGGTCGATTTTAGCGGCTTCGACATCGACAGGCACTTTGCCGCAGGCTTGGGCAGCATCAACGTGGAAAATGATTTTGCGTTCGCGGCAGATTTCGCCGATGGCGGGAATGTCTTGCACCACGCCGATTTCGTTGTTCACCCACATCACGGAAATCAGGATGGTGTCGTCGCGGATGGCGGCTTTGAGTTCTTCCAAATCGATTAAACCGTTTTCTTGTACGCCGAGGTAGGTTACTTCGAAACCTTGGCGTTCGAGTTCGCGCATGGTGTCGAGTACGGCTTTGTGTTCGGTTTTGACGGTGATGAGGTGTTTGCCTTTGGTTTTGTAGAAGTTTGCTGCGCCTTTGATGGCGAGGTTGTCGGACTCGGTTGCGCCGCTGGTGAAGACGATTTCTTTGGGATCGGCGTTAATCAGGGCGGCGATGTCGGCGCGGGCTTTTTCGACGGCTTCTTCCGCCGTCCAACCGAATGCGTGGCTGTTGGAAGCGGGGTTGCCGAAGGTTTCGGTTAAGTAGGGAATCATTTTTTCGGCAACGCGTTTGTCAACGGGGGTGGTGGCGGCGTAGTCGAGATAAACGGGGGTTTTGACGGTCATGGTGTGTTCTTTCTTACTGTTGTTTATCAGTTGATATGGGTCAGATGAACGATTTTGTTCGAGTGGTGGTCTTTTTGATTGAGTACGGTTTGCAGGGTTACACTGCTGAGGTATTGGTTGATGGTGCGGTTTAGGTTTTCCCACAGGTCGTGGGTCAGGCAGGGCGCGCCGTTGTGGCAGTTGGCTTTGCTGCTGCACAGGGTGGCATCCAGCCTGTCTTCGGCGGCGGTGATGATTTGGGCAATGCTGATTTCGTCTGCCGCTGCAGCTAATACATAGCCGCCGCCAGGCCCGCGTATGCTGTCCACCAATTTGGCACGGCGCAGTTTGCCGAACAGTTGTTCCAAGTAGGATAGTGAAATGTTTTGGCGTTCGCTGATGTCGTTTAGTTTGACCGCGCCGTTTTGGGCGTTCATGGCCAAATCGAGCATGGCGGTTACGGCGAAGCGTCCTTTGGTAGTCAGTCGCATGGTGGTTGGTGTTGTTATGGTTTCGGGGCGGATTTTGCGATAGTTGAGTGAATTAGTCAAGTATTTGCACTTTATTTGACGGTAGTCAATTCAAATAAAATCTAAAATGATATTTGTTGTAAATAATAAAGATTTGCGTTATATTCCTTTATTTTGTCGCAGTAGGAAGGCCGTCTGAAAACGGGGCTTGCGGCGATTGGATTTAAGCCGATAAGAAGGAAGGAAAATATGCGTGATTTAAGCAAAATGACTTGTATTGAGGATTTACGCCGTGTGGCGAAATTCAAAATGCCGAAGATGTTTTACGACTACATTGATTCTGGCTCGTGGACGCAAACCACTTACCGTGCCAATACCGCCGATTTTATCCCGATTCAGTTTCGGCAGAAGGTTTTGGTGGACATGGAGGGGCGTTCTTTGGCGGCCAAGATGATCGGGCAGGATGTCAAAATGCCGCTGGCCATCGCGCCGACGGGCTTTACCGGTATGGCTTGGGCGGACGGCGAAATCCATGCTGCGCGGGCGGCGGAGAAATTCGGCGTGCCGTTTTCATTGTCCACGATGTCGATTTGTTCGATTGAAGATGTGGCTGAAAATACTTCCGCGCCGTTTTGGTTTCAGCTTTATGTGATGCGCGACCGCGAATTTATGGAAAATCTGATTAAGCGTGCGCAGGCGGCAAAATGCTCGGCGTTGATTCTGACTGCGGACTTGCAGGTTTTGGGGCAACGCCATAAGGATATTAAAAACGGTTTGTCCGCCCCGCCCAAACCGACGTTGTTGAACTGCATCAATCTGGCTATGAAATGGGAATGGTGCTGGAATATGCTGCATACCGAGCGGAGAACTTTCCGCAATATCGTCGGCCATGCGAAAAACGTCGGCGATTTGTCTTCGCTGTCTTCGTGGACTTCCGAACA
>ERZ772924.839-NODE-839-length-14800-cov-3.263276_pt1 | contig 14800 bp, 17 predicted proteins | sample MGYA00512116_ERZ772924 | MGnify/ENA primary metagenome ERZ772924 (study PRJEB29015, sample SAMEA2737920) | human oral metagenome | biome: human oral; feature: human-associated habitat; material: dental | place: China | collected 2134 ...
TTGACCCCGGATTGCGTAGATAAGGTCCCTTATCTGGGTATCTGTGGCGGGGACGATGGCGGATTGCTGCGTGTTGGTCGTGTCTTCTCCTGTCTTGTTTTCTTCCTCTGCCATCTCGCCCTTTCCCGTCTTGATGTCGCAAGATGCGACTTCAAGATTGTACCAACGTGCCGTCTCTTCCATCTTTGAGGTCGCAGGTTGCGACCTCAAACCCGGTAAGGTCACAGATCGTGACCTTACGCCGCGCCTGCCTGCTGGGCCCTGGCCTAGGCGAGCATGGTCTCCAGCTGGTCAACCGTGAAGGCGAGGTCCTGGGGCCTGAAACCACCCCCTAGGGCGCTCGTGATGTCCCTGCGTGCGCCGTCAAGCGCACGGGCCGCCCTGCGACCCAGGGTATGGAGGGAGTTGGGGTTGGCGCCGGCAAAGGGCGAGCGGTCGTAGTCTGCCTCGGCCTCAAGGGCCTCGCTGCGCAGGGGCGCCGATGCGGCGTAATCCAGATACAGGTGGCTCCGCGCAGTCTCGTCCACAATCAGACGCTCCTCAGCAGGCCCATGCGTCCGGCCTCGCGGATGGCCCTGACGTTGTCCGCGCGGTTGGCGCTGAATACGGTTGTGCCTGCAACGAGCGCGCGGGCGCCGTCGCGCACGACTCGCGTGGCGTTGTCTGCGCCTATGCCGCCGTCGACCTCGATTATCGGGCGTACGCCGTGCTCCTCGCACATGGCCGTGAGCTGGCGAAGTTTCCTGTGGCAGGTGCCAACGAAGTTCTGGCCGCCAAAACCGGGGTTCACCGTCATCACGAGGACGAGGTCGAGCGCATCGAGCACTGCCTCGAGCGAAGCTATCGGCGTCGCGGGGTTCAAGGCTATGCCTGCCTTTGCGCCGGCATCATGTATCAGGCTCACGAGACGCTCGGCATGGGTCTGTGCCTCCCAGTGAAAGGTCACGATGTCGGCCCCGGCCTCCAAGAACCACGGGACGCACTCCTCTGGATTCGAGACCATGAGGTGCACGTCTAGGGGAAGCGAGCTCGCCTTCTTGACCTGCCTCAGAATGGAGAGCCCAAACGAGAGGTTAGGCACAAAGTGCCCGTCCATCACGTCATAGTGCAAGAGGTCTGCGTTAGCCACCGCATCCAGCTCCTCACCCAGGCGCGTGAAGTCGGCGGAGAGAACCGATGGTGCCACGAGCACGTCATCATCCAACATGGGTTCCTCCCATCAGTTTGCCGTAAGACCGTAGAACTCCTCGTCGGGAATGCGCGAGAGCAGCGTGTGTGCCGCCTCGTCGACATTGCTTTCCTCATAGAGGATGGCATGGACGGCAGCGGTTATCGGCGTCTCGATGCCTCGCTCGCGAGCGAGCTCGCAGACGCTCACGACCGCACGCGCCCCCTCGACGACCATGCCGGTCGCGCTCTCGTAGCCCTCAAGCGACGCCCCATGGGCAAGCGCCATGCCAAAGGTACGGTTGCGAGAGTGCACGGAGGTACAGGTGACGATGAGGTCGCCCATGCCGGCAAGACCCATGCAGGTCATGGGGTTTCCCCCCATCGCGTGAACGACGCGGCTCATCTCGGCAAGTCCGCGGGTCATGAGCACCGCCAGCGCGTTGTCACCAAGGCTCGTCCCCGCGCAGACGCCGCTGGCGATGGCAATGACGTTCTTGACCGCCGCACAGACCTCGATGCCCCTCATGTCGTCGGTGCGGTATACCCTAAAGCGGCGGCTCAGGAAGAGACCTTGGAAGAGTGACGAGACGCCCGCGCGCTCAGATCCCACGACGGCGGCCGAGACCCTGCCTTGGCAGACCTCCTCGGCATGGTTGGGACCCGAGAGCGCTGCCACGCGCCCAGGGTTGCCGAGGACGTCGGAGACCACCTCCGTCATGAGAAGGTGCGAGCCTGGCTCGATGCCCTTGGTGAGGACGAGCATGGGCACGTCTTCGCCCACAAGGCCGACGAAGCCGCCGAGCACGTTTCGCAGGTGGTTGGAGGGGACGGCGATCACGATGGCATCCGCCCCTCTGACTGCCTCGGCCGCGTCACTCGTCGCGGCGATCGTGGCGGGGAGCACGTAGTCACGCAGATGGCGGGGGTTCGTGTGCTGCTCGTTTATCGACTCGGCGACCTCGGGCGAGTGCGCCCACATGACGACTCGCCTTGCGTTCTCGCTCACGAGGCCGGCTGCGGCCGTACCCCACGACCCTGTGCCCATGACCAGAACTGTATCCAGCATACCTTAGCGTCCCTTCCTGGCGGAGTCATCCTTGTGCAGCGAGAAGCGGCTTTCCTTTCCTGTGGCGAGCCTCTTGACGTTTTCCCGGTGGCGCCAGAGGGCGACGATACAGGGGATGAAGACGAAGATCGATGCCACGGGATCCATCTTGAAGAGGAGTCCAAGGAAGGGCATCGTGAGGGCGGCGGCGATCGAGCCGAGTGATACGTAGCGCGTCGGGATGGCGAGTACCAGGAAGATGGCGAAAGCCGAGAGCGCCATGGGCCACAGGAGCACAAGACCCGCCCCAAGCCCCACAGAGATGCCCTTTCCACCATGAAAGCCAAGGTAGGGAGAGAATATGTGGCCAAAGATGCAGGCCATGAACACGAGGGAGAGACAGGGGGCGAAAGGACCTGCAGCCGACATCGCCCCCCAGCCTCCGCCGCTCGCGAGGCCGAGGCCGAAACGCGCCGCTGCCATGATGACGAGGCCCTTTCCCATGTCGAGCAAAAACGTCTTGCCGGCGGCCTTGCCGCCTGCCGCGCGCGCCACGTTGGTCATGCCGATGTTTCCCGATCCGACCGTGCGCACGTCGACGTGCTCGGGAGATCCCTTGGCAACGACCAAGCCGAAGGGTATGCCACAGACGAAGTAGGCTGCGAGCATGAAGGCGGCCGTGCAGATGATGATGGGAGCCGTCACTTCGGGTTCTCCTTTCCCCTGAACTTGAGGCGGATGGGCGTCCCCTCAAGCTCGAGGCTCTCACGCAGGCGGTTCTCGAGGAAGCGCTCGTAGTTGTCATCGACGAGGTCAGGTGCGCTGCACCAGAAGGTGATGGTGGGGGGCTTGGTGGCTGTCTGGGTCCCGTAGCGGAGCTTGAGTCTGCGACCCTTGTCCGTGACGGTGTGACCGTCCTCGCGTATCCTGGAGATGAGCTCATTGAGCCGGCTCGTCTTGATCTGGGACGCACGCACGGCCGCAACCCTGACGGCCGTCTGGAGCACGCGGTCTATGGCCGCGCCCGTGAGGGCGGACGCGTTGACGACGGGGACCCAGCTGGCGTGACCCATGCGTTGGCTGAGGGAAGACGATAGCTCTCTGCGTTTCTCACCGCTGTCGATGAGGTCCCACTTGTTGAGCACGATGACGACCCCACAGCCACGCTCTGCCGCCATGCCCAGAAGCTTCTGGTCCTGCTCGGTGATGCCGACCGTCGAGTCGACCACGAGCAGGCAGACGTCGGCCCTATCCATAGCCGCAAGGCCCCTCACGAAGCTGTAGTACTCGACATCCTCGTGGACCTGGGCCTTCTTGCGCATGCCTGCGGTGTCCACGAGGCGGATGGTCTGTCCCTTCCAGCTGATGAGGGTATCTGTGGCATCGCGGGTCGTGCCCGAGAGATCAGCCACGATGAACCGCCTCGTCTTCGCGAGGCGGTTCGCGAGCGATGACTTGCCCACATTGGGTCTACCGATGATGGCGAGGCCAAGAGCGGGGTCATCCGTCGCATCGTCCTCGGTCTCGGGCAGGACGTGGACGATATCGTCGAGGAGGTCCCCTGTACCGTGGCCATGGCCCGCCGATATCGGCCTTGGTTCTCCGACGCCGAGCGAATAGTAGTTCCAGCTCTCTAGGCTGGCGCTTGGATCATCGATCTTGTTGACCACGAGGAAGAGGGGCTTCTTGGACGCCCTCACGACGCGGGCGACCTCCTCATCCTCGTCGGTGACGCCCACCGAGCCATCCACGACGAAGACGATCGCATCCGCCTCGTCGCAGGCGACGATCGCCTGCTCGCGAATGTGCGGCGCGAAGGCGTCTTTGCTCTTGGTCGTCTCTATGCCGCCCGTGTCTATGAGCACGAAGTCGCGGCCGTTCCAGTCACAGTCGTGATAGGAACGATCGCGGGTGACGCCGCTCGACTCGTGTACGATGGCGTCGCGGCTCGCGGCAAGTCGGTTAACGAGGGTGGACTTACCTACGTTAGGCCGTCCCACAACAGCTACCTTGGGCTTGGGCATTGCACTCCTCAACTACGCTCACAGTCCGACTAAGTGTAGCAGCATTCGAGTCCACGAGATGGGCAAAGATGAACACAAGGGCGGCAGAGGGACCCGTGCACCGCACGGTAGGCGGCGGGGCCTGGAACTCACACTCCGACGCCCTCTGTCCCCACGAGCCTTCCGATGGCAGCGATAACGTCGTCTATCTGGGACTGGGGCGTCGAGGCGCCTGCCGTGACGCCGATGTTCTCTGCATCCTCGAACCACGAGCCCTCGAGCTCCGACGAGGACTCTATGTGATGCGTCCTTGGGCAGAACGTCGAGCAGATCTGGGCGAGGCGCGTCGTGTTGGCCGAATTGCGACCGCCGATCACGACCACGATGTCGGAGTCGTTCGCGAGCTTGGCCGCAGCCTCCTGCCGAAGCGACGTGGCCTCGCAGATCGTGTCGATGACACGCAGCTCCTCGCACCTCCCTACCAGGGCAGAGACGAGCTCCCTTAGGTTGTGGCGTGACTGTGTCGTCTGTACGACGACGCCCACCTTGCGTCCGAGTGCGATGTCATCGAGATCGGCCGGAGTGGACACGGCGATGGCACCCGGGGCGTGCCCGAGCGTCGCCTCGACCTCCGGGTGTCCTGCCTCACCGAGGACGAGCACCGTGTAACCCTTCTGGACGAGCCTCTCGGCTGCCTGGTGCGCGCGAATGACGAAGGGGCAGGTTGCGTCGAGCACCACGTCATGAGAGGCATGGGCAGCCCGCTCCTCGGTGGGTGTGACGCCATGGGTCCTGAGCAAGATGGTGCCGCCGGGCTTCTCGGAGGCGCTCTCGACGACGCTGACGCCGCGTCTCTCGAGCTCCCTCACCACGCAGGGGTTGTGGATGAGGGGACCGAGCGTGTGAATGGGTCCCACGCCGTCTTGCGCCGCCTCCCGCGCCATGTCAAGGGCGCGATTGCCGCCGTAGCAGGCGCCCGCCTCGTCGGCGACTGAGATCTTGGCCGTCATGCGATCGCCTCACATCTTTCCGGGGTGCTCGCTCCTGAGCTCCCCCACGAGGTCGTATACGGCGCGCATCGAGGCTCTCTCCATCGCGTCGGTTTGCTCCTTGCGACCACTCACGCCAAGCTCCGAGAGTTCGATGCAGCTGCCAGCCTTGAGGTAGACCCTCCCGAAGCGCTTCCAGTGCGTGCCCTTGGGCGTGATGTTGCGTGCCCCGACGATGGCCATGGGCTGCACCGGTGCCTTCGTGAGCCGAGCAATCAGGGCGAAGCCCTTGTGGAACTCTATCTTCTGGTCGTCCGACCTCACACGCGTTCCCTCGGGATAGATGAGCACGCACTCTCCGCGCTCGATGGCGTGCTGGGCACGGCGGATGAACTTCATGTCGGCCGTGCCCCGTACGACGGGGATGGCACCTACGCGGGAGAAGATCCAGGTGACCAGTTTGCTCTTGTCGAACTCGCTCTTATAGATGGGACGTACGCGCATGCCCCTGAACCAGAGTGACGCGACGGTGACGACGGGGTCGAGCATGGACTGATGGTTCATCACGATGATGCGTCCGCGCCTGTCGTTCCAGAGCAGCTCCGCGTCCTCTATCTTCCAGGGCCAGGCTATCTTGGTCGCAACGGTAACGACGACGATGATGATGCCGAGAAGGATGCGGCTGGGCAGCGGAAACTCGCGTATGCCATGGTCATAGTAGTCATCGACGCTGTTGCCCCGAAAGGCGTGAAGCCTGTCTGCCTTGGACACTCCCTTCACGCTGCTCGATGCCCGCTCGCCCTTCGCCATCTGGCCGCTCATCGCCTGACCTCGTCAATCGCCGCGAGGACCTGCGCCACGACCTCGTCGAGGCACAGGTCGGATGAGTCGATGTGGCGCGCGTCTAGGGCGGGCCTGAGCGGCGACTCCTCACGTGTCGAGTCGAGCCTGTCACGTCGGATGAGGTCGGCAAGGACGCTTCGTTCTGTCTTGACGTCCACCTGAACACTCCTGTCCATGGCGACATCCTTGCCCTGTCGCTGCGCTGCGCGGCGATGCGCCCTTGCCTTAGGGTCGGCGGTGAGGAAGACCTTGACGTCCGCGTGGGGAAAGACGACGGTACCCACGTCCCTTCCCTCGGCGATGACATCGCCGTTTGCACCCAGCTGGCGTTGGAGTGCGACCATGGCCCTGCGCACCCCCGGGATCGCCGAGACCGCCGAGACGTGCTCATCCACCTGGGGCGTGCGGATGTCCCCTGTCACGTCCCTGCCGTCGAGCAGTACCGTCTGACCGGCGTCTGTGGCGCCAAAGCTGATGCGAGCGCGCTTGGCGATCTCCGTCACGGCCGCCTCGTCAGAGCAGTCCACGTTGTTCTCAAGGCAGTCCAAGGTGACGGCGCGATACATCGCACCGGTGTCGAGCAGCGTCAGCTGACGTCGTGCGGCGACGGCTCTCGCGACGCTCGACTTGCCCGAGGCGGCCGGGCCATCTATGGCGACGATCATGGTGTCTACTCCTTCTCGAAGCTGTCTGCGACGTCAGCACCGAACAGCTCGGGCCTCCGCACCCTCTCGATGACCTCCTCGGGAGCAAGTCCCAGCGCACAGAGCGTGAACGCCTGACCATCACAGCTGAGCAGCTGCGAGCTCACGTTGGCAACCCTCATGTTCCAGAACGTCTTTACGGGCACGTCGAGGGCGGCACCCAGAAGCGCGCGGGAGACTCCCCCATGGGTGACGCAGGCGGTCCTGCCCACGAGCGGGAAGAGCCTGTCGAGCACGCCCTTCGCTCGTGCAAGGAGGGTCTCGAAGCTCTCCGCGCCCGGTGCCGTGACGGAGTGGCCCCGTCCGTCAAAGGACCAGGGGAAGTGAAGGCCCCTCTTAGCGAGCTCGGATATCGTCAGGTCCTGAGCCGAACCAAACTCCATTTCCTGGAGGCCATCCTCGACCCTGCAGGGCACCTTGAGCCGCGAGGCGGCCTCCTCGGCGATCGACTTGCAGCGCGAGAGGGGCGAGGTCCAGATGCGGTCGGGCTTCCAGGCCTCGATCGCATCGATGGCCTGATACATCTGCCGCTCGCCTCTAGGCGTGAGGTCTACGTCCTTCCTGCCCGAGAGTACGTGTCGGGCGTTGGCGATCGTCTCGGGATGTCTCATGATGAGGATGTGTTGCCTAGCGCCCATGCGATGTCCCCTTCCGTCCGGCCTTGGTCGTCATGTCCCCGACGAGGGCCTCCACGGCCCTACGCTCCTCGTCCGTGAGCTCACGGGCCTGGCCGGATGCAAGCCCCGTGAGCCTGAGCGGCCCGAACTCGTCTCTGTGGAGACGCACGACCTCGTGGCCGGCAGCCTCGAGCATGCGCTTCACCTGGTGCTTCTTGCCCTCATGGATGGTGAGGCCGACAACGCTCATTCCCTGGGGCACACCCCTTGGGCTCACGGCCCTTGTCCTTTCGTCACCTTGGGCCAAAAGCTCCACCTTGGCGGGGCGCGCGACGTCATCGCCCATCCTGATGCCAGTCTCGATGCGCCTCAGCTCAGCCGTGCTCAGCGTCCCTCGGATGAGGGTCAGGTAGTGCTTCCATACGTGGCCAGAGGGGTGCAGCAGCCGGTTTCCCAGGTCTCCGTTGGTCGTGAAGAGGAGCAGTCCCGTCGCGTCCGCGTCGAGGCGCCCCACCGGATAGAGGCCTGGGTTTCTGTCAACGGGCACGAGCGAGGCGACGCAGGGCCTCCCTTGAGGATCGCTCATCGTCGTCACATAGCCCGCAGGCTTGTAGAGCATGAGGTGGCGGTGGGTGTCAGAGAGGTGGCAGGGCCTGCCGTCAACCGTAACGACGTCGTGGTCTACGTCAACCTTGCTTCCGAGCTCGCTTGTGACCCTGTCATTCACGCGAACGCGGCCTGTCCTCATGAGCTGCTCAGATCCCCTTCTGCTGGCCACGCCTGCGCGGGCGAGGAAGCGCTGGAGTCGCATGGTATGGGGGTGGACGCGGTCCACCCTAAGCTCACTGCCCTGCGTCATAGTCATCGCCTAAGAGCTCCCTCTCGTCATCAATGTCCTCGGATGTCTCCTCTAGGGTAGACGATATGGCCCTTCCCGAGAGGCGCTCACGGATGAAGCGCTTTGACTCCTCGTCGGGGGCGAAGTCCTCGAGCGGTGGTAGGTCCCTCAAGGACCTCAGGCCAAACTGCTCGAGGAAGCGCTGGGTTGTGCCAAAGAGGACGGCACCGTTCTTGGCACCCTCACGTCCCGCCTCACGGACGAGGCCCTTCTCCCTCAACGATGCTATCACGCCGTCAGAGTTGACGCCACGCACCGCCCTCACCCCCTCGCGAGAGACGGGCTGATGGTAGGCGATGATCGAGAGCGTCTCGAGGGCAGCCTGCGAGAGACGACGGGTGTCCCAGCTAAGGACGTAGCTCTCCACCTGCTCATGGAAGGCAGGGTGGGTGAAGAGCCGCCAGCCCCCCGCGACCTCACGAAGTTGAAAGCCTCGGTTGGCGTCAGAGTACTCTGCCGAAAGCTCGGCCAACGCAGCTGACGCCTCGCCGGGCGTGATGTTCAGGGCACGCGCAAAGTCGCAGGCAGGCACCGCGTCGCTCGAGACGAGCAGTAGCGCTTCGAGGGATGCCTTGACAGAGTCTCCCGCCAGGCTCTCGAGTTCTCTCATCAGACGCCCTCCCCAACAACACTCAGCTCGTGCTCGTCAGCCTCGAAGGCCGCTGCTCCCTCCACATGGGCGACGTTGATCTCGCCGAAGGCCTCGTGCTGCGAGAGCATAACCGAGCCCCTCTTTGAGAGCTCGAGAAGCGCGAGGAAGGTCGCGACGATGGTCTCGACCCGAGGGTCATCCCCCACAAGCTCGGAGAAGGTCACAGTTTGCCTTGAGCGTGTGACGCGATCGACAGAGGCGACGACAAGGGCGATGGGAAGGCGTGTGGGCGCCACGTGCTCGGCCTCCAGAAGGAAGCTCTGCCTGCGGCTATCGAGGTCCGCGCAGATGACCGCGAGCGACCTTAGGGAGATTCCCGAGAGGAAGTCAGGCACAAGGCCAAGAAACTCCGGGTCGGGACCAGCCGTGCGCGGCTCCATCATGCTCTCGGCCTCCATGCGTACGGCAAGGGCGGCTGCGACGGCCCTAAACTGCTTGTACGTGATGAGGCGGGCGATGAGCACCTCGCGCAGCTCGTCAGGCGAGAGGTTAGCGAGCTCGTCGTCTTCGTCCTCGACGGCGCTCGTGCGCACGTCACCGGGAACGAGCGCCGCCGCCTTCATGTCGAGGAGCGTGGAGGCTACGAGCAAGAAGTCGCTTGCCACCTCGAGGTCAAAGCCACCCATGGCCTCCACCTCAGAGAGGTACTGGTCTGCGACCTTTGCGATGGAGATGGACCCTATGGCGACCTTCTGCCTGCTGACGAGCTGCAGCAGAAGGTCGAAGGGACCCGAGTACGCCTTTGTCCTTACGCTGAACGACATGAGCTAGGTCGCCATGCCCGAATGCAAGAGCAGGTTGAAGAGGTTGCCTGCGGTCGCGTCGAGGTACAGGTCGATGAGGTCAACGCCAAGCACCCTCGGCAGCAAGAAGAGGACGGCAAACAGAATCGCCATCGAGTAGCGCTGCAGCTCGTAGTACCTCTGGAGCGCTTCGCCCTCCAAGAAGACCGTGAAGATCTTCGAGCCGTCGAGCGGCGGCAGGGGAATCAGGTTGAAGAAGGCCAGTACGCAGTTCAGGTAGACATAAAGTTCAAGTATGAGCAGGGCAACGACCACCGGCGTGTTGAACGTTGCGCTTGAAACGATAAAAATCCGCACGAACGCACAGACGATCGTGCCAATGAAGGCTTGGAGGAGGTTGCTGATGGGTCCCGCCACCGCGACCAGAAACTCATCCCTCCGACGATTCCTGAGGTTGTAGGGGTTATAGGGGACGGGTCTCGCCCAGCCGAAGGAGTATCCGCTCGCGAGGGACAGGACGAACGGAAGCAGCACCGTACCGATGGGATCGATATGGGCCAACGGGTTCAGTGTGAGGCGACCCTGGTCCTTGGCGGTCGTATCCCCGCACCTGTACGCGACGAAGGCGTGCGCGGCCTCATGCACGGACAGCGCGATGATGAAAAGAACGATGGACACAACGGCAAATACGTCTCTTGACATTACGATGGACGTGGCGGAATGTACGATATCTGACGGTGAAGAATTCACGAGCACCTTCTCTCTTGCTCACGCAGTGCGAAGTCTATACGCACAGCGTACGAGCAGCCAGTCACTCACGAACAATACGATAGAGGCTATCACGAAATCGCCCCTGAGCGCGCCGCCGAGTGGCGTCTCGAAGACGAACGTCCCCTGAAGGGCCGACGGTAGCAGTGACGACATCGTTCTCGTGGCCTCGATGAGAGAGGGGCGTAGCACTCCGATAGCGACGACGCCCACCGTGACGACAAACGCCAGTGCGATCGCGAGGGCTCTGCACGCCAGGGCGAGCAGGCGGATCAGGAGGCTGAGCGGGATCCGTAGGATGGACGCGGCCCCCCCTCTCCTTCGCTTACCCGCAGGCTCATCCTTCCCGAGGTAGATGTAGCCTTCGCGACTGGGGCTTGGCACGGGGGCCTGAGAGGGTTGGTCAACGTTGTTGCGTCCCGTGGCGCTTTGAACCCTCGTGACGCCGGCGTCGCTCTTGTCGCTGAAGTGTGCGCCCTCAGGCATTGGTACTCCCCTCGACGCGCTCGCTCAGCTCGAGCCACTCCTCCTCGAGGGCCGGTATCTTTTTGGCGAGCGCGTTATATTCCTTCATGCAACGGTCGAACTCGTCGGCATTGGCATAGAGCTCCTCGGAGGCCATGAGCTCCATAAGCTCCTCATAACGCTTCTGGGCGGGCTTGAGAGCCAGCTCCACCTGCTTGAGGCGACGCCTCTCCTCGCGGACCGCCCGGTTGGCGGCGTTTCTGGCCTCGGCCTCCGCGCGGCGCCGCTCCTTGGTCTTGACGTTGCGACCTGCGGGCCGTGCCGTGTCGCCATTGCCGCCCTGGGCCTTTCCTGCGTTTGCAGGCGCCTCGGCAAGGACGGCTCGTGCGGGCGCGCTTCCTGCGCGCCCCTCGAGCTCGGCTCGCTTGTAGAGAAAGTAGTCATAGTCGCCATCGTAGAGCGTGACCTTATGGTCGCGCACGTCAATGACCTTGTTGGCCACGGCCCTCACGAGGTGCTCGTCGTGACTGATGAGCACGAGGGTGCCCGGGAAGCTGACGAGCGCGTCCTCGAGCACGCTGACCGAGTCGATGTCGAGGTGGTTTGTGGGCTCGTCCAGGCACAGCAGCGGGTCAGGTGCCACAAGCATGCGGGCGAGGGCGAGGCGGGCCTTCTCGCCGCCCGAGAGCACGCCGACCCTCTTGTCGACGTCATCGCCGTGGAAGAGGAAGGCGCCAAGGAGCCTTCGCTCCTCAGATGTCGTCCAGCCCGGTGCCGCCTCGTCCATCTCCTGGAGCACGGTCATGGACTCTTTGAGGGTCTCGAGCTGGTGCTGCGCGTAGTAGGACTGGGTCACGTTCTGGCCCAGCTCAACGGTTCCCGCCGTCGGACCCTCGCGACCGCAGATGAGCTTCATGAGCGTGGACTTGCCCGCGCCGTTTGGCCCCACGAGCGCAACGTGGTCGCCGCGGTACAGCTTGAGGTCGACGCCCTCATAGACGAGGTTCTTTCCATAGGCCTTTGCGACGCCTTCGAGCGAGACCACAAGATCGCCCGTGCGTGGCGGGTCTGGGAACTTGAAGCGCAGCCTCTTGGGGGCTTCGGGAAGCGTCACGAGTTCCTCCTGGACCTTCTCGATGCGACGGACGCGCTCCTGGACCTGCCTGGCCTTCGTCGGCTTATAGCGAAACTTGTCCACAAAGACCTGCATGTGGCTGATATCACGCTCCTGGGCGGCCCGCTTGGCACGAAGCTGCTCGAGGTTGTCCTCCCTCTGTCGGAGGTAGTTGGAGTAGTTGCCCACGTAGGTCACGAGGCGCTTGTTCTCAAGCGACGCGATGTGGCTCACGCAGGCATCCATGAACGAGCGGTCGTGGCTCACGAGGAGCACGGCACCGTCGTAGGACGAGATGAATGACTCCAGCCAACCCACGCTCTCGAGGTCGAGATGGTTGGTGGGCTCGTCCAAAAGCAGTAGGTCGGGATGGCGAAGAAGCAGCTTTGAGAGGGCGATGCGCATCTGCCAGCCGCCCGAGAACTCGGCTGCGGGCTTGGCGAGGTCTTGGGTGGGAAAGCCGAGCCCGCACAGAATCTGGCGGGCCCTGGCCTCGAGCGCGTAGCCGCCGAGCCGCTCAAAGCGGTCCTGAGCCTGCCCGTAGCGCTCAAGGAGCCTCTGGTCCTCGCCAGAGGTCTCGGCAATCTGATGTTCCATCTCTTTGATGCGGGTCTCGAGCCTGCGGATCTCGACGGCGGAGTCGACGACCTCGCTAAGCGCGCTCTTCGTTCCCGAGATCAGAGTCTCCTGTTCGAGATAGCCAAGGGTGATGTCCTTGGCGAAGCCCACTGTTCCCTCATCTGCGCCCTCCTGTCCCATGATGATCCTGAGGAGGGTCGTCTTACCGGCGCCGTTCGGACCGACGAGCCCCCAGCGCTCTCCTGCATTGAGCTGTAGGGTGGCTGCCGAGTACAGGATCCGACCACCGAAGGACTTTGATATCTTGTCTGCGAGAGCGATCAAACGCCATGCCTTTCTGCGATGCGCGGGGCATTCCGAGTGAGTGTACTTGAGGACACAGGGATGTGTACCCATTTGCGCGGGCTTTGCCCACAGATACCACGCAGCGTCCACCGACGGAATACAGTGCCCACCAGCATCGGGATCTGAGCGGCTGTGTGGGCCGGCAGGACAAGGCAGCCTCTCTGGACGCTATGCTAGCGGTCTGACGTGAGGTGAATGGCAAAGCCAGCGATCTGTCGCTTGAAGTAGACGAGACGAATCGAGCCGTCGGGGTTCAGTACCCGCAGCGTGGGGTCGGCCTCGAAGCCACGCTCTCCAAACCACCTGAGGGCCGCTGGGATGTCATTCACATAGAACCCGATGTGTCCCTTCTCGCCGCGACTCGCGCCTGGGCGCATGACCTCAACGAGGGTTCCCGCAAAGACCGAGATGGGGGCGGATACCTCTCGCCTCAGGCCCATGAGGGACGAGAAGAGGCCGACGATCTCCTCCACCTCCTCGTCGGTCGCGGCGTTGATGCCGATGTGGGAGATGTGCAGGTCGAAGAGTTCTACGGGATCCTGTACGTTGCGAGCGTTTACCATGGCTTCTCCATCTGCTTGGGTCTATCGGAAAAATGCCCTTGACCGGACGGTCACGTTTGCTAATATAACTCATGCACCAATGCGGGGAATTAGCTCAGTTGGGAGAGCGCATGACTGGCAGTCATGAGGTCAGGGGTTCGAACCCCCTATTCTCCACCATGTGAGTGAGGGCGGCGGCCGTGGCCGTCGCTTTTTCTTTGTTTCGGGCCTATGGCGCAACGGTTAGCGCAGGGGACTCATAATCCCTGGGTTGGGAGTTCAAATCTCTCTGGGCCCACCACATCTGAGAGATCCGCCTGCCCCAGCCGGGCAGGCGGATATGCCTCTTTGTGCGCCTCGACACACCCTCGTAAGAATCTGACGCACTCCATTGCAAGGTCATAATGCCAAACTACTGGTGGCACGACCGTGGGACCTACCCGCGAGAAGGTGTCAGCATTTCGCTGGGCCGTCGCATGCGCCTCACCCGAGGCGCCACCTGCGAGCAGTGTGCGTCGCTCGAGTGCGGGGTCTGCGAGGCTTGGCCGCGCCACTCGGTGGCGCCGAGTGGCGCGCACATGTACAGCGCAGCTCAGGGGCCGTCGAGGTGGACGGTACCGGACGACAGCACAACGGCCAAGGACATCTGGCCTACCCGCGAGAAGGTGCCAGCATCTTACCTACCGCGCCTCCACAACCCATGATTCTCGGTCGGACTGGGGGACACATCTGCTACGATGGCGTAGCGAAACGGGCGATTGGCTCAGGGGTAGAGCACTTCCTTCACACGGAAGGGGTCGCTGGTTCAAATCCAGCATCGCCCACCAGACAAATTCACGAAGTGAGTGATTCACTCACTTCGTTTTTGCGATGTGAGTGATTTTTGCGCCAAAATGGGAGTGTGTCACACTGGGCTGTTTTTCATACATGCAGGTCAAAGGCTTATTGAAGCTAAACTCGAAGTGAGTGAATCACTCACTTCATCCTCGCGTTGTGAGTAATCCACTCACTTCGTGAGGCTCTGCGCCGCCCGAAGGATCAGTTTGCTCGCCCTGCACGTGTTGAGGCCGGGGCCGCCGGAAGGAGATTTTTAGGATGCGTGGCGGGGATCCTCGGTTAGACTGGTTGAGATGACGTCGCGCAGGGAGGATGAGAGAGCTATGCCCCAAGACTCCAGAAATCTAAAAATTACCTGTCTTGTAATTTTGGCCTTCGGGCTCGTGAGCCTCCTGTTTGGCGCCGTGGTCATCCTTCCGTCCGAGCCGCTGCCGACCGGACCCATTGCCCTCGTGGACAGCGTCCTCGCGCTGTTTCTTGGCGTGC